>Ga0182012_10000399_pt1 | contig 48971 bp, 38 predicted proteins | sample 612S2SmetaG_FD_120486 | JGI IMG/M metagenome (GOLD analysis project Ga0182012, IMG submission 120486) | Permafrost microbial communities from Stordalen Mire, Sweden - 612S2S metaG | ecosystem: Environmental > Terrestrial > Soil > Wetlands > Permafrost | place: Sweden: Stordalen | collected... | reverse complement strand
TCAGCCCGGTCTTCTCGGCGACCCCGACCAGCACCGCGCTCCCAGAATGCGAGACCAGCCCGTCTCCGTCCGGCCGGGCAACTACCTTGAAATCGCGGCCATCGCGCTGCACCTTCAAGGTGACCTCCTGAGCTTGGAAACCGGACCTTCAGCAAGCCTAATTTTCCAAGCCCAGCCGGACATCCCCGCGCCCCGGAACACCCGGGGCGCGGACCGTTAACCCGCTACTGCAAGATCCGGGCTAGTGCGGTCTGGCGTGATTGAACCGTCACAACCGCGCACCGACTGATAACCGCCACCCACAGCCTTCTGAGGCTCCACTGGCCCCACACGGCACTCGCAGCCGCCTGAACGGCGCAGCGAGCCCGGTCGCGAACGGCTCAACGCGGGCCATCGCCATCAGCAAGGGATTCGCCCAACGGTACGCGACAGCCTCCGTACCTTGCGGACCTCCGGCGAAGCCGCTCAGTCACGCTCGGCGTGGACGAGCGACGAGAGTCCTCTGTGCGTCGCAGCTCGCTCGTGGGTCCCACGCGAAAGCGGGCGCCCCGGCGAACCGGCGCAGCAGTCGTAGGTAGACGGCAGGGGCCTCGCGGGCCTGTCGCCGAGCGCGCGGTGGCGTGAGCGCTGGCGGGCGCGTTGGTCGGGCGCGGCTGCGGAGACGGTAGCCCGGAGAAATTCGTTGGCCGGTTTGGGGCGGTTGAGGTCAGTAACCCTCGATGACCGACAGAACCGCATCAACAGGCCGCACGGTGGAGCGCGTCAAGTCCGCTCGTCGGGGTGGCCCATCGGGTCGCCAAGCGGTCGGCGACTACGTTGGGCAGCCGGCCGGCGATGCCGCCCAGGCCGTGCGCCGCGCTGGGCTGCGCCCGGGCCTCGATCGCTCGTTCGGTTGCGCGGAGGAGCTGATCGGGCTCGTCGTGGCGCAGGATCCGACGGCCGGCACCAGCCTGGCTCGCAACGGGATGGTGACGCTGTACGTCGCCGCACCGGGAAGCGAGCCAATCGACGAGCGGACTGACGCGGCGCAGGTCGAAAGCGGCGGCCGAGAGCCGGCGGCGGTCGCGTCGGTCGAGGTGGAGCAGGCCGACTCTGCGAGCGCGCCAGCGCGAGTGCGGCGACGCAAGCGGGGCAGTGCCCGGCGAGCTGCACCAGTGATCGGTGCTCCGCCGGCGCCCGCGCCTCCCGATCGTGCTTCGCCGTCGAAGCCGCCTACGGTGGTGGTCGCGCAGCCGGCGGTCGAGCCGCCGTCGGAGTGGCAGCCGGAGCCGGGCGGGCCGGATGGCGAGCCACTCGACGACGAAGCGCCAGAGGAGCTAGGCGAGGAGGCGGCCGCGGACGAGGAGTTCGTGGTGCATGCGGAGGATGTGCTGGCCGGGCGCAGCGGCCCGGTGAGGTGGCGCGGGGTGTATCCGCGCCCTCGCGCGCTCCGCGAGCTGGGCGCTGGCCGCGGTGTTCGTGGATGGTTGCGCGAACATCGCCTCGCGGGCGCCGCTGTCGGCGCGGCGATCCTTCTGTGGGCGATTGTCGGCTTCGCTTCTGCGCTGGACGGCCAGAACGCGCACACCCCGGCCGCGAGCGAGATCACGCGCAGTGAGCGGCCCGCCACGAGGCATCGGACGCAGGCGTCGAAGCCAGCGCCTGCGCCCAGCTCGAGGACGCCACGTGCGGCGCCGCGATCCGCCGCGCGCGGCGCGCAGCCACGTCCTGTGTTTCGCGCCCGGCGGCGGCGCCCGGCAGCGGCTCACGTCCGAGAGACGGTCGCTGCTCCCGTCGCGCCAGTCGGAGAAGCGCCCGTGGCTCAAGCGCCACCGGCCGCGGCGCCAGTGCCTGCGGCGGCGCCTCGGGCGAGCGATCCGCCTGCGGCGGCCCCGGAACAGACGGGAGGGGGCCTGTTCTCGCCATGAGCTTGCAATCGAACACAAAGGAGGTGAGGCCAGTGATGGCGCTCACATTCAGATGGGCGCTCGCCTGTCGAGAGAGAAGGCAGGCGGGCCTGCTGCTGGCCGTCGGCGCGCTGGGCGGATTGGTGATCGGAGCCGCCGTTGTCGCGGTGCTCCCGGACTCGCACGCGCACGCGCTGAATGCGGCAGGTGCATTTAAAGGGACGCCGATCACCGGGGTGCAGAACTTCGTCGAAAAGATCAAGGGCAGCCTGGTATGGCTTGGCGGCACGTCGATGAGCCTGGTGATCGCGGTCGTCGGGATCATGTTCATGGCAGGGCATTCGCGGGCGCACGACGTGGCGATCAAGACGCTCGTCGGGCTTGCGATCCTCGCGTCGATCAGTGGGATCGTCGCGTAGGGGCGTGGGGCGGGTGCTCTTTCGTCGACACGCACGGTTGCTGCCGGCCGCGGTTGCGGGCTCGCTTTGCCTGTTGCTCGTGTTCGCGCCGGCAGCCTATGCCGCGTCCGGCGGCGGCGAGGTTGCACCTTTGGCTTTCCTTGGCTTGCCGAGCTTGCACAGCATCATCGAAGCGATAGCCAAGGGTTTCTTCTCGGCGTTGGCGGGCGCCCTGGTGCCTGGGTTTCTCAAGCACGGCACTGTCGCCACGATCCAGCATCTCGTGGCGCTGCCGGACCCCGCGAGCTGGGGGCACGTAAGCGAACTGGAGAGCGACATGACCTACCTGGGAATGTCGTTGATGCCGGTGACGCTGGCGGTCTGCACGCTGCGCTACTGGATGATGGGCCTGAGCGGCGCGGCTCACCCGGTGAGCGCGTTGTCGCGCTGCGTGTGGGCTACCGGGGTGCTCGTGGGCTACCGCTGGCTGGTTGAGCAGGTCGTCGCGGCGACGAACACTTTGACGCACGCGATCCTCGGCTTCCCGGTCGTCGCTAACGGCCTTGCGAGCATCATCACCGTCCTGTTCGGCGGCGCGCTGCTGCTCGGCGCGGGCGGGGTGTTCGGCGCGTTCCTGGTGATCGTCGGCGTCGTGTTCGCTGCCGGACTGTTCGCGTCCGCAGAGGCGTTGACGGTGTTGTTGGCGCTGGTGTTCTGCGCGGGGCCTCCGTTGATTGCGCTTGCGCCGATTCCTGAGCTGTCGCATCTGGCGAGAGTGTGGGGTCATGCGCTGATGGCGATCGTGCTCGTGCCGATCGGGTGGACGATTCTGTTTGCCACGGCGGGCGCGCTGACGCTCGATGCGACCAGCTTCACCGGCGGCGCCGGCGGCCTACCGGGGCATGTCGCTGCGGCGTTCGCGGGGCTGATCACGTTCGTGCTTGCGGTGAAGTTGCCGCTGATGCTGTTCGGGGAGCTGCGGCACATCCTCGGCGGCGCTCTGCACGGTGGCGGCAGCGCCAGTGGCGTGCAGGGCCAGAGCACGATGCCGGGCGGGGAGCGGGTGCGTGCCGCGCACGCGCGGCTGCGCAGCGTCGCCTACGAGGGAGTCCCTTCGCTGGGGCGTAGCGCGGGTCGCGCGGCTGGCGCGATGGGCGCCCCGGAGGGCGGGCCGCTTGGCGCGGCGCGCAGAGGCTTGGCCGGCGCAGCACGGCGCACTGGCCTGGTGTCCGGCATGACACCCGCCGCGGCCGGAGCCGTCGGCGGGATGGCGGCCGGTGGCGCAGCCGGCGCGGCTGTGAGGGCGGCGGGCGGTCGGGGTGGGGTGCGCGAGCGGCTGGCGCACGCGCGGACGATCATCGCCAGCGCGCCGCGCGAGGCGCGGGCGGCGATGGCCGGCAGCTCGCGTAGGGCGGCCCGAGCGTCAGCGCGAAGCGGTGGTCGAGCCGGGGCTCGCGCTTCGGCCGCGACTGCGACTGGCAAAACGCCTGCGCGAGCAGCCGCTCGCAAACCACCGGGTGCCGCGGGTGGTTCTGTCGCCGTGAAAGCTCCTCGCCGTGCATCGGGTGGGGCGCCGCCAGCTTCGCGGACGGTGCCGCGCCCCCAACCACCTCGGACTACAGCCGCCGGCCCAGCACGCTCGGCCGGCGGGGCGCAGAGCACGACGCACCCCGGGCGCAAGGTGACGAGCAGCGCACAGCGCAACGCGAGCGCCCCGGCGCCGCCGGCTGCGAGGCCGCCGACGGCGCCACCGGCCGGAAGCCGGCGGGCGCCGGCGAAGCGTAAGCCGCGAGGGGGGAGGGCACGGTGATTCACCGCACGTTCCGGTCGCTGGATGAGCCGCCGCGGCTGGTGGCGTTCACGATCAAGCAGTGGGCGGTGCTGATCGCCGGCAGCGCGGCGGTGCTCGGCTTGATCCACCTGTCGCATCTGCCGACGAAGCCAGCGATCACGCTCTGCGTGTTCGTGATCGGGCTGCCGGCGGCCCTGACCTATGTGTCGGAGAGCGGCGGCCTGCAGCTCGGGGTGCTGCTGCGCGAAATGTGGCGCTGGCGCTGGAGCCGGAACGCGCTCCTGCCGGCCTCGGCGGAGCGCCCGCGCGCCCGTGGACTGGTCGTTCTCGCCAGTCTCGAGGAGCCCGGTCGTCAGGCACAAGCAGCGCGCGATGACCCGTCCTTGGTGGAGCTGCTGTCCGAGGAGCGCTGGGGCTGATGGGCGGCACGGCCACCGCGGGAGACCTGCTCGGGGTCGCGGCGATCGAGCCGGACGGGCTGCTCGTGCGCGAGGACGGCACCTATGTCCGCGCGCTGGAGGTCGGCGCTGTGAACCCGCTCGTGCTCGAACCGGCCGAGGGCGAGCGCGTGTCAGCAGCGTTCGGTCAGGTAGCGGCGCGGCTGCCCGACCGCCAGTCGCTTCAGTTCTACGTGCAGGGCACGCCGCTTGAGCTCGATGAGCTTCTCGCGGAGGAGACGCACCACTGCGAGCAGGCCGCGGGCGCCGCCGAAGACATCGGCGAGGACGAGCGTGCGCAGGCGATCCGCCGGCTGGGGATCGCCCAGGAGCAGTCGATCCGTATCCACGCGCTGACGGTCGCGCCGCTTGCGCTTCGCTATCTCGTCGTCTGCCCGTGGCAGCCGGCGAGCCGCCTGTGGTCGTTCGGACACAGCTCGCGGCGGGCGCTTCGGGTGAAGGCCGACGCGCACGAGCGGGCACGGCGCGACTCGTTGCGCCATTGCGAAGGGGTCCGCGCGGACCTCGAGGCGATGGGCGTTCCCGGTCGCCTGGTCGCGGGCAGCGAGCTGCTCGATCTACTTCACCGCCGCTTCGACCCCGACGGTGGCCTGGCGGGCGGGCTGCCCGCGAGCTTCATGTCGCCGCACGTCGTCGCGCCCCTGGTCGCCGGGGAGAGCGCAGAGGCGGCGAGCGACCGCGCGCAGCGGCTCGCCGAGGCGATCTGCACCGCCCCGGTCGGCCTCTGTGAGCGCAGCCGGATCGCGTTGGGTGAGACGTTGGAGGAGGTCTTCTACGTCAGCCTCGCGCCGGAGCAGACATGGCTCGGGTGGCTGCTTCACATGATGCAGGCGCCGCGCCCGTTCGTGCTGAGCGTGCATGTCCAGGCGACCGAGCGCTACCGCGAGCGGATGGCGCAGAAGCGCCGCTACAAGCGCATCCACGGCGTCAACCGCGGCGTCGAGCAGCGCGGCAGACCGCTCGACCCCGACGCGAGGGTTCAGGAGGAGGAGGCCGCAGCGCTGAACGACGAGCTGGCCACGAGCGCCGGCGCGGGCATCTACCGCGTGAGCATCTACTGCGCGCTGCAGGAGCCCCGCCCCGACGCGGACCCGGAAACGCTGAAGGAGCTGTGCCAGGCGACGGGGCGAGAGGTGACGATGGCCTGCGACGCGCGGATTCAGCACGGCCTGTTCGCCCAACGGCGGCTGTGGCAGTCAACTTTGCCGCTAGGACGCGACGTCGCCGGCCGCCGGCGCAAGTACGTCAGCCGCAACGTCGGCGACACCTTCCCCTTGTGTGGCACCTCGTGCGGGAGCCCGCAGGGCATCCCGCTCGGCTACGCGCTCCCAGGGCGCACCCTGGAGCGGCTGGACCCGTTCGATCCGGCGCACCCGAATCACCTGTTGCTCATCAACGGCATGAGCGGGGCGGGCAAGACGATGGCCGCGATCATCCTACTGGCCCGTGCGCTGGCGCAGGGCGCGAGCGGGTTCATCATCGACCGCGCAGGGCACTTCGAGTTCCTGTGCAGCCTGATCCCCGGCGGCGCGTCGCTGCAGGTCGGCGCGGGCGCGCACGCGATCAACTCGTGGGACGTTGAGGACCCCGCGCAGGTCGGCGCGGAGAAGATCGACTATCTGCTCGCGTTGCACGCGCTGCTGCTGGGCGAGCATCACGCCGGCCGCGACAGTTACGGGCTGACTGACCTTGAGGCGAACCTGCTGGGGCTCGCCATCGCCGAGGTGTACGCGCGCTGCGCCCTGACCGGCGAGGAACCGCGCGAGCTGCTGTTGCAGGAGGAGCTTGAGCGCCGCTACCACCAGGAGCGCGGCGAGGGGTCGGTCGGGATCGCCGAGAGCCTGCGCAACCTCTCGATGCGCCTGAACAACTACATCGGCGATGGCCCCTACGCCTACCTCGCCGATCGTACGACGACGATCCCGGCTGACGCGCCGCTGGTGGTGTTCGACACGCGCAGCATCCCGGACGCGAAGGCCGCGGCGGCGCTGTTCGTGATCTGCGAGCACGTCAAGAGCAGGATCGCCCGCACACGCCAGCAGCATCTCGCTGGGGAAAGCCCGAAGCACGCCTGGGCCGGCAAGTCGTTCCTCGTGGTCGACGAGGCGTGGAAGCTGATCGAGCGGCCCAGCACGGGCCGCTGGTTCAACGAGTTCTGCCGCCGCAGCCGCCACTACGCGCTGTGGCTGATCGCCATTTCGCAGCAGCTGTCGGACTTCGACAACGAGCACGGCCGGGCGCTTTTGGCGAACGCCGCGATGCGGCTGTTCCTGCGCCAAGAGGCCCGTGAGCTCGCCTACGTCAAGGGCGCGCTGAACCTCACTGATGAGGCGATCGAAGCGATCTCGACGCTGAAAACCGTCCGCGGCCAGTTCTCGACGGCCTACCTGATGAACGGGTCCAGGGGACAGGGCACGCTGCAGATCGGTGTCGGCGCGTTGGAGTATTGGATCGCAAGCTCCGACCCGGCCCGCGACGAGCACATAAGAAAGCGTGCGCTGCGCGAGACTGGCGAGCAGAGCTGGGCGGCGCTGCGGCTGCTCGTAAGCGAGGAGTGGCAGCAGGCGATCAGCGACGAGCTGGAACTGGCGGCGTGATGCAGGCGCGCGTCGCAATTGCGCTGCTGAAAAACCGGCAGCTGCAGACGGTGCTCGTCGTCGCGGTGCTGATGGTCGTCATGCTCCCGGTTCTGGTCGCTGCCGGCGTGGCCGGGTTGCTCTCTCAGGAAGCCGAAAGCGTGTGTGGCGGCGCGAGCATCGGCGCGGTCAATCAGCCTGCCGGCGGCGGCCCGCTCGCTCAGGGTCTATATGCGGCACCGCTCGAACTGGAGCCGGGCCGCTGGTATGAAGTCGGCGCGACCGACTACGGCGGGCCCGTCGACGCTGCCTCCGACTATGGCTCGATCCCGAATCCGGGCGAGTCCTACCTGCCGTCGCACCCGGACTCGTTCGCGGAGCTGTCGGTGCTCGACAGCAACCCCGCCGACGCCGGGACGTTCTCGTTCGCCGACGCGAACGCCCTGAGCAACCTTCCGTATCTCACGGCGCTGCGGGTCGCGCACGACGGGCAGGAGAGCCTGCTGCTCAAGCGCGATGTGGGATACGGGCAAGGCCCCGGTCAGTTCATCGCAAACGGGCAGCCCTACCGGCTGGACGTGTGGTGGCAGGCCGCCCAGCCGCTCGGCATCACGAAGAACGCGGTGAAGGTGCAGCTTGCGCCAGCGACCGGCGCGGCGCCGACGCTCGGGGCGCTCCCGTCGTCAACCGAAGCCAGCGGCGCTGGTGAAGCGAGCGCTGCCTGTCCGGTGGGCGAAGGCGCCGGGAACATTCCGCTGCCGCTGACGCCGGGAACAGAGACGAAGATCCTGCCGAGTGGCCTGGCCGCCGCCGGCGAAGAAGCGCCGGCTGCGGTAAAGCGAATGGTCGCGGCCGGCAACCGGCTGTTTGGCGCGAGCTACCTGTACGGTGGCGCGCACGGGACGCCGCTGAGCGAGCTCGAGCCGGCGTATGACTGCTCCTCGGCGGTCTCATACGTCCTTCATGCCGGCGGCGTGTTCGGCGAATACGCGGAGGACTCGACCGAACTTGAGTCCTACGGGCAACCCGGCCCCGGCCGCTACGTCTCGATCTACGCCAACGCCGGGCACGCCTTCATGTACGTCGGCGGGCTGCGGTTCGACACCGTGGAAGATCCTGCCTATGACAGCGGGCCGAACTCGGGCAAGCCCGGCCCGAAGTGGCGAGTCTCCGCATCAGTCCCTGACTGGGCGAGCTGGACCGTCCGCCACCCACCCGGCCTATGACCAGCCGCCCCCTCAGAGGACTGATCGCTGTCTGCCTGCTGTTGGGCGTGCTCGCGCTCGCCGGATGCACGAACCCCGACGCGCCCAGCGCCGGGCCGCACACGGCCGCGACCGCCTCGCCGCAGAATGCCGGCGAGCAGCCTGCACCCGCGCCCGCGTCACCCACGGCACAGGAGCCCGCCGACGTGCAGCCCACGCCGCTTGCGGCGCTGACCGCGTTCAGCCGGCTGTACTCGAACTGGACGTATCGGACTCTCACCTCCGACCAGCGGGCACTGGCTGGGATGTCGGTCGGCGCGGCGCGACTGGCCGAGCAACAGGCGGCGGCATCGAGCGAGGCGGACACGACGATCGCTCGAGGGCGCATCTGGAACAGCGGGCAGATCGTGAGCATCGCCACGGATGTATCGCGTCCCGGTACGTGGGACATCGTGACCCGTGAACAGACTGGCGGCTCCACGGAGTACGAAGGGTTGCCGGCGGCCTATCACGTCACGCTTGCGCGGCTCGCCCGCGTGCCCGACGGCTTCGCGGTGAGCGAATGGCTGCCACAGAGCTGACCGATCGGTGGCGTCGACGGGCCGCGCGCCATTGGCTGCCGGCGGCCTTGGCGCGCATGTGGCCCTACGCCTACGCCGGTGTCTGGGCGGCGACGCTCGCTCCCGCCGCTGTCGTTGCGCTCGTCGGGCGTCCCCTCACGCTGCCGGCACGTCGCCTGCTGGGGCTCGCGCTGAGCGCACGGCGCAACCCACCGCCGCACCTGGGGCACGTTCTCGCGCTGGCGGCCCACAACATCCCGATCGCTTCCTGGCCGCTGCTGCTCGGGGTGCTGGGTGCCCACCGCCATCGCCTCGCCAGGCCCGTCGCCAACGGAGTGCTGCTGGCGTGCATCATCGCGAACACGCTGCCGGTGGGCGCGGCGCTCGGCGCTTACGGAACGGCGCTGCTGGCGTACATCCCGCAGTTGCCGCTGGAGTGGGGCGGGCTCGCGCTCGGCGCGAGCGGGTGGCTCGTGCAGCGACGACGACCGCTCACCGCCAGCGAGGGGGTCGGCGTGTTCGTGCTGATCGCATGTGTTCTGCTCGGCGCTGCCGTGCTGGAGACCGTCGCCGTGCCCCACCGATGAGACCGCGGCGAGTTCACCGGCGAGCGACGCTTGCAAGAAAGATTGCAAGTACAATCTGCTCTACAGAATTGTTCGGTGTTGCTGGGCTTTTTTGCCTGGGTCAGGGCTGACCTGGAGATAGTGAGAATGGAGAATGGAGACGGAGGCGCAGGGGCTGGAGGTCCCCAGGACGCATCAGGGGGCAGGGTGACCCTTGCGCCCGGCCAGGGTAGGCAGCGGGCGTTTGGCTCGCAGCGGCCCGGTCAGATTCTCGGCGAATGGCAGAAGCGCGAGCTGCGGATCGCTCGCGGCTTCGCGGAGTGTCGAGGGCTCACCACCGAGCAGCTCGAGGACCTCTACCAGGAGACGGCGCTCGCTCTCTACAGACGCGCGTATGACAGCGATGAACATCTGCGCAACGCTCTGCGGGACGGGATCAAGAAGCGCGCTCTGCGGTTGCACCGCGATGAACGGCGTCACGGGCGAATAATCGCGCGGGGGACACCTGGCTTTCGTGTCATGGCCGAGGCCAGGGAACGCGAAGGCGCCCCTGAGTTGGCCGCCCTTGCCCGTGAGGATCGCCTGATCGCGGGCGAGTTCACGACGGAGCTGACGGAGCAGGAGCGGCGTGTCTTCGGAGGGCTGGTGGAGGGGATGGCGTACCGGGCTATCGGGACCGCGCTGGGCATCCCGGAGAACGAGGCTCGCAAAATCGCTCGTGCGTGTGACCGCAAGCGCGAGCGTTTCCAGCTGCTCTACGACACGGGCCGGTTGTGCGGGTATCGCGCACAGACGATCCACGCGCTGCAGAACGGTGAAAGCACGAGCGAGGAGCTGGCCGAGCGCGCGTTCGCGCATCTTGAGAGCTGTGCCCACTGCCGGCTGGAGCACAAGACGAACGCCAAGCGGCTGCGGCGGAGCTTCCGCGACCAGGCCGCAGCGCTGCTCCCGCCGCTGTTCATCGGGAATCTCGGCCGGTTCACGAGACTCGGTGTGCGAGCCAGGCTGCTGGCGCACCGGCTCGGGATCGACAGCGCCCCGATCGGGCAGGGCAGCGTGCGCGAACGCGCCGTCGCATTGCTCGCAGGCGGCGGGGTCGGCGCGAAAGTTGCCGTGGGCGTCGTCACCGTCGGCGTGATCGCCGGCGGCGCAGTCGCCACGCACGTCCTTGAACAGAGCCCCGCACCCCACCGTCAGCATGTCGCGGCGAGTGCGGCAGCGGCGCCGCGTGCAGCGCCGCCCGCCGGACAGCTTCTCAGCGCGCCGCCGGCAGCGGCGCTGAGCACGAGCGCCCACCGGAGCGTGCATACGTCGAGCCGCACCGGTCGGCGCCGTGTCACCGCTCACCATACGGCGGCCGGCACCCGTCGAGCGGCCACCGAGAGCGCTGCCGAGCAGCGCGAACCGGGCGGCTTCGCCTACCTCGGGGTTCCCACGACGACCAGCCAGCCGAGCGCGTCGGCTCGTGTGGCGAGCGCCTCAGAAGGCCAGAGCGGCGGGGGACCGTTCAGCCCATGAGCCCGGCTCGGGAAATTCGTTGGCCGGTTTGGGCTAGTTGGGGTCATAGACCCCCGAAGCCCACCAAAACGGGGCCTGAACAGGAAATGGACGCGACCATGAACAACCACGACAACGGGCACGCTAGCCGCGTGCTGCTGCTCGCTTTGACGCTGGCGCTGGGCCTTGCTGGCGGATGGCTGGCGGCGAGCTCGGCGTACGCGGGGAGCTGGATGGAGGTCTCGTGCGTGAACCCGAGCCAGTCGGCGGCGCCGAGCGAAGGCTGGACGAGCTTCGCCGGTGGTGGCGGCTACGGGTCGAACAACAGTACGGGCTGCGGGCCGGGCAGCCCGATGTTCGCGATCCTCAGCACGGACGCTGCCGTTGGTGTCGGCTCGAACGAGACGCTGCAGTACACGCCGCCCGCTGGCTCGACGCTGATCGGCGGCTCGGTCGATGTGAGCTTCTTCGCTGACGGTCGCGGCTATGACGCCTCTGGCACGGCGGTCGCCTACTCGCCGGAATACGCCTACAACGGCTCGAACGTCTTCTTCCAGTGTGCGTCCGGCCTGCCTCCCTGCGCGAACGGCAGCTACGACTACTCCGGTGTGCTTGGCATTCCCGCCGGGCGAGGCGGGAGCCTCTACCTGAGCGCAGGGTGTGGCGGCGGAAGCGGCGCGTCCTGCGATGAAGGGGGCAGCGAAGGCGGCTGGTCGCTGGTGCGGCTTTGGTGGGCGAACCTCCTGCTCTCCAACGACGCAACCCCTGACGCCAGCGGGGTGGGCGGAACGCTGTTGACCCCGAACGCGAGCGGCACCGAGGAACTGACCTTCGACGCGACGGACCCTGGGGGACCTGGCGTGTATGCAGTGACCGTCCAGATCGACGGGAGCATCGTGTACTCGGGCACACCGAACAACAACGGTGGCAGGTGCGTCGCGGTGGGGACGAGCGGCGGCGCGTTGATGTTCGACTACGGCCAGCCTTGCCCGCCGAGCGAGTCCGTTGACCTGCCGATCAACACGACCGCACTTGCCAACGGCCAGCACACCTTGAAGGTCAGCGTCGAGGACGCGGCGGGCAACTCGGCGGTCGTCTACGACGGCACGATCTCGACAAAGCAGCCCTCGGAGAACTCGCTCGGAGCGCTCCCCGGACCCGGCACGAGCGCAGCCAGCTCGCCGACCCCAACCCCGGCCGTCCCGAACGGGACGACGGCGAGCCGCACGGCGCAGCTCACCCTCGGGGTCAAGCGCAGGATCACCCGCATCTACGCGCACCGCGCGCTTCGAGTGACCGGACGGCTGGTCGACGGGCAGGGCAATCCGATCGCAGGCGCGACACTGGACGTGCTGGCACAGGTCAGCCGCTCGGCGAGCATGGTCGCGATCGGAAACGCCAGCACCAGCGCGAACGGGACCTTCACGGCGTCCGTGCCGGGCGGCCCCACACGGACGATCGAGATCGCCTACCGCGCGTTCTCCACGGACGCGAGCTACGCCGCCGTCGCGAAGATCGCCGAGGCGGTCGAGGCCGGCGTGAAGCTCGCTGTGAGCCCTCACAGGACCGGCTCGGAAGGGACCATCACGCTCAGCGGACAGGTACTGGGGCCGGTCCCCGCCCAAGGGGTCGCCGTCGAGCTGCTTGTCCACTACCGCGGACGATGGGAGCCCTTCCGAGTCCCGCAGACCGATTCGCGTGGGCGCTTCGAGGTCGTCTACCAGTTCCAGGGCGGCATCGGCCGCTTCCCATTCCGGGCGTCGGTGCTCGGCGGCCAAACCGGATTCCCATTTGCGCACGGAGAAAGCAGGCCGGTCGATGTCACCACGAACTAAGACGCCATTCGCGCTCGCTCCGCGAGGCACGGCCTGGCTGTGGCTCTCGGCCTTGGGGTGCGTCGTGCTGATCCTCGCGCTCTGCACGTCGAGCGCTCAGGCGGGGACATGGACGCTGGTGTCGTGTACGCAGCCTGACGGGCAGCCCGCCCCGACCGAAGGCTGGAGCACGAGCGCCACGGGCGCCCTCGGCCCGGACAGCGGCGACACGAACACGTGCCCTGAAGGTGGAGACCTGAGCGCCGTGACCAGCGGCGAAGCACCGCAGGGTGCCTACGAAGGCCCCGAGTGGGTGTTCACCGCCCCTGACGGTTCGACGATCGCGGGCGGCACGGTCGCCGCGACGTTGACCTCTCCACACGGGCAGGCATGGCTCGGGACGCCGAGCGCGAGCTACGACGCCGCCGACGTGCTGGCGAACTGCCAGTACAACCTCCCGTGCGGTGATGACGGCGCCTACAGCGGCTCGTTCCCGATCACGCACCCAGGCGGAACGAGCCTGTACGCGGTGGCGGTCTGTGTCGGGCCGTATGAAGGGGCGACGTCGTGTCCGGCGACCGGCGGGCTGGACGCGGGCGTGTACGTCAGCAGCGCCGAGATCGCGCTCGCTAACACCGCGACGCCAGCGGCGAGCGGGTTCGCCGGCACGCTGCTGAACCCCAACGCTGGAGGCACGCAGGAACTCACCTTCCTCGCAAGCGACCCTGGCGGGCCGGGCGTGTATGTCGTGACCGTCCAGATCGACGGCAAGACGGTGTACTCCGGCACACCCGACACGAACGAAGGCCGGTGCGTCCCGATCGGTGAAAGCGACGGCACGCTGATGTTCGACCACATCCAGCCTTGCCGCACGAGCGAGTCGGTGGACCTGCCGATCGACACGGCGACGCTGGCCAATGGCCAGCACACGTTGAAGGTGACGGTCGAGGACGCGGCTCAGAACGCGAGCGTCGTCTACGACGGCCCGATCACAACGCAGCAGCCGTCGAACAACTCACTCGGCGCGCTCCCCGGACCCGGCGCGAGCGCGGCGGGCGCGGGCCTCTCGCAAGGACTCGGGCAGCCGAACGGCACCGCGGCCAGCGAGGGAGCGCAACTGCATCTCGGCCAGCGCAGCCGGGTGACGCGCAGCTACGCAAAGCGCGCGCTGCGAGTCTCCGGGCGCCTGGTCAACGCGCAAGGCCAACCGATCACGGGCGCCACGCTCGAGCTGTTGCAGCAAACCGCGGGCTCGCCGAGCCTGGAGCTGATCGGGCACGCGAAGACGAGCACGACCGGGACGTTCATTGCCAGCGTGCCGGCCGGACCCTCGCGGACGATCGAGGTCGCATACCGCGCGTTCGCCACCGATGCCGCCTACGCCGCGACTGCGACCATCACAGAGTCGGTGGCGGCCGGCGTGCGCCTGAGCGTGACTCCACAGCGCACCGGCTCGGAAGGGACGATCACGGTCACCGGGCGCGTGCTCGGGCCGGTCCCGCCGCAGGGCGTCAGCGTTGACATGCTCGTTCACTACCGTGGACATTGGGAGCCGTTCCGCACGCCGAGAACCGACGCCGCGGGCCGCTTCACCGTCGTCTATCAATTCGAGGGAGCGCTCGGGCGGTTCCCGTTCCGCGCAGAAGTCCCTCCGAGTCAGGCCGGCTTCTCCTTCGGCCGCGGACTGAGCGGGGTGGTCGATGTCGTCACCGACTAGCACCATCGCCAGGTGGCTCGCCGGCCGCGCTCCGATCGCTGCTGCCACCGTGCTGTTCGCATCGGGCCTGGCGCTCGCGCCGAGCGCGAGCGCCGGCACCTATCCGATGTATCAGTGCGCGCCCGGCGTGCCGGCCGTGTCGCCGGGTTGGAGCGTGTTCGGCAACACCACCAACGCGAACACTGTGCTCTCTAACACGTGCTCGGCGGGCGGCAGTATCGGCGACTACGTTTTCACGGACGGTCAAGCCGGCGCTGTGACCGAGAACGGCGAAAGCGGAAGCCAGGTCGGGCTGCGGATCGACGTGCCGGGCAGCGCGCCCGGCGTCACGATCCACGCGATCAAAGCGGAAGTCATCGCCTCGGCCGTCACGGGCGACGACGCCTTCCTCGAGTTCGCCTCCGCAGGGCAGTCCCTTCCGGGCGCGGCGGAGCTGCCCTACGGCGGGGGCAGCGCATACACGGCAACCGAAACCTGGACGCTGCCGCAGGGCGCGCGTGACTTCGAGGCATACGTGAACTGCAGCACCGACCGCAGCTCACCGACCTGCGACTTCGCCGACTCGACCGTGGTGCCCGCGCTCAGCAACATCACGCTCAGCCTCGAAGACGACACGTCGCCGACCGTTGAAAACGTGAGCGGGCCGCTCGCGGCAGCCGCAGCCGCCAACGCGTCTGTGGGAGGCTCGCAGCCGATCACCTTCACGGGCAGCGACGCTGGCAGTGGTGTTCACACGGCGACGTTGACGCTCAGTCCCCTGAGCGGTGGGGCGAGCTACGTTCACACGTTCGACTTCTCCGGCGAATGCGCGTACGACTCTTGGAATGCCTGCCCGCTCGCGGAGACCGTGAGCGGCTTCACGGTCAACACCGATGCTCTGGCCGACGGCGCGTATGCGGCCAGCCTGGCGATCACCGACGCGGCCGGCAACGTCAGCAACGATGCGCTCGGCTCGATCACGGTCAGCAACGCCACGGCCATTGTCAGCTCGCTGGGGGCGCTGCCCGGCCCCGGCACGACGAGCTCGGCCACCGGGCCAGCCGGTAGCCCGAACGGGAGTGGCGCCAGCGAGGGAGCGCACTTGCAGCTCGGGGTGCGCTCGCCGATCTCCCGGACATATGCCAAGCGAGCGCTGCGAGTGACGGGCCGCCTGCTCAACGCCCAGGGTCTACCGATCGGGGGTGCCTCCCTGGACGTGCTGCAACAGGTCGACGGCGCGACTCTCGAACTGATCGGCCGCGCCCGAACCGGCAGCGATGGGACGTTCGTAGCGAGTGTGCCGGGCGGCCCTTCACGGATGGTCGAGATCGCCTATCGCGCGTTCTCAACCGACACGGGCTACGCGGCCGTGGCGAAGCTCGCTGAGTCCGTCGATGCCGGCGTGCAGCTTGGCGTGAGCCCCCAACGGACTGGCTCGGAAGGCGAGATCACCCTGAGTGGGCGCGTGCTCGGGCCGGTCCCGTCGCAGGGCGTCGTCGTCGAGCTGCTCGTTCACTACCGCGGGCATTGGGAGCCGTTCCGCGACCCACGCACAGATTCACGCGGGCGGTTCCGGGTCGTCTACCAATTCCAGGGCGGAATCGGGCGGTTCCCATTCCGTGCGGTGGTGTTCGGGAGCCAGGGCGACTTCCCATTCGCACCCGGAGAAAGCAGGGGGGTCGATGTCACCACGAAGTGAGCAGCGCCGAAACGTCCTGCCTGGAGCGCTGGTCGTCTTGACCTGCTCGCTGCTGCTTGGGCTCGTGGCGCCGCCGTCGGCATGGGCGCTGCCGGCAGATGGGAGCGGAAACTACACGCAGATTCTGTGCGCGAACCCGACGACCGGGGAAGGACTCGGGCTCTCCGGGATGCCCGAAGGACTCAGCAACCCAGCGAGCATCGACCTTTGGCAGGTCACAGCCGCCGAGGTCGATTGCGGCTCTGGGCCGATGACCTCCGGTCGCGGCGTGCCGATGGCGGTTGGTCAGACCAACACCTACACGCAGGGCACATGGTCCGCTCTGCTCTACCAGGCGCCGGCGAACGCGACGATCAACGGGGGCACGATCTACCGAGCCGAGAAGGCCGAAGGCCCAAACAACGGCTTCATGGGGATCATCCAGCAGGGCGGCGAATACAGCGTCCTGTACTCACTGCCGCGCAACTGCTGCGACCAGGGCGACTGGTACGTGGGCAACGTGGCAGCCCGAGGCACCTTCACGACACCGTTCTCCTCGGAAAACGTCGTGAACCTCACGATCTCCCCGGACGGCGGGCATTGGGATGTCAACGCCACCTGCGACCCGAACGGAAACAACAACAGCAGCTGCACGCTCACAGCGGGCCAGTGGGAATACCGCATCTTTGGCGGCGAAATCAGCCTGAACGCACCACATGATCCGCAAGCAAGCAACATCGCTGGCCCCCTTCTGACAGAAGACCCGCTCCGAAGTACGGAGTCGATCACGTTCTCAGCGACAGATGAAGGGCCGGGCCTGGCCTACGTGAAACTCCTTGTGGACGGCGTTGTCGTCCAATCGCAGATCATCGACACCAACGGCGGGCACTGCATCCCGGTCCCCGGACACGACGCTTACACCTGGGCGTATCAAGTGCCCTGTATGACATCGGTCGGGGGACGCACGTACTCGCTCAACACGGCCCTGCTTCCAAACGGGCTGCATCACATACAGGTCATCATCGAAGACTCCGCAGGGAACCAGTCCGAAGTCCTCAACCGGACGGTCACAACGGAAAACGCCGGTGCAGGATCGCTCAGCGCGCTACCCGGCCCAGGATCATCTGTGCTTCTCGCCGGTGCGCCCAACGGCTCCAACGCGAGCGAAAGCGCAACCCTCCAGCTGGGACTGCCGCGAAGCATCTCGCGTCCGTTTGCTCGGCGAGCGCTGCGACTTCCGGGCCGGCTTGTCAACTCACACGGCGAGGCGATTAGCGGCGCGACGCTCGACGTGACCGAGCAGGTCGTGGGCGGGGGCAGCGGCCAGGTCATCGCGCACGCGACGACCGGCGCGGACGGCTCGTTCATCGCCAGTGTGCCCGCGGGACCATCGCGGCTGATCGACGTCGCCTACCGCGCGTTCACGGGCGACTCTGCCTACGCCGCCCAGGCCAGGATTCAGGAGTCGGTGCGCGCGGGCGTCCAACTCAGCGTGAGCCCTCGCAGGACGGGCTCCGAAGGGACAATCACGCTCAGCGGCCAGGTCGGCGGGCCGATTCCCCGGCAAGGTGTTGTCGTTGACCTGCTGGTGCATTACCGTGGGCGCTGGGAGCCGTTCAGGACGCCGCGGACGAACAGCCACGGTCGCTTTCGCGTGCTCTACCAATTCGAGGGCGGCGTCGGCCGGTTCCCGTTTAGAGCGCTGGCGTTCGGAGGCCAGTCGGGATTCCCGTTCAGCAGCGGTGAAAGCGGAGCGGTAGATGTTTCCACGGGTTGACGTCTCCCCGCGCAGCGCGGCTGCTCAGGGCCGGCTGCTGCGCATGTTCGCGGTCGCGCTTGCCGCTGGCGCTGTGTGCTTGCTCCTCGCGCCGGGCGCGAACGCCGGGACGTATGTGATCGACAACTGCCCGGCGGCCGGGAACGGGAACGCCGGCGCGTGGACGGTGTTCGGGAGCCCGCAGAACGTGAAAGGGACGTGCAGCGGCGGCCCCGGCGACTACATCGGACCCAGGGGTGGCTACATGAGTCCGGCGACGACGGCGGGCGTGCAGATTGGGGTGCCGGGCGGGAGCGGCATCACGATCCTCGAAGCGAAGGTTTGGTGGCAGGCATCGCCGCAGATCTCGGGCGCCACCACGTTTGGGATCGCCGCGGACAACGATGGTGCGGTGGGTGAAAGCCTGACGCCGATGACGGGTAGTGAACCGGCGACCTACGTGCTGCCGTCCACGACCACCGAGATCACGCTGGCCAACTACTGCTCGAACGACGACGCGGGCGCTGGATGCACGCTCGGGTCCGGCGAGAACAACATCCTCGAGCTGTACGGCTCGCAGCTGACGCTCGAGGACACGACGCTGCCGAGCGGCACGGTCACGGGCGGAGCGCTCGCGAGCTCGGGAACGGTTTCGTCGGGCACAGCCTCGATCAGCTACCAGGCATCAGACGCCAGCTCGGGCGTGAGGCTCGTGCAGCTTCGAGTGAACGGCGAACCCGTCGCCGAGAAGGACTACATCGCGAGCTGCTCCTACACGGACTTCCAAGCATGTCCGCCGAGCGTGTCCGACACGATCGACTGGAACACGGCGAGCGTGGCGAACGGGCAGCATCCCGTGGAACTCATCGTGGAGGACGCGGCGCAGAACACGAGCGTCATCTACAGCGGCGAGGTGACGGTTCAGAACGCCACGGCGTCGTCGCTGGGCGCGCCTCCTGGCCCCGGCAACGGAACGCCAAACGGGACGAGCGCCAGCGAGACGGCACACCTACAGCTCGGGCTGAGGGACTCGATCACGCGCACGTACGCGCGCCGTGCGCTCGCGGTCGCTGGACGCCTGCTCGATGGCCAGGGCCAGCCGATCGGGGACGCCACCCTCGATGTGCTGCAGCAGGTCGTTGGGAGAACGACGTCGAAGCTCGTCACCCGTACTGAGACGCACTCTGACGGGACGTTCAGGGTGCAGGTGCCCGCGGGTCCGTCGCGGCTGATCGAGATCGCCTACCGCGCCTTTTCGAGCGACGCCAACTACGCGACCGTGGCAGGAGTTAAGGAGACGGTCGACGCCGGCGTGCGGCTCAGGGTCAGCCCGACCCACGCCGGCCCGGAAGGGACGATCGTGCTTTCCGGGACCGTCGAGGGTCCGATCCCGCAGCAGGGCGCGCTCGTGGACTTGCTCGTGCATTACCGTGGCCGCTGGGAGCCGTTCAGGACTCCGCGAACGAACGCGCACGGTGGCTTTCGCGTGGTCTACCAATTCGAGGGCGGCGTCGGGCGTTTCCCCTTCCGCGCGGAAGTCCCGGGCGGCCAGGCAGGGTTTCCGTTCGGCGGCGGCGAGAGCCGGGTGGTGGATGTCAGCACGAGTTGAGCCAGATCACCGCGCAGCGGTGCTGCTCTCGCGCGGGGTATGCACCGTCGTGGCATTGGCCGCGCTGCTGCTGCCGGCGACAGCGAGGGCCGAGACAGCCATCACTACGCAGGCCGTTGCGGATAGCGGCGCTTTCCTCCCCTACGCACCGGCGCCGGCGCAGCTCGCCGGCCTTTGCCTTGTTGATACGGGCGTGAACCTGAACCCCGACACGGAAGGCGTCGTGGTGGAACGCGCGGCGCTCGACGGCGGCTCGGGCGCAGACGTGTCGCCCACGTTGCACGGCACCGTCATGGCGATGATGGCGGGAGCACCGGCGAACGGCTGGGGCATGGTGGGCACCGCCCCTAAAGCGATCCAGATTGTGTCGGTGCGTATCCTCGAGCCTGGACAGACGACGTTCCCGTTCAGCGCCTATGCCACCGGAATCGCGGCTTGCCTACATGCGCAGCCGCACTACGACATCCGGGTAATCAACCTGTCACTAGGCACTTCCGAAACGCCGTCGGGTCGTGACTACGAAATGCTGGGCAATGCTGTTCAGGAAGCAAGCGACTACGGCGTTGCGCTCGTTGCTGCCGCGGGCAATGACGATGGGGGGCCGGTCGAGTACCCCGCCGCCTACCCTGGCGTCTTGTCGGTTGGAGCCACGGACACGCAGGGCGGCGGCTTCTGCTCGTTCTCCAACCGTGGAGAAGGGCTGCGCCTGCTGGCGCCCGGCTGCGACCTCGACGGCGCCGAACCCACGAGTGGCGCGCCTGACTACAACTACTGGCAGGGCACGAGCGAGGCATCGGCGATCGCGGCGGCGGCACTCGACGCGCTGTACGCCTATCAGCCGAGCTTGTCGGTAGAAGCTGGCGAGAACGATCTCACGGGCGCTGACAACGGCGTCTTGGACATCGCGCAGACCTTTCGCAACGCGGGCCTCGGTGCCATCGTCTCCGCGGGCGAAGCAGCCGAGCCGGGCGCGCATCCAAGCCCGGCGTCAGAATTGTCTCCGCAGTCCGTGGCACCATCGAACGCGATGACGCTCACACAACCCTTCGCACGGCCAAAGGCCCGGCTGAGACGGCTCAAGCGCCGGCTAGTGCTGGCGCTGACTGGACGTCCGCAGGAAGCCGAGGTGCAGGTGCGCTACCTGGCACGCCGCGGGCGCTCGCGGAACCTGCGCGTCGTACGCACGATGCACGGCTTTTTCGCGAGCCTGACGCTGCCCGCATCGGGCGTGGCGGAGGTGTCCGTGCGGTATATCGACCCCTATGACGTCGAACGAGCGAGCCCGTGGGCGACGCTTCGAATCCCCTCAGCGGCTCGCACTGCGGGAAAGGCGCGGCGCGCAAAATGAGAGCGCCGAGCACGACGATCGTGGTCTTGCTCGCGGTAGCGGCTTGGGCGTCGCCGACTCCCGCCCTCGCTGCCGGGAGCTATCAAGTCAGCGCGTGTAATTTCGCACCGGAAGCCGCGAACAACTCGTGGACGTGGGCGACGAGTGATACCGCTCAGCCGTCGCACTATGCCGAGCACAGCAACTGCCCCTACCGGCTGGGAGGCGACGGCGGGAAGGTCGACCAGGAAGGCGGGCTCTCGACCACAGACGCGCTCGGGCTGTCAAGCGGAGCTGCACCAGGAACGAGCGCTGGGTGGACGTTCGCGGCGCCAGCGAACACGACGATCACGGGGATCACCTACGAACGCTACATCGGTCATCAGTTCGATGGCTTTAACGACTGGTCCCCTGCGCTCAGGGCTGACGGCAGCATTGTGCCGGGTGAAACCTGTCTCGATACGGTCGAAAATGGTGAGACATGCTCTGTTGGTGGTCCGCCCGGCGAGGGAAGCGAACCGGCAGTAATCACGGGTCTGTCGGCGCACGAACTCACGCTGGGCATCGTGTGTCAAGCGCCAACGGACGACCAATGTGTCACAGGGGCAACTGAACACAAAGTGTGGGCGGCGGTGTATGGCGCCATGGTGACGCTCTCCGATTCGACGCCGCCGACGCTCGGCGCGCCGTCCGGCGCCCTGTGGGGGCCGGGTGAAGCCGGCGGGTTTCACAAGGGCACCGAAAGCGTCACCGTCTCGGCAGATGATGTCGGAGGCGGCGTAGCGAGCATCGTCCTGTCGGCAGACGGACGGCCGGTCGAGACGTACACGGCGCCGTGCAACTTCACATTCGCCCAGCCGTGCCCGTCGTCGACGGGGACACAGACCTTGACGCTGCCGACGACGCAGCTCTCCGACGGAACGCACACGCTCACGCTCGTCGCCACGGATGCCGCCGGCAATCAATCGACTGTGGCCTCGCAGGAGATCACCGTCGAGAACAGCGCGCCACCCCCGCCGGTGGGGTTGTCCGCGACCGCGACACAGACTGGCGGCTCGACGTTCACGGCCACGTGGAGCGATCCGACAGGGCAGCTTGCGCCGATCACGGGTGCGCTCTACCAAGTCTGTCCGGCGAGCGGCTCGAGCGCGTGCAGCGCTCCCGCATCGGCACCCGCGGCAGGCCCGGCGACCGTGACCGTGCCCGGCCCCGGAAGCTGGAGCATCGCCGTGTGGCTGACCAACGCAGCCGGCAACGCGAGCCCCGCCAACGCTGCACACACCAACGTCGTCGTTCCCCCGTCCAGCTCCGGCGGCTCGGGCACAGGCCATAGCGCTGCGGCGACGACGCCAACGATCCACGTCACCGAGACGCTGCGGGGGCGCGAGCTGGTGGTGCATGTGAGCGGACCTGCGAGCGGGACGGTTCGTGTGGGCTTCATCGGGCGGCTGCGAGGACGAACCGTCGCCTCCGGCGCCAAGACCGTCGCGCTCAAGCACGGACGGCTGACCGTCGTCTTCATGCTCGGTCCCCGCACGGCGGCGCACGCGCTGATCCGCGTCAGCGCGAAGCTCGATCACGAGCTGGCGGTGACGAGCACGCTCCGCCGTCATCGCCGTAACGCGCGATAGCCGACAGGTGCCTTGGGAACGCCTTAGCCCCGGCGACATGACCAAAGTCAGCGGTCCACCGGGGCTTTCCACCACGAAGCATGACTCGGAGCCCGCGTCAGCGCAACGCCTGAATAGCGTGTCCAGTGCGCTCGGCACACTTCTGGCGTGAAGATCGACGCGCAGATAGTGGCCGTGAGGGCGGCGCAGGGCACCCTGGGGATCGAGCGGTCGATGCTCAACGAGGCTTTCGCCGGTCCGCCGGCGCCGACGAGTTCGCCGGGGGTGAACGCGACCAAGCGGCTCGCGCTCTCGGATGGCGCGACGGTCTTTCACAAGCCGTTCTCGGGCGTGAGCGTCGTCAACGCGCTCGCCTTTGGGCAGACCGATGAGACGCCGCCGCTGCACGATGCCGTCGCCTGGCGTGTTGCCGTTGCGCTGGGGGAGCCGTGGCAGAGCCTGGTCTCGCCGTGCGTCCTGCGCGAGCATGATGGTGATGACGGAGCGCTGTCGTTGCAGGCGTCGGGGTGGCCGGGTGACCTCGCGCCGACGCTCAGTCCTACGTGGTGTTCGTCGGCGGCGTTCTTCGACTCGTTGGTCGCCCAGCAGGATCGGCACGCCGACAACTGGCGCTGGGATGGAAGCCGCCTGACGCTGATCGACCACGGGTACGCATTTGCTCGGCCGGGCGACATCCTCAACCACACGGACCTGCTTGTGGCCAGGCGCGATCACGGCGCAACTGCGCTGCTCGACGCGGAGCGTCGGGCGCTGGAGCGTCTGCTCGGGGACGCCGGCCTGCTCGGGATCGAGAGCCTCTTGCTGCCCGATCGCGCGCAGGCGCTCAGGGCGCGCGCCGAGCGGATGCTCGCGCGGGGCGAGGTTCTACGCCCAGGAGAGTTCTAAGGGCCAGCAAGCGTCGTCGGAGGGTGGTAGCATGATAACTCAAGAGGTCAACTTGAATGGTCGATGGTGTAGAGGAGCTTTGCGATGATCCGAGTCCGCTTTACAACGTCTGAGTTCAACCTGGAGACGCGTGAGTGGGTTGAGCTGCCCATCGCCGAGCTGATCGCCGATGGCGAGGAGGTGAGGATCAGTGGCCCTCGTGCAGAGTGGATCAGTCTCGACATCGCCGTCATCGACCCGGAGAACAGGGAGCGGGTGACGCGATCCGACGGCGCCGAGCGCTGGGCGCGACTGCTGCCGTTTGCCTTCCGCAATGGAGACATCGACGTCGAGGTCAGCGAGGTAGCTGAGGCCGAGCCGGCTGGCGTGGCGTTCCGCTACTCGACCGCCGCGTAGAGGCGATGCCGCGCACGGCGGTATCCGACGTCCACGCCAAGGTCGTCGGCCGCGAGCTCAGAGAGACCCGCCGCGCGCTCGGGCTGACCCAAGCCGAGGTCGCCGGACGGCTCGGCGTGTCGCCCTCGTATGTCTCTGCGGTCGAAGCTGGCAAGCGCAACCTCACGCTCGCGCAGCTGGCCAACATCGCCAATGCGATGCGCCTCGGCATCGAGGTCTCATTCATCCGACCCGACGGAACGCGTGTCCGGCCGAGCCGGACGCCCGCGACGAGCTAGGCCGCGAACAGCTCCTGCTGCTCGGTTTCCCCGAGCGGCTGGATCGGCGCTTACGGCTTGGGACGCGGCACGAACGGGATGACGTTCGTGGTGTTCTCCCAGGCTGCGCGCAGCTCGGCCTCGGCGATCTCCTCGCCGGTGAGCGGCACGCCCTTGGCCTGCAGCTCCTTGAGCACCTGCTCCAGGGAGATAGGGTCCTCGCGCTCGTCCATGAGCTGCCCGTCGAGGGCGAGGTCGGCGGCGGCGGCCTTGGCGGAGAGCAGCGCCCACTTCTTCTCATCGAGTGAGCCCTTGGTGAGCATCACGTACACGGTGACGGGCTTGCGGGAGGACAGCCGGTGGGCGCGGGCGATGAACTGGTCGAACATCTCGTAGGAGAACACGAGCCCGTCGACCACGACGACGAGGCGGATCGCGGGGATGCCAGTCGCGTTGTGCAGGCGCGCCGACATCACCGGTCAGCCGGCCAGACAGCTCGTCTTGATCGGTGATCCAGGCTGGTTCGGAGGCCTCAGTAGCGTGCTTCGCGCCACATATCGCGTCGCGCCGGTCACTCCGATTTGCATCATGAGGCGTTCGTAACTGGGACCGGGGACCGACAGCGAGCTGCCGCGCAGTGGGGTGCCGTTGCCGAACACTTCGACCGTGGCGGACGTGTAGTTCAGGCCGGTGGTGACGCTGGCGCTGCCATGGGGGCCACTGAATGCTCGCGCGACGCACCAGTGCGGGTCCGCGAGCGTGTACCGGGCGGCGTATACGCGTGCGTTCTCGCATGCGGCCGCGCCGGAGGCGCAGCCTGCCATGCTGGCCGGGCTCACCAGCAGGCCGTCTCCGACGGCCGCAGGGCTTCCCCAGTCGTGAAAGTGCATCCGATAAAGCCAGTGGCGCGGCCCAAAGGGCTCAGGTTCGATGATCGGCCTGCCTCCTAGCGTGCCGCGGTATGGGTGGTCGCTCACAGTGTCGTCAATGACGGTGCACGTGCTCTGGCCTTCGGGGCAGCCGTCAACCGGCCAGCAGGTACGTTGCGCGCCGCCCTCGGCGCGCGCAAAGCTCCAGTCCGACGGTGCGGCGGAGCCCGGCGCGAGGTTGACCGCGAGGCTGGTGTAGATGTCAGCGCCACCACAAGCAGTCCGCCCACTCAACTCGACCTGCACGCTCACAGGTTCTGACTGCGACTCGATGGGCCCTTTGCTGTTCTGGCCCCCGAGGCGGGCCGTGCCCGTTCCCGACGCCGTTTCGCCACCCCAGCTACTCCACGAGATCGCCGGGAAGCCGGGCGCCACATATCCGGTGCCGATCATGACGAACGTCGGGCCGAACGCCGTATCAGGGTTCGGTTCGAACCCGAGCTTGATCAGCGTTGGGCGTTCCGATATTTCAGACGGGGCATCCGGCCAATAGGTATGCGCCGTGCCGGTCGTGGCAGCGGCTGCGCGTGCGCCGAGGATCATGAAGCCGAGCACGGCGACAGCGAGGAGACGCTGGCCAAGTGATCGAAGCTCTCCTGCCATCATGACGCGATGCTACACGGCACAACCCGTCGTGAGAGGGCGAGAACGCCGTTGATCGCACGCCGGGATGGTCGGATGCCGGCACCCCTTCATACGAGTGCTGGTATGGGGTCGCCAGTTATTCCATTGGGAACGGCTCGTGGGCCGGCAGATCAACCACGTTTTCGGGAAGGGGGTCGCGCACCTACCCCGCGGCCGGGGTGAGTGCTCGGCTCGCAGGCGAGCGACAGCTCGCGTCGGTGCTTATCTACGCCCGCCGCGCGCAGTGTTCGCGATCGGTCGGACGGTAGGATGCCCGGCGAGTGGTTCAGGATTCCGTCATCGAGAGATCTGGTCAGCTGGTAGGGAACTGGGCTGGGGCCCCGCGATGACGATTGCCGTCTTGGCTGAGATCGGCTTTCTCGCGATGCTTGCGGTTGTGCTGGCCTTGGCTGGCGTGTCGAAGATCCGGCGCCCCGAGCCCGCGCGGCATGCGCTGGTGGTGCTCGGTGCGCCCGCGACGGTTGGGCTGACGCGCGGGTTGGCTGCGACCGAGCTGGGGATCGCCGTGTTGGCGCTTGTTGTGCCGGCCGTCGTGTCGGGCGCCGTGCTCGCCTGTTTCTACGCTTGCTTGGCCCTTATAGCCGGGCTGCTCGCGCGGAAGGGCCACGACGCGGGCTGCGGCTGTTTCGGCGAGGGGCATGAGCAGCCGCCGGGCCGCGCGCACGTGGTCGTGAACCTGGCGGCGGCGGCGGGTGCCTGCGTGGTGGCACTCCGGTCACCCCCGAGCCTGGCCGAGCTGGTGCGGGCCGAGCCCGGCTCTGCGGTGGTGGTGCTGGTGGCGGCATGCATCGGGGCGATGATCTGGAGGCTCGTGTTCACTGGCAGCGAGTCTGCGGCGGCCCCGGTGAGCGAGCGTCTGGTGAGCACATCGGCCATGTTTCTCGAGGAGCACATCTCGCGCCGCTCCGCGCTCGTGCGGATTGCGGTGGCGGGCTCAGCGTTCTGCATCGCGCCGGTGCGCTATCTGCTCTACCCCGGCTCGGCGCTGGCGGTGATCGCTCCCTCCAGCTGCAGTAGCGGCGAGTGCACCGACGGCTACACCGCGTTCTGCTGTGAGATCAATAAAGGTCTCAACGAATGCCCGTCGGGGACCTTTCCCGGAGGCTGGTGGATGTGCACCGACTACCGCGGACGCCAGCTGTGCGCCGGTCAGGGGGTGCGTTACTACGTGGACTGCAACGCACTCCCCGGGCGTCCCTTTCCGGGCGGGTGCGTATGCGCGAACAACAGCTGCGACAACCGCCGTGTGAACTGCAACATCTTCCGCTACGGCCAGTGCAACACGCACATCGGAGGTGTCACCGCGGTCGTCTGCCGGATGGTGGTCTGCCAGAACCCTGGTTCGATACCGGCGCTCAACTGCAGCTCCTCGGTGGCCGTCGACGACGCGGTCTGCGCCGACGAGGCCCCATGTTTGCAGGCGCCAGCACTCGAGCTGGCCGGGGCCGGAGGCGTGTGAGCGATGAAGACCGTCAGGCGCCTGGCACGTCGCCGGTTGGTGCTGCCGGGACTCTTGGCCCTCGGCGTGGCGCTCACGCTCACGATGGTGCCGATGGGGCTCGCAGCGGCCGGCAGCCCTGTGCCAGCGGCGCCCGGCCCTGCTCCGGCCGCGCTGCCGGTGCGCTACCGCCCAATCGGCTGCGTCAGGCGCGGGCCGGCGGTGGCCTACAGCCACGGGCCGCGGCGCAAAGAGGTGGCGCTCAGCTTCGACGACGGACCGTTCCCGCTGACGCCGAGCTTCGTGCGGATGCTGAAGGCCAACCGCGCAGTGGCGACCTTCTTCATGATCGGCGACCAAGTCACTACCCGTTACCGGGCCACGCTGCGCGAAGAGCTGCGCAACGGTGACGCGCTCGGCGACCACACCTTCACCCACCCCGATCTCGTGACGGCCGGCGGCGTGCAAAGCCAACTGCAGCGCACGATTCAGGCGATTCGCGGCCTCAGCGGCTATACGCCGTGTGTGTTCCGACCGCCCTACGGCGACTACGACAGCGCGGTCTTGCGCACCGCCGCCTCGCTCGGCCTGGCGACGATCCTGTGGGAAGTCGACCCCAGCGACTACACCCTGCCGGGAGTCTCGGTGATTGAGCAGCGGGTGCTTGCCCAGGTCAGGCCAGGCGCGATCGTGCTCTCCCACGACGGTGGCGGCCCGCGCGAACAGACGCTGGCTGCCTACCCTTACATCATCCGGACGCTGCGCGACCGCGGCTACCGCTTCGTCACCGTCCCCGAACTGCTGGGCTTCCGCACCGTCTACCGGAAGTGCGTGCGCGACTGCGAAGACGCGGCTATCACCGGGCGCCCGCCGGCCGGGTCGATCATCGAGCCGCGGTAAGACCGCGAGGCTGCACCTCTATAAGTCGGGGGCAGTCAGAGAACAGCCTTCACCTCGAGCCACCCCGACAGGCTCCCAGTCGAGCCTACGCGAAATCTATATCGACTTCACGAGCACCCATCGACCGTGTGTAAAACGGAAACGTGGTTTCGACGACCCGCCCCTGGTACTTCGTCTTCAAGACGCAGATCAGCGACTTCGGACCGAACGGTCCGGTCGAGCACTTGGCCTTCGGATACGCATTGCGTACCTGAGCTACCGATGACCCGACGCCAATGCCCTTGCTGGTCTTCTGCCGCTTGGACGACGTCCACATTCCGCTGAGCTGGCCATGAGTCAGGCCCAGCGCGCCCATCAGCGGTGGCTTGGCGTAGTTCCACTCGACGTTCCCCTGATAGTCGGGTGGCTGCTTGAGAGTGGGCTGGCCGAGGATCTTGATGATCTGAGCTTCGCTCGATCCGAGCTTCAATCCAGCGATGCTCTGGCCAATGACGATGTTGGCAAGCGCGGTCGGTGCCGCCGCCAGCGCTCCGGCGGTCAACATCAGGCTGAGTACAGCAACGACCTTCGACCGTCTCGGGTTCATGCCTCTCCTTTGGTGTTCGTGGGTCGCGCGAGACCATATCTTGCGTGCTGCCCTGACGCCTTCATCCCCGCAAAGCGCGCAGGACCCTCGTGTTGTCGATGCGCCGCAACGTGAGCCTGCTGCTGTCGAAGTAGTCGAGGTACGCCTTGGCGTCAGCACGGGAGACGCCCAGCTCGTCACGCAGCCTGGCTAGGGAGATGTGGCCCTCGGTTTCGACCACAGCAATCAGGCGCGCCAATGCTGCCGCGAGCGCGTCGACGTGCGCGTGGCGTCCGTGCGTAAGTCGGACGGCGAGCCCGTGGGCACGAAGCTCGGCGAGGTTCTCGGTCTCTTGGGCGTCGAGCAGCCGGTCGGGGAACGGGCGGAAGCCCCCATCGCGAAGTCTCTTCGCGAGCGCGATCGCAGCTGGTGAGAGCGGCAGGAGTGCGATCGGCGCTGTGACGAGCTCAAGCTCGGCGGCGCCGGTCGCGTCGTCGGGATTTTGTGAAGGTGGCTCCTCGCCTGCCGCGAGCCTGCCGAACATTCGGATCGGGGCGTTCCCCGCTCCGTGGCGGCTCGCGACGGGGTCGATGATGCGCGCGCCTCCCAGGGTGTCTCGGTGCGAGGCGTCGCGGATCACGAGCCGCTCCTCGGCGCGCGCGAGCAGCGGTGACTGGCAGCGCAGCTGAGCAAGACGCGCCTCGCCCAACAGCACGATGCGCGCAGAGGTCGAGCGGGTTCCGTGGTGCGCCTGCACCCGCCACGAGCTGGATCGAGCCTGTGCCGGGGAGGGATCGAAGTCGAGCTGCACGTCCAGGAAGTAGGACGGTGCGACGGCGCCACGCGAGGCGAGCACGTCGCCGCGTGAGACCTGCGAGCGTGACACGCGCGCGAGGTTGACAGCGACACGCTGTCCTGCCAGCGCCTGCTCGCGCGGTTCGTCGTGGACCTGCACGGATCGCACCCGCACCGCGATCTCACTGGGATAGAGAACGAGCTGCTCGCCTGTCGCAACAGTGCCAGAGGACAGCGTCCCGGTCACGACCGTCCCGATGCCCGTGAGGGTGAACGACCTGTCGATGTGCATTACGACCGGCCCCTCGTTGGACGCGCGGCTCATCAGGTGTGCGGTCGCGCGGTCCAGTGCGGCGATGAGGTCGGTCAGGCCGCCGGCCGAGCGGGCGCAGCAGGTGACGATCTCGGCGCCCGCAATGAGCCGTTCAGCGCCCTTGATTGCCTCTCGCGGCTCGGCTAGGTCGGTCTTTGTGATCGCGACCACGCCTGCGGTGACGCCGAGCGAACTCAGCACGCTGGCATGCTCATGCGTCTGCTGCCTGACTCCCTCGTCGGCGGCTATGACCATCAGGTAGCAGTCGATCCCGGTGACGCCGGCGACCATTGTGTGCAGGAAGCGCTCGTGGCCGGGCACATCGACCACGGATAGTCGCCGTCCCGATGGGAGATCGAGCTTGGCATAGCCGAGCTCGATCGACATGCCGCGCGCCTTCTCCTCGGGTAGGCGGTCGGTGTCGGTACCCGTCAGCGCCGCCACGAGCGCCGTCTTGCCATGGTCGACGTGACCAGCGGTGCCGAGGGTGAGCGGCGAGCCGGGGTCTAGCGCGCTCGCGCGACGCACTCGCCGGCCACCATCGTCTCGGCGTCGCTCAGCGTCCGCGTGTTGAGCAGGACCCGACCCCCGTGGATGCGCGCGAGCAGCGCGGGGTCTCCGCTGCGCAGCCGTGCCGCGAGCGCGTCGGGACCGGCCGATCCGGCGTGCAGCGCCACCGCCGGGCCGGGCAGCTCGCACATCGGCAGCGCTCCGCCGCCAACCCTGCAGACGTCCTGCACAATCTCACCGCCAGTCGTCTCGGCGAGGAGACGCGTGCGCTCGGCGAGCTCCTCGGGGTCCGTGTCGAGCATCGCAAGGACGGGGATCTCACGGCGCGCGAGCTCGGGGTCTCTGTGCAGCAGCAGGGTCGCGTCGAGTCCGGCCAAGCACAGCTTGTCGATCCGCAGCGCGCGCGCCAGCGGGCTCCTGCGGCAAGCCTCTATCGCCGCTGCGGCGCCGACCAGGATTCCTGCCTGGGGGCCGCCGAGGAGCTTGTCGCCGGAGAAGCACGTGAGCGTGGCGCCAGACCGCAGCGACTCGCGCGCCGTCGGCTCGTCCGCGAGCGCCGGGAGATCCCCGGCGAGCACCCCCGAGCCGATGTCATCTATGACCCGCGTCCCCAGCGCGACCAGCTCGCCCAGAGCGGGGCGCTCGACGAACCCGCTCATCTGGAAGTTCGACTGGTGCACCCGCAAGATCGCGCCTGTGCGCTCGCCGATCGCGGCAGCGTAGTCGCCGGCTCGCGTGCGGTTCGTCGTGCCGATCTCGACCAGGAGCGAGCCCGACTGGCGCACGATCTCGGGGATGCGGAAGCCTCCGCCGATCTCGATCAGCTCACCACGCGAGACGATCACCTCACGTCCGGGGCCCGCGAGCGCGCTCACTGCGAGCAGCGCCGCGGCGGCGCCATTGTTGACCACGAGCGCGTCCTGCGCGCCGGTGAGCTCACAGAGCAGGGCCTCAACGCGCTGGCCCCGTCGCGAGCGCTCACCGCTCGCGAGATCCATCTCGAGATTGCTATAGCCGGCGGCGGCCGCCGTGACCGCCGCGCGTACCGAGGGCGCGAGCGGAGCGCGACCGAGGTTCGTGTGCACGATCACTCCGGTCGCGTTCAGAACCCGAGTCGACGATGGCCGCAGGCGCGCCCGCGCTCCGGCCACCAAGTCGACCTCGTTGACACCGTCAACGCCCTTGAGGATCTCCTCGCGCCGCGCGTCGAGCTCGGCGCGAGCAACCGCCCGCGCGAGCCGATCGACCGATGGCAGGGCACGCAGGCTGTTGTTGGTGTCGCTGGCCATCGCGAGATTCTCGCTGATTGACGGAACGGCGAAGGAGTCGAACCTTCCCACCGCGGGGCTGCCGCGGCTCACCGGCTTTGAAGGCCGGGTGGGGCACCAGCCCCGGCCGCTCCACGGAAGCCCCGCCGACCGGGTCAACCCACGTCGATGATACCCGCGGGTCCGCCGGTGAGCGTCCCGAACACGTGACCGGGGACCTCGCTGGCGCGATCCGCCGGGACGGCGACGATCAGCCCACCCGAGGTCGTCGCGTCCGCCAGCAGCCAGCGCCGCCACTGCGCGACATCAGGGCTGAAGTTCGTGAACGTCGCCGCCCACTCGGCCACACGGCGGGTGCCGCCGGAGATCGCCTGCTCGCGGGCGAGCAGCTGCTCGACGCCGGGCAGCACGGGCACCGCCTCGGCGCGCACCTGCGCGCACAGGCCGCTCTCACGCGCGATCGCGTGCAGGTGCCCGAGCAGCCCGAAGCCGGTCACGTCCGTCGCGGCGTGCGCGCCGGCCTGAAGCGCGCACGCACTGGCGGTCCGATTGAGCGTGCTCATGACCTCCACGGCTCGCGCGAGCAGCTCCGGGGGCACCTCTCCGTGCTTGGCCATCGTCGCGATTGCGCCCGTTCCCAGGGGCTTGGTCAGAACGAGCGCATCGCCGTCCCTGCCCCCAGTGTTGACGAGCATATGGCCGGGGTCGATGGTGCCGGTCACCGCCAGCCCGAACTTCGGCTCGGGGTCCTCGATCGAATGCCCGCCCACAAGCGGCGTCTGCGCCTCGCCAAGCACGTCGAGCGCACCGTCGAGGATGGACTTCAGGATCTCACCGCCGAGGCGCTCCAGCGGAAAGGCCAGGATGCTCAGCGCCGACAGCGGCGTGCCACCCATCGCGTAGACATCCGACAAAGCGTTAGCGGCGGCGATCGCTCCAAAGGCGTACGGATCATCGACGATCGGCGTGAAGAAGTCGACCGTCTGCACAAGCGCGAGATCGTCGCTGAGCCTGATCGCAGCGGCATCGTCGCCCGTGTCGATCCCGACCAGGACGCGCTCATCACGCGGGAGCTTTAGCTCGCCGAGCAGCGCGTGCAGGTCGGCGGCCGGGATCTTGCAGCCACAACCGGCGCCGCGCGAGAGCGAGGTGAGCCGTGGAGAAGCCATCGTTGTGGTGGTGTTCATCGCGTCTCGCCTGGGAGATCAGAGGCTACACACTCTCCACGACCACAGACGCGTGTACTAGTCTCCGCACGCATGAGACCGGGACGCGCAGCAGCGATCGTGGCCTTCGCGGTCGTGCTCTGCGCCGGCCCCCCGGCCGAGGCCCTCGGGCGCACAAACACGCGCGCACAAGAGCACGCGGCATCTTCCGCCGCTGCCCTCGACGCCCGCGCGACTGGGACGTTCGAGATGCTCGCGCTCGTCACCGCCGCAAAGAACGTACCTGGGGAGCACGTCGGCCAGTCGCTGAGACGTCGCTGGCACATCTCCCCACAGTCATGCGCGGGGAGCGTATGCCAGGCGCTCGAACTGGATCGCGAACGCAGCGCCGGCATCCACGAATCGCTCACACTGCGCCGTGTCGCTGCCGGCACCTATACGGGCACCAGCAGCTTCTACGTCGCGCTGCGCTGCAAAAACAGAACCTACCCGCACGGCAGCCGAGCTCCATACCGCATCACGCTCACCGTCAACAGCGCCGTCACCGTGCAGGGGATCACGTTCGCTCGAACGATCAGTGCCACCTACCAAAACTCCAAGCGCTCCGACAGCACCCCGTGCGTGCTCGATCCAAGCCACGACGCGGCCCGCTATACCGGCAGCGCGACATCCGCGGTCCCGTCTCCCCCGGTGGCGTCATTCTCGACGCAACTGGACGGTGCAACGGACAGCGCCTCTTTCACGGATACCTCCACGCCAGCTACGGGTGGCGCGCAGATCGTCTCGACGCAGTGGAGCTTCGGCGATCCAGCGTCCGGCGCCAGTGACAGCTCGACCGAAGCCGCCCCCTCCCATCAGTTCTCTGGGCCCGGCGTCTACACGGTCACGCTCACGGTCACCGACGCGAACGGCCTGACCTCGACAAGCACGCAGCCCGTGACCGCGCCCGGCCCTCCAACAGCCGCGTTCACCGAGACCCGCGATGGCCCGACAGCGAGCTTCTCTTTCACCGACCAGTCCCACCCAGGGATCGGCGCAGTGGCGATCACGAGCTGGAGCTGGCAGTTCGGCGACCCCGGCTCGGGCCCAGCCGACCAGTCGACCTTGCAGGAGCCAACCCACCAATTCAGCCAGCCCGGGATCTACCAGGTGACGCTCACGATCGCAGACGCAGACGGACGACAATCCACAAGCACCCAACAGATCATCGTCTCTGGACCTCCGCACGCGGCCTTCACCGCCACAGAGCAGGGCATCACGGCAACTTTCGCCTTCAACGACGAATCCACACCCGGCGTGGACGGACCCACGATCGTCGGCTGGGGCTGGAACTTCGGGGACCCCGGCTCGGGCTCCCAGGACACCTCAACCGAACAGTACCCGTCCCATACCTTCACTGCTCCTGGCGCCTACACGGTCACGCTCACCGTCACCGACGCCGACGGCCTGACCTCCACGACCACACACGAAGTGCTGTATTAGCGCTGAAACTCAATGGTGGCAAGCACGTCGCTGAGCTCCCTGGCCAGCAGCGCTGGAGCCTTGCCTGCGGGGCGGATCACCGCGTACAGGCAAAAGAGACGCCCAACGTCGGTGAAGAAGCGCTGACACCCGAGCTGCCCGGTGCGCGTGACCTGAAGCTGAGCCGGCCCGAAGTCGTGTGCCCTGAGCGTTGCGGGACGCCCCATGGCTGAAAAAAGACCAACCCCGGGTCGCACCACCGCGTCGCAGCGGTACTCCACGAGGGCGGCATACGCGTCGTTAGGTCGCATACGACCCGTCGCGGCCGCTCCGAAGTCGCCGTCCTTCTCCAGCAGAGCGAACGTCGCCAGGTGCAAAACCGGTGCCGCGTCGTCGCGGCGGAAGATCCGCGCCTCCCATCCCTGCGGAGCGTCGATCGAAAGGCCGTGACCGGTGACCCTCATGTGACCCACACGATCACTAGCGCCGCCAGCAGCAGCTCGGCCACGGGCGTCGCGCGCCGTACAGGAAGCTCAAGCGCGCTGAGCCTGCGGTGCAGCTCGACCAGGCTCTCGTTGTTGCGCGCCCCGCGCGCGGGCAGGAGCGACATCGCGCGCACCAGGCCGAACCCGGCGCCGATCGCCGCACCGACCGCCGGATCGCCGCAGAGGAAGGCAACCGCGGCGGTCGCGTAGATCGCCGCCGAGGTCACGATCGTCGCGACGCCCACGCCAAGCTGGGCGCCGAACGCAACGCCGTAGACCCAGCCGCGGTAGCGCATCATCCAATCCTCGTTAACCTGCCGTCGCGTCGTGGGCAGGCGCCCGCGCAACGGCGTCGCCTCATATAGGAGAGCGACCCCGAGCACCACGAGCAGTGCGATCGTACGCCAAGCCGTGCCCCCCGGGAGCAGCGCACCGAGCGCCGCGACGAGCGTACCGGCAGCTGCGCCCGCGCCGATCGCGCCGATCGCGAACGCAGTCGCGGTCACACGCCATGAAAATCCGCGGCTCCGCTCACCGAGCGGAGTGATGCTCGCCAGCATCGACTGGCCTCAGGGCGACCAAGCCGCGCGAACGGCGCCGAGAATGGCCAGCAGACAACCGACAACCGCGAAGCCCAGTCCGCTCATGCCAGCTCACCCGTCCCCGGCGGATTGTCTGCGGGATAGAGGCTCGGATGACCCGTCGTGATGCCCGCCGCGGCGAGTGCCTGCTCGGCTCGCCCAGCGCGCTCGCGCGTCGTGCGCGCACGCGGAGCGCCGTCAGCGCCAGCAGCGGAGCTGTCAGACACCGCCTGCTCGACCATCGAGACGATCTGCTCCCAGCTCGCCGCTGTCCCCCGGCCGGCGATCGCACCCGAGCCGCCGTCGACCAGCACGAAATGCGGTGACCCGGGGATCGAGTAGTCACGCCACGCCCCAGTCGACATCAAAAGCTCGGGCGCGCGCGGCGCGAGCTCACGCAGGCGAGTCGCGCTCTCTTCCTCGGGACCCTTGGCCACGATCACGAGGCGAGCGCCAGCGGGTACGTGGGAATCCCGCTGCAAACTCTCCCACAGCGGCCCGCACGCGGCACAGCCGCTACTGAGGAACGCCAGCAATGTAGTCGGCGACCCGGGACCAAGCCGGACCTTGACTGAGTCGCCGGCAAGCGTCTCGCCCACGATGTCAAGCGCGTCGGTGCTCGCACCAACCATCTGCTCGGGCACGGCTCGCCCATCAGCCCCGTGCCCCTCTACGGCTGCCAGCCGTCGAAGAATCTCGGCATGGCTGCGCAGAAGACCCACGACGAAAACGACGACGATCCCCAAAAGCGCCGTCTCGATTAGCAGCAGGACGGTGGTCACGGCCAGATACCCTACCGGCGCGCTCATTCCATGACGACGCTGATGAGACGTGGTGCTGTTCCCGCAGGGCGCCGCCGCCGGCTGGGAGCGACCCAAGCCCTGCATCGCCTGGGCGTATCAGGACACGAGGCCGCGGTCGGGCATACTGTGGCGGTGGCCAAGCTGATCGGATTCCTACTGCCATTGGTGGTGTCGCTATCTGCCGGAGCAGGCACGTCATTTGCCAAGACAAGCGTAACGCCCGGTGACCTCGCTGCAACTCGGGCGTACCTGCTGGCCGTGCATGAATTCCGCCAAGCCGTAAAGGGTGATGGACCGCTCGACGAAGCCGCCGTCCACCGCCTCGTTGCCCACGTCACTAGCGACTGCCCGAGTGTGCTCGCCGGCGCGCCGTCGAACATCGCAACCGAAGAAATCGCGCGCGAGGTTGAGCTCGAGGTGGTCCAAGCGCTCGAACAGCCGCAGCGAAAGCCGACATTAGTCTTTGCGGACAAGGTCAAACGGCTCCATTGGAGCAACGCCAAGCTCGCGTACTACATCCATGGCTCGGCCGCAGAAGACAGGGCGAACGCCGAACTGGTCGCGCCGGATATCTGCGTCGACGCCCGGGCCGTCGCTGCCAGTGGATTCACGGCCGTCCCTGTGAGCACGTCACGGTTCGCTCTGCAGGACCAACTGGCCAACAGCAAGGTGGACATCGAAGCCAAGCTAGACGAACCGGGAGAACTCGCGCAGGTAATTTGGATTATGCTCAAGCCCTATGAGCGTCCGGATGAGAGAACGCTGATCCCAGGCCAGCCCAGCAAAGGCGAAAGCGAAATGCACGAAGGGCTGATGCGCTTGCTCCTATCGGCGGAAGCGCAAATCATCCACGCTCTCGGCTTGCCGGAAGCCGAACCGCCACAGCCCCTCCCGTAGATTACGAGCGCATGTGCGAGCGTGAACCGCCCGTAGTCAGGATTTGAATGATGCGAAGCATTCGCGTGAACCTTCATGCCGCGGATCGTGACCACCCCGACACCAGCCCCGCCTTCCCGGCACGGCCACAGCACGAGTCCGGCGCGTCGTAATGGCGGGCGCGGAACCTCGCGATCGTCGGCGTGATCAGGCCTCTGCGGTGCCGCGATCACGCTGTAGGCGGGATGACACGACACCCACCGGCCCTCCGCGCACCTCCCGGCTGTCCGCGTTCGGCCCGGCTCTCGTGCGGGCCGCGCAGCGCCGTATCGTGGGCCTGGAGGGCATGCGTGAACGATCACGGTATTCGTGCGGAGGGCTCGGCGGGCGGATGTTCCGCCGTTCGGGGGCGCTGGTCGCCCTCGTCGCGGCGTTGGCAGCGGCGGGGTCCGCACACGCCGCTGCACCGGTGCAGGTGCGTGGGCTCACCACGCTCTCCAACCTCACGACGCTGACCCGTTGGGCGTACCCGCAGTGGCAGGCGAACGCACACGAGTACCCGTCGGGGCACGCTCGGGTTCTCGGGCACCTGAGGTTCCTCACCACCGAAGGCCAGGCCGCCTTGTACCTCGAGCTGCGCTCTGCGGTGATCGGCGGCCAATCTTGGATCCTCGTCCCGCTCCCCGGTCGGCCCAACGGCGTCCAGGGCTGGGTGCCGGCGAACGCATTGGGAGAAGCCCATGTCACGCACGAGCATCTCCGCGTCAATCGCGAGGCCTTCCGCATCACGCTCTACCGCGGCAGGACCACGATCTTCAGCGCACCGGTCGGCGTCGGGCGACCGGCACTGCCTACGCCAAGCGGGCACTTCTACGTGATGGAGAAGCTGGTCTCCTCCGAACCCGCCGACGTCTACGGACCGTTTGCGCTTGGCACGAGCGCCTACGCCCCGACGCTGAACGAATGGCCGGGCGGTGGGATCGTCGGGATACATGGGACCGATGAACCCCAGCTGATCCCGGGGCGCCCTTCGCATGGCTGCATCCGGCTGCGCAACGGCTACATCGCCAGGCTCTGGCGGCTGGTCGAAGTCGGCACGCCGATCGAAATTGTCTAAGGCCTCGTCAGCAAAGCGAGCGTCCCCGTTTTTCGCGCTTTCCGGGTCTGCTGACCGATCACCGTCGTGGTCGGCTGGGACGGCCTGGCGGACGGTCGTCCGCCGAATCGTTAGTTTGATGGGAGCGTGATGTCGCGGCATTCGATCGTGGCCGCCCTGGTGGCGGTCGCCGTACTCGTGGCATCGGTGGCCGCGCGGGCGGGGCCGACGGTGGTCACCGCGGTGGCGCGTTCAGCGGGCGCGGCAGCCCGTTTCTCGATCCCTGCGAACGCGGATCAGCTGATCGTCGTCTCCAGCCCGAACGACGATCCGCCGCCGCCTGGGTATCTCGCGACGCTACGCACCTATCAGCGCGCCAACGCCAGCTCGCCGTGGCGAGCCGTGTTTCCCTCGTGGCAGGCCGAGACGGGCTCGGGGCACCTGCTAGCGGCGTCTAAGCGGCGAGAGGGCGACCACGCCACCCCGATCGGGGTGTTCGGCGTCGGCGCCACGATGTATGGCAACGCGCCGAACCCGGGGGGCCTGAGCTACCCGTACCATCACCTGGTGTGTGGCGACTGGTGGGACGAGGACCCGTACTCGTTGCAGTACAGCGACTTCGTGCACGTCTCGTGCGACGCGACGCCGCCGTTCGCCGGTTGGTCCGAGGCGCTGTGGACCGAGACTGTCGCGTACCCATACTTCGCCGTTATCAAGTTTAACGAGAGCCCAATCGTCTACGGGCCGAACGCGCCCGGCTCCGGGATCTTCCTGCACAGCTGGGTGGGCGCCGCGACGGAGGGATGCGTGGCGCTGCCGGAGTCGGAGCTACTCGACATCCTGCGCTGGCTGAAGCCCTCAGAGCACCCGCGGATTGAGATCGGGACGAACAGCCAGATCGACCCCGTAGGGTAGCCATCCGTATGCCCAGGGTCAGTCGCTACCACGTACGACTTCCGCGGGCGACGAGGAGCCTGCTCATCGGTGCTGGGTTGCTGGCGAGCGCTGCTGTAGCGCCGAGTGGCGTCGTGGGATCGGTCGCGGCGGCGCCCGCGACGCCTGCGCCGGCGGCGAGCGCTCGGTACGCATTGGTGGACGTGGCTGTCGCGACACTCTGGCTGGCGCCAGATCGAACGCGAACGCTCGATCGCCCTTCGCTCGCCAACCCGGTTCGCCTGAACGTCTGGCTCAGCTCGATGGGGACCGAACAGCGGCTCTGGCTCGTGGGCCGTCTGGACACACAGGCGCTGTACGGGCAACAGGTGCTCGTGCGGGCGCGGCGGGGCGCGTGGGATGAGGTCTCGCTCACGAATCAGGTGACGCCGAACCGTCTCAGTTACCCGGGCTGGCTTCCCGCGCGTCAGCTCGTGATGGAGCCCGCGACTCCGTCGACGTCTACCGCAACGGCCCCGAGCCCGCCGGCCGTGGCCGTCGTCACCAAGGCCTCGACCTGGTTGCTGCAAGCCACGCCAATGGACACGCCCGGCCGCCGTGTTCTGCGGCTCAGCTTCAACACCCGGCTGCCGGTGCTCGCCCAGGCCGGGGCGTGGGTCGTCGTGCAGACTCCGAGCGGGACCGACGCGCTGCTAACGCGCGCGGCGGTCACGATCCGCTCGACGGGCGCGCCGACCGCGCGGCCCACGGGCGGTGAGCTCGTGGCCGCCGCCGAGCAGTTCCTGGGCGTGCGCTACCTGTGGGCGGGCACGTCGGCGTTTGGGTTCGACTGTTCGGGCCTGACGTACAGCGTCTACGGAGCGTTCGGGATCCTGCTGCCGCGCGACGCCGCGCAGCAGGCCGAGGCCGGCTGGCCAGTGGCCAAGACCGCGCTCGAGCCGGGCGACCTGGTCTTCTTCGCCACCGATCCCCCATCACGGACGATCACCCACGTCGCCATGTACGTAGGTGGCGGACTCATCATCGAGTCGCCGAACTCGGCCAGCGCGGTACGGATCATTCCGCTCGCGGCGCGAGGCGCGGAGTATGTGACGGCACGGCGGTACCTGCCTGTGAGGTGAGCTACCGTATTTCCCGCCTCGGGTGCATCTGACAGCGGGAATGTCCCTTAACCTAAGTGATCGGCGTTGCAGCTAGGCCGCAAACAGCTCCAGCTGTTCGGTTTCCTGGAGCGCCGGAATGGGGGGGAGTGGCTTGCGGGGCGGCAGGAGCGGAATGGCGTCGCCGGTGTTCTCCCAGGCTGCGCGTAGCTCGGCCTCGGCGATCTCCTCGCCGGTGAGCGGTACGCCCTTGGCCTGCAGCTCCTTGAGGACCCGCCGCAGGGAGATGGGCTCCTCGCGCTCGTCCATGAGCTGCCCGTCGAGGGCGAGGTCGGCGGCGGCGGCCTTGGCGGAGAGTAGCGCCCACTTCTTCTCATCGAGCGAGCCCTTGGTGAGCATGACGTAGACGGTGACGGGCTTGCGGGAGGACAGCCGGTGGGCCCGGGCGATGAACTGATCGAACATCTCGTAGGAGAACACGAGCCCGTCGACCACGACGACTGAGGCGGTGTCGAGGTTGTGTCCGAGGCGGATAGCGGGGATGCCGCAGAGCAGCACCTGGAGGCTGCCGTGGCGGAAGTCGCGCATGACGACCGCGCGCTTTTTCGGGTTCACCGTCGCGGGCTTGCCGTTGCGCTCCTCGACGATGTGCCCCGCGCGAACACCCTTTTCTTTGAGGCGGTCACAGAGCCAGCGGCCGGTCTCGATGAGGTCTGAGCCGACGAGGATCTTCTCGCCTGCCTGGACGTGCTGGAGGATCAGCTCGAGCGTCTTCATGTTCTTCGGTGTCCAGTTGGAGTGGGCAAGTCCGGCCAGGCCGGGCCAGTCGCGGTCGGTCGCGGCCTCCGGGGCGGTGGTGGCGTACTCGAGCTTGGTGAGCTGGCCACACGCGGCGGCGAACCGCTCGATCTGGCCGCTGGCCACGAGCGCGTGGTCGGGGTACTTCCATGTGAAGAACGACGCGAACGTGGACTTGCTCAGCCACTTCTCGTAGAGCTCGCGCTGGGCGACACCCATCGGCGCGCTGACCGTCTTCAGGGTGCAAGGGACGATCGGCTCGCCGAAGTCGCGCTTGCGCCGGCGGATCATCGCGGCGGCGCTCAACCGCCAGAAGCGGCTGACGTTGGTGATCTGCGGGAGTACCTTGCGCTTCTCGCGCCGGTGCGCCGTGGCTGATCCCTGGCGGCCGTAGGTGTACTCAAGGACGCAGAAGTCGACCTCGAACGCGGCGAGCCCGCCGTCGTAGCTGTAGGGGAACCGCAGGCTTGAGTCCCCGAGGCACCACCACATCAGCCAGAAGATTTGGTTGACGTAGTTGGAGATCGGTGTGCCGGTGGCCAGCAGCTTGTTGCGGGCCTGTAGCCCTCGGATTGCCTTGCTGCGCTGCGAGTCGTCGCCCTTGATGAGGGTTCCCTCGTCTATGCAGATGACGCCGTCGCGGAACGCGGGGGCGAGATGGTGCGCGGCGCTCTTTACGCGCAGGCGCTTGTGGACGTATCCGCAGGTGCGGCTTCGGGTTTCGCCTTTGACCTCCTCGGTGTGGACGGCGGAGCAGACGAGCGGGCTGTCGGTCTGCCAGCCGCTGTGCCGGGAGGCGTGGCATGCGGGGCAGAATTCGGTGGAGTCGAGGACTGTGCGCTCGCCCTCGGCCTCGTGGATCGGCACGTTCTGGACGGGCAGCGCCTCGTTCTTGACGCCGAGCAGCGAGAGCACCTCGTAGTGGGTGATGTACCAGCCCTCGCCGCCGGCGCGCAGGTGCTTGGCGACCCGGCGTGCGTGGGCGGGCGTGGCGATGTGCTCGACCTCGATCCCGAGCTTCTCGGAGATGTCCTGGCGGTACTGCGGGATGAGGTCCTGCGGGACGATGAACAGGACTTGGTTGCGCGCGCCGTTGCGCACCGCGCCTTGGGCGTAGCCGGCGGCGCCGAGGGTCTTGCCGCCGCCCTGCTCCCAGCTGAGGATGAACCCGCCGCCATCCTTGGTCTTGGTCAGGGCGCGTGCCAGGTCCTCGCGCTGGAAGCGCTTCCAGTCGAACGTCGAGTCTTTGCCGTTGGTGCGACCGGCCGCGGCGATCTGATCGAGTATCTTGCGCTGGCGCTCGACCTCCTCGGGGAACCGGGTGGCGATGTCTCCGGGGTTGGGGATCTCGAAGTGCTCAAGGAGATACTGGATGTCCTCGGTTGACTCCGAGAACTCATTGTCGGCAACTTTGATGAGGAGCACCTTGGCCTCCTCCTCGTACTTGCGCACAACGGGCTCGCCTTGCTTGTTGCGGGTGACCTTTTGCCCGCTGGTGACGTTGATCCGGGAGTCCGTGCGCAGCGGGTAGCGGGTGCCCTCCTGAAAGCCGCGCTCGGGGTCTGAGCTGGTGCAGAGGATCGAGTCGAGGTCGGTGAGGTAGCCGAGGCGCATCTGCGGGCGGACCTCGTACAGCGGGATGACCTCGCGCTCGGCGACGTCGGCGACTCTTGCGACCGCCTCTCGCACCGCGGGGGAGATGCTCAGGTCGCACTCCAGCTCAAGCTCGCCGAGCAGCCGCCAGTCCAGCGCGTTCAGCGCGAAGTGCCCGACCGGCTGGTTGTGCAGCGTCTCGACCAGCTTCAGCCGCCCGGCCTTTGCGAGCGCCTGGCGCACGAACGGACCCGGCCGGATCGCCAGTCGATCGCGGGCGCGCAGCTCAACGGCGTAGGTGGGGCGCTGGCTGGCCTCCTCGCGGCGCCGACGGTCAAGCTCCCGCCCGACGAGCCGCCACGGTTCGACCGGGCCTACCGGCGGGGCGGAGAACGTGCCGAGGTAGTAGTGGCCAGCCTGGCGCAGCGCGGTCTTGATCTCGTGGCTGAGCGCTCGCTCGGCGAGTTCTTCCTTGGAAGCCTCGGCCTCCACCACCAGGCCGCCGTCGTCGCTGCGGTCATCCGGTCCGACGAAGAACGCGATGAGACAGGGGAGGACCACGCCCTCGAACAGGTCGTTGCACTCCACGGTGGCGAACACGCCCGCCGCGTCCTCGCGCGAGAGGACCTCGCGGCGGAAGCGGTCGCGCCCGCAGACGAACGCTCCGACGCCCTGGGGGGCCAGCAGCGCGAGGCTCATGCGCCACACCGCGACCGTGCTGTTCTCCGGGCGCTCGGCGCCGTCGGTCCACGTCAGCCCGAAGGGCGGGTTGGCGACGATCTGCGGGACCTGCACGCCCAGCTTGCGCAGCATCGGAAAGGCGCGCTGCACGTCGCCAGTGATCGCGTGATAGTCGCCGGCCCTGACCTGATCGCCGTCGATCTCCACCCCGAAGCGCTGTTCGCGCGGCCACGGCGCAAGCAGCGCACCGTCGCCGGCAGTGGGGTCGAGCACGGGCAGGCGCCCCAGCGGGTCGATCGCCTGCTTGATGAACGCTGCGACCTCGGGCGGCGTGTAGAACTGCTGCAGACCGCGTGTGTTCCCGAACTGCGTCGTGCCGAGCACGCTGCGCGAGGAGTCGAGTGCTTCGTCGGTGAGCGCTCCGCCGAACAACTTGCCGCCCTTGCCGCCCTTGACGGGCTCTGCAACCGCAACCGCTTGAGACATGGCCGTCCTTTCGCAAGGGCCCCACCCCGTGTGGGGCCGATGCCGGACGCGCGGCACGCCCAACGGGCGTGCGACAATCGCGCGGGCATGGCCACACGCGGGAGTCGCGGCTCCCGATCCCTCTAACCCGCGGCGTGTACAGTCAGTCGGTGTTGGGGCAGACTCGTCGCGGCTGGGATCGAACGTCGGTCGTGCAGCGCCGCCTGGGCTTTGACCGGAGCAGCATCTCATTGCCGAGCCTAGCCTCAGACAAACCGTCTGAGGCCGCGCGTGTCGCGCATTCCCGATACGTTGATCCGGCCCGTGAGCGCGATGCAACCCCCCAGCGATGGCGATCCGCTAGCCCCGCATTCGCTGGCACCGCGGGAGCTGAAGGCCGTGTTGGAGGCTGAGCGCGCTGGCGAACCCTTCCTCGCGTACCGCGACGGCGAGGGATGCCTGAAGCTTTATGTGCTGGGTCGGGAGGACAGGACGGTCACGCTCGGTCGCCGGCACGAGACGGATCTGTCGGTCGCGTGGGATGGGCAGGTGTCGGGACTACATGCTGAGCTTGAGCGACTCGGCGGCGAGTGGACGATCGAGGATGATGGGCTCTCGACCAATGGGACCTTCGTCGGTGAGACGCGCGCCAAAGGTCGCCAACGTCTTCGGGATGGAGATCGCGTGCGGGTGGGGCGCACCGTGCTCGTGTACAACGCGGCGGACGTGGCCGCGGTCGGCCAGACTGTTACGGCTGGTGAGCGTCTCGCGCTGCCAGCGTTGACCGACTCCCAGCGTCGCGTTCTAGTTGCGCTCTGTCGTCCATACCGGGATGGTGGCCGCTACGCGGCGCCGGCCAGTAATCAGCAGATCGCCGACGATCTGTTCTTGAGCCTCGACGCTGTCAAGATGCATCTACGGACGCTGTTCGGCCGTTTCGAGCTGAGCGAGCTGCCGCAGAATCAGAAGCGAGCGCGACTTGCCGAGATTGCGCTTGAGCAGGGCATCGTCTCGGAGCGCGATCTGGTCTGAGGAGCGGATTAGTCCGAGAGGAGGGTGGGGGCAGACTGGCTCGGTTGACCTCGTTCCGGGACAAGCTCGGGTCGCTCGATTGTGCTTCCGATCGGGATGCCCAACGCCCGCGCGCACGTCTCGGCGAGCTCTCGAGCTGTCGGGAAGCGCTCAAGGGGGTCCTTGGCCATGCCGCGGTTAATGATCGCGTCGAGCTCGTCTGGAAGGTCGGAACGCGCGCCCGTGAGGGAGGGCGGTGGGGCGGTCACGTGTGCCCACATGGTCGCCGCTTCGCTCTCTCGCATGAAAGGCGGTTGACCGGCTAGGCAGTGGTACAGCAGGCATGTCAGGGAGTAGATGTCTGCGCTGGGGGTCAGCGGCTCTCCGCGGATCTGCTCAGGGGACAGGTAGTCGAGGGTGCCGACCCACTGGTCCGCTCGGGTGATCCGTGTATGTGCTCCGACATGCTTGGCGAGGCCGAAGTCCGTCAGGTAGGCGTGCTCGGGGTTGTCGAGCGTGAGCAGGACGTTGGCGGGCTTGACGTCTCGGTGTACGAGGCCGCGAGCGTGCGCTGCGTCGAGCGCCCATGCGATCTGGAGCGTGATCCGCGCCGCTCTCTCAGGAGCGAGTGCTCCCACGCGCGCCAGGAGCTGGCCGAGGTCGAACCCGTCGACGAGGCGCATCGCGATGAACAGCAGCCCGTCGTCCTCGCCAGCCTCGTACACGGGGATCACGTTGGCGTGCTCAATCGAGGCGGCGATGCGCGACTCGAACGTGAAGCGCTCCCGAAACACGGGGTCCTGGGCGCGGTCGGTCGCTATTAGCTTGATCGCCACCTCACGGTCGAGCGCGAGCTGCCTGGCGCGGTAGACGACTCCCATGCCGCCCCGTCCAAGGACCTCCTCAATCCGGTAGCCGGCGATGATCGCCGTGGGCTCGATCGGTTTTGGGCCGTGTGTTCCGAGAACCTGCTCGACGAGGCCGCCCGCGTCGGCGGCGAACAGTCCACGCAGCCGCTGGCGTTCGCGGCCGTCCGCCCATAGCCCGAGCATCACAGTGCCGGCAGTGCTGAACACGAGTGCGGCGAGCGGATCGCTGTAGTCGAGGACTGCCCCGGAGTCGAAGGAGAGCTGTGTCGCGAGCGACCATACGCCGAGGGCTGCCAGCCCGGCTACACAGGTCCCGAGCGTGCCAAGACGGACACCCGAGAATGGCACGAGGAATGCGAGGATCAGGATCAGGAGGACCGTCACGACACCCGGAGGACTACGGAGAGGGAAGTTCGCCAACGCCGTAGAGATGGCGTCGGCCTGAACTTCCGGCCCCGACATCGGGCTGCCCGCCGCGGTCGCGTGCAGGTCTTGAAGCACCGGGGCTGTAGCCCCGACGACGACCACCTTCCCGCGCACGCTCGCTGGATCAAATCGGCCGTTGAGCACCTGCGCAAACGACAGGCTGTGAACCGTACCCGGCGGCCCAGGGAAGTCGATCCAGCCACCGTGCAACTCGTGCTTGTCGGCGTGACCGGTCAACCGCTGTGTGACCGCGGCGGCGATCGAGGGTAGGCCATTCACATCGGCGAGCGTGTGGCGCAGCACTCCGTCGGAGTCAGGGAGCAGGTCCGCAGCGGCGGCCTGGTCGCCGATGCTGGCGAGGTTGGCGTTTCCGCCGAGCACCTCGGTTTCCCCGGAGGGGGAGATCAAAGACGTTGCGAACACGACCGGAGCGGCCTGCCGCGCCGCTTCGAACAGCGCGAGATCGGCAGCTTCGGTCGTCGGGCGATCGAACGAGATGTCGTAGACGATCAGGCGCGCGCCGGCCCTGTGAAGGTTCTGCAGTACCCGAGCGTGGAGGCGGCGTGAGAACGGATACCGCGGCAGCTGGCCCAGGCTGTTGTTGTCGATGCCGACCACGACGACGTCCGATGGCGGGCCTTGGTCGCTGCGCAGGGAGAAGCGTGCGTCGACCGAGTCGCGCTCAAGCAAGCCGAGGACGCCCGTGCCCCGAGCAACCAGCCCAACGGCCGCTGCGAGCACCCCAACTAGGAGCAAGCCCAGAACCCTTCGTCTTCCAGCATCCCCCAGCACGATTGACAAAGGGTACCGGCGCCGAGATCATGCGCGCTCGACGTTTCGTCGGGCTTGGTCGCACGGATGCAGCCTCGAGGTGGCCTCACTCCACACCTTGGTGTCTGGAGCTTGGGTCAGCGGAGCGCGAGGATCCGCGAAAGCACACGAGGAGGAGGGGCAGATGAGCACGACGATCAACGAGGACTGCGGTCGCACGCGGAAACGCTCCCAACACCCAGCGGTGGGCCGAAAGAGGCCCTTGACTTCGGGTGGAACTTCAGGGATTGAGAAGCTTCGAGTTGGAGCGAGGCTCACGGGCGTGTTGACGGTACTTGCTGTTCTGCTTGGGCTCACTATCAGCGCGTCGCCCGCGGCGGCCTCCACGGAATGGTCGAACCCCACACTGTTGGACCCCTGGTGGGGGCCCTCGGCGGTGTCGTGCACGTCAGCGACGCACTGCGTCGCGGTCGGTGGCGACGCGCTCGGCGGCGGGTCTGGGCTTGCGACTTTCTACAACGGTACGTCCTGGTCGTTGGGTGCCGACGTCAGTGGCACGAGCGCACTCCAGGCCGTCTCCTGCCCTTCGGCGACTCGCTGCGTTGCCGTCGGCGGCACCGACGCGGTGATCGACAACGCCGGCAAATGGGAAGCACCCGAAGCCGTCGACAGCGGCGGCCATCTGGTGTCAGTCTCATGCGGCTCGGAAGCGTTCTGTGTCGCGACCGACGAAGAAGGCTACGCGCTCGTCTACAAAAGTGGCAAATGGGCAGCCCGTGTAGATGTCGACGGCTCGGCCGTGCTGCAGTCCGTCTCGTGTGCGGGCGAATTCTGTGCGGCCGTCGACGGCCGCGGCGACACGCTCACGTACAGCGGCGGAAAATGGGGTACGCCGGAAGCCATAGACGCATCGCACGATCTTCACGCGGTTTCGTGCCTCTCCGCCGGCTACTGCATCGCGGTCGACAACGATGGGAACGCGCTGACCTATGGCGCGGGGAAATGGAGCGCGCCAACAGACATCGACGGCACGACGCCACTCGTCTCCGTTTCCTGCCTCTCGGAATCCCACTGCCTCGCGAGCGCCGAAGGCCAGGGCACCCTCGTCGACTCATCCGGGACATGGACGCTGGGTACCACAGTCGAAGGCTGGACGTCGTGCGTGCCCGCCTCAACATTCTGCACCGTGACGAATGGTGGCGGCCTCACGACCAACTACGCCGGCGGCCTTTGGACCACGCCGGAAAACTTCGGTGGCGAGTTCGGGAATGTCTCGTGCACCGCCTCCTCCTATTGCGTCGCGACCGACGAAACGGGCCACTTCTTTGTCTACAGCGGCGACAAATGGAGCGAACGAACAGCAGGCGTTGCAGGCACGGGATACGGCGCGCGGCCGCTCTCCTGCGTTTCCGAGACGTTCTGCGCTGCCGTGGCCGACGAACACCCCGTTGAGTTCAATGGCACGAAATGGACGACGATCACTGAAGCCACCGACGGGTCGGGACTCCTGTCAATCTCCTGCGCGAGCGAAAGCCTCTGCGTCGCCGGCGACATGCAGGGCGGGTTCCTTGTCGACCACGCCGGTGTGTGGAGCAAAACTCCCGCGGGATCGGGCGACGGCAGCCACGCTCTCGAGGCGATCTCTTGCTCAAGCGCTTCGTTTTGCATGGCCGTGGACGAGCTGGGTGAAACACTGATCTACAACGGCTCCAGCTGGGGCGCCCCCGAAGCCACCCATGTTGCGCTGTTTCTGGGCAACGGGCAGGACCAGGTGTCGTGCGCTCCCGGTACAGAGTTCTGTGTGGCGCCGGCGGAAAGCGGCAAAGCCATTATTGCTTATAGCAAAGGGGTGTGGGGCGCACCCGTCAACATCGGGGTAGAAGCTGCCCTTGTCTCGTGCACGTCCGAATCTTTCTGTATCGCGCAGGGGTTCAACAACGGCGGCCGCGTGGCCTCCACCTACGACGGCACGAGTTGGAGTGCACCGCAGCCGCTTCCAGGGATCGAAAACAACGGGCCGTGGGCGCTTTCATGCGGCACGCCGGACCTTTGCGTGCTTCTCGAAGAAGACGGCCAGGCACTTGTCTACTCAAACACATTGGCTTTGGTGCCGGTCAATACCACGCCGCCCACGATCACCGGCACGGGCGAAGAAGGTCAAACCCTCGCAGAGCGTCACGGCACCTGGACTAATACACCCACCGAATACTCCGTGCAGTGGGAGCGCTGCAATGCGAGCGGCGCCGCTTGCACCGTTATCGCGAGCGGCTCGACGTACGGGCTCACGAGCGCCGATGTCGGCTCAACGCTGCGCGCAATCGAGACCGCGTCGAATGGCGCTGGGCCGAGCAGCCCCGCCGAAAGCGAACACACCCCGATCATCGTCGCCGCAAAAGTTAGCGGCGGCGGAGGCGGGTCGACCGGCTCGGGTGGTGGTTCGGGCGCTACGGCGACGACGGCGCAGGCGGTGACGCCGGTGGTGTCGGTTCCGGTGCCGGTGGTGGGGCAGCGTCAGACGGTCAGCCCGGTGTCTGGGACGGTGTTG
>Ga0182012_10000398_pt1 | contig 49019 bp, 46 predicted proteins | sample 612S2SmetaG_FD_120486 | JGI IMG/M metagenome (GOLD analysis project Ga0182012, IMG submission 120486) | Permafrost microbial communities from Stordalen Mire, Sweden - 612S2S metaG | ecosystem: Environmental > Terrestrial > Soil > Wetlands > Permafrost | place: Sweden: Stordalen | collected... | reverse complement strand
CGGAACCTGATCGGGATCAAGATCGTCGTGGAAGGCGTAATTCACCTGAATGGCCGGCGCCCAGCAGCATGCGCCGATGCATTCGACCTCTTCAAGCGAGAAGACGCCGTCTTTCGTGACGCCCTTGTGGCCGATGCCGAGTTCTTCCTGGAAGCGATCGAACAATTCGTAGCCGCCGCGCAACATACAACTGATGTTGGTGCACACCTGCACGTTAAATTTTCCGGCGGGCTTGAAGCGCAGCATGGAGTAGTAGCTGGCCACGTTGCGCACCTCGAGCTGCGTGATGCCGATGCGGTGCGCGATCTCGGCGACGGCGGCATCGGAGAGGTAGCCGATCTCGTCCTGCGCGTAGAGCAGCATGGGAACCAATGCGGAACGCTTGATGGGGTACTTGAGGACCAGAGCGTCAAAGCGCGCTGACAGTTTGGGCGAGAAGACGGAGATGGATTCGGTTGCGCTCATTGCATCAGCTCCCGCGCCCACTGTTCGGCGGCCATGTCGATCTCCTGCGCGTCTGCTCCGTCGGGCACTGTACTGCGCAACTGGCCGGAAGCGGTCAACTCCAAAGTCCCCCCCACTCCATTTTCGCGCATCCAGGTCACGTGCGAGCCCTCGCGATTCAGCTCAATCCAGTTTTCCGCATGGCGGGCGAGGATGCGATGTTCGCCCAGCTCAACAGTCGCTTGGCGGTTGCCGTTCAAGCCATGCGCGGAGGTGTAGCTGCGCAGCATGGAGGCGAGCGAGACCCAAAGCTCAGCCCAGACCTGTTCCGATAAGTCGAGACTTGCGACGCTCATCGGTCGATCTCCCCCAGCACGATATCGATGGACCCGATGACGGCGACCAGGTCGGCGATCAAACGGCCCTTGCTCATGGTTTCGAGCGCCTGAAGCGTGGGAAAGGACGGATAGCGCATGTGCACGCGGTAGGGCTTTGCCGTGCCGTCGGAGACGATGTAGTAGCCGACCTGCCCGTGGCCGCACTCGATGCCCTGATAGACCTCGCCGGCCGGGACTTCGAAGCCCTCGGTGACGATTTTGAAGTGATGGATCAGTGCTTCCATCTGCGTCTTCATCTTTTCGCGGTCGGGGAGCACGATCTTGGGCGCGTCGGCTTTCACCGCGCCGCCGGGCATTCCGTCCAGAGCCTGCTGGATGATCTTGACGCTCTCGCGCATCTCGATGAGGCGAACTTCGTACCGCGCCCAGGTGTCACAGGCGGTTGAGATGGGCACTTTGAAATCGAATTTCTCGTAGCTGGAGTAGGGCATGTCGCGGCGGAGGTCTATATCTACACCGGACGCGCGCAGAGGAGGCCCGGTTACCCCGAATGCAATCGCGTCTTCCGGGGAAAGAAAGCCCACGCCCTTGAGCCGGTTGATGAAGATCGGGTTTCCGGTGAGCAGATTCGAGTACTCGTCGATCTTTTCCGGCATGGTGCGAATGAAGGCCTGCACACGGTCGAGGAAGCCGAGCGGCACATCCATGGACAGACCGCCGACGCGGAAGTAGCTGGTCATCATGCGCTGGCCGGCGACGGCCTCAAAGAGGCGCAGGATCTCTTCGCGCTCGCGGAATGTGTATAAGAAAACGGTCAACGCGCCGATGTCCATGGCGTGCGTGCCCAGCCAGATGAGGTGCGAGTTAAGGCGGCTCAGCTCCGTCATCATGACGCGAATCCACTGAGCGCGGTCGGGAATTTCGAGATCGAGCAGCTTTTCGACAGCGAGACAGTAGCAGAGATTGTTTGAGAGCGGATCGAGGTAGTTGACGCGGTCCGTCAGCGGGACCACCTGCTGATAAAACTTGGCCTCGCAGGTTTTTTCGATTCCCGTGTGCAGGTAACCGATCTCGGGATGGACGTGGACGATGACCTCGCCGTCCAGCTCGACTACCAGCCGCAACACGCCATGAGTCGCTGGGTGCTGCGGGCCCATGTTGAGGATCATCTTCTGCGTGCCGGCGGTCACGTCGGAGGGCAGGTTGGTGTTCAGGCCGGCAGCCGGGTCGGAGATCGGGTCGAAAACAGGCATGGGAGAGAGTTGAGCCATTATCTGTAGCCCTCCACCGGGTAGTCCTTGCGCAGAGGGTGGCCCTGCCAGTCGTCGGGCATCATGATGCGGCGCAGGTCGGGGTGGCCTTCAAAGCGGATTCCGAACAGATCGAAGACCTCGCGCTCGTAGAAATTTGCGCCGGGCCAGATGGGGGTGATGGAAGCGACCGATGGAAGCGCGCCGTTGACGGCATCGGCGAGCAGTGCGCGAAGGCGGATGCGCTCCTTCATCGAGTGAGAAAGCAGGTGATAGCTCAACTGGAACCGCGGCGAGGAAGGAAACCAGTCGACCGCCGTCATGTCTTCGAAAAAATTGTAGCCGGCATTTTTGAGAACTGAGCAGGCAGGGACGATGTCCTCAGGCGCGACGGTCAGGGTCAGCTCATTGCGGTCGTATCTGGCATCGCGCAGACTATTTTCGCCGAGCGTGAGAATGGCTGCGACGGCGGGATGGCCGGGAAGGCCTTCGCTGACTGCGGCTACTCCTGACAACGTGGGTGCCTGGGTTGTGGATAAGCTCATGCTAGAGGTCCGCCTTGTCCCGGCTCCAGTTGAGGACGCCCTTGCGCGCGATGTAAAACAGGCCTACGGCGACGAAGCCCAGGTAGACCAGCATCTCCCAGAAGCCGAAGAGGCGGGAGCCGGTGATTGCGGGGAGTTTGCGGTAGATCACGGCCCAGGGCATCATGAAGACCGACTCCACGTCGAAAAGGATGAAGAGCACAGCTACCAGATAAAAGCGGACGCTGAGGCGGCTGCGCGCATTGCCGACGGCTGGAATGCCGCACTCATAGGCATCGAGCTTGACGGTGGAGTTGCGGTGCCTGCCGATGAACCAGGATGCGGTCACCATTCCCGCGCCAAGTAACAGAGCGGCAAGGATTTGCATTAACAGTGGGAGGTACTGCCAGTGGTATGGGACCTGGAGTGCAGTCATGGAAAAACCCGGCCTCTGAATCTTGCTCTGGTTGAGGTGCCTGAAGAAGAAAATGGCGCTAAGCCAAACAGGGTCGCTGGTTTGAGATTAGGTTTTCAGCCTCTTTCCGTCAAGGCGGAGCTGTCGTGGATATTGGGCCAGCGCGAGCGGTACGGCTCTTCGCCCAATCATAAACCGTGCAAACCTTCGCATAGGAAAGGTATATCTCAATTTGCGGTTGAGGAGATATGCCCTGCGTCACCTAACATTCCGAAGCGGATTAGACTATCCAATCCTGAACCCGAGAGACTGGAACGTCCTGTATTGGCACACAGTACCTCGGTCATCTGAACTTTCAGTACCATTCGCCGAAGAGAAGGGTGAGGATAACTCTATGGCCACTTTGTCGCACACTGGTTTGTTTCCCGCTCAGACTTCGCCGGCGATTGTCAGGACCGCCGGTGCAACGAACCGCCGCCGCAGCATCTCACCCAGCGCCGGCCGGGCGCTTGAGATTTTGAGCCATGCAATCGAATACCTCACCGACGAGTACGTTTATGCCGGCGGATCCCTCTCGGCCAGCAATCCGCAGCTCCAGGCGGTGCAGCTTTTGATGGCTGTGAACCGGCAAATCTACATGGAGTGCCCCGAGGTTCCTTCGCTCAAGGAACGCATCCTCCATCTCTTCGACGCGTAATCGAGGACTCCGGATTCGAAGCTGTCGGCGAAAGAATGTCTCGATACAAGAACGGGATGTTTGTGCATCTCAGTCGATGAGCCACATATCTTTACTGCCCGAACGTCAAGACCGCAAATAGAACGAACCATGCCAGCCCCATGGCATGCCAGAACCATGCCGTTGCGTCGACGGCGATCTGCCTGGAATGTACCCGCCCAATCCAATTCAATGCGCACAGGCACACCAGCAGCGCCAGCACGCCAAAGGCTAAATGCGCGGCATGAAGGCCGGTGATGACATAGAAGAAATAGCTGGCCGGAGTTGCCCAGCGATCGAACGTGTAACCATCTGAGGTCAACTGCTGCCATGCGACCCACTGCCCGGCCAGAAACAAAATCCCCAGCACGAGTGTGGCGAGAATCCACGGCCGCGTTCGTGTGAGCGCCGGCTTGCCCAGCCCCAGCCACTCTTCCATCACGTCAATCTCTTGAAAGATGTGGTAGCGGGCCATCTCCATGGTCAGCAGGCTCAACATCAGTATTGCAGTGTTCAAAAACAGGATGGGTGGCATCAGAACCGGGTGCCAGTCGCCGATCTGCCGCAGCGTGGCCGGGTCCATGTGCGTACCCGCCTGGCGGGCATAAAACAGCACCACCAACACCACAAAGAACATCATGTCTCCAGCGAGGGCGCAGAAGACAAAGGCGCGTATGCGATAAAGCACTTCGCGCGGGCCTTTATGCGCGTTGCTCCATTCGTCATCGTCGCCGCCTCCGCCACCGCCGCCGGTTGGGCGTCGGTCGACAGGGGGCTTGCCGCCAATTCCAGGCGACTTGTGTTCCGTATCCGCGGGGATGGGGGTGAAAATGGAGGGCATAAGGTCCTCTTAAGAATAAGAGGTTACACCGAGTCGGGCTGGAATGCCACTTGTGTCGGGGGGAAAGTGATATTGAGGTTTTAGAATGGGCGATGAGTAGCCCCCGCGAATCTGTGCAAGCCGATGGCTTATTGCGGTGTATTGGGCCGATTGGAGCCTAACGAATGAAACTTATTTCTTTTTCTGTCAGTGATCAAAAAATCCGCCCCGGCGCGCTCGCGGGAGATTCGGTTGTCGATCTCACCGCAGCCGGATTCGCGGACGCATTGTCCGCCATTGCGGCAGGCTTTCATTCCATCGGCAACTCCAGTGCGCTGCCGCAGCACAAGCTCAGCGAGGTTCGCCTGCACGCGCCGCTCATGAACCCTCCGCGCGTTTTTGCCATTGGCCTCAACTATCGCGATCACGCGGCGGAGGCCAAGATGCAGCTGCCAAAATTTCCGGTTGTGTTCTTCAAGCTGCCGACGGCGATTGTTGGGCCTGGCGAACCCATTGTTCTACCCAAAAATTCCAGCGAGCCGGACTACGAGGCCGAGTTGGCCTTCGTCATCGGCAAGGGCGGATACCGCATTCCGGCCGCTGCGTGGCGGGAGCACGTCTATGGCTACACCATTGTGAACGACGTGAGCGCGCGCGATGTGCAGATGTCCACCTCGCAGTGGTCGCTGGCCAAGAGCTTCCCCACGTTTTGCCCTATGGGCCCTGCCATCGTAACCGCCGATGAGATCCCCGACGGGCATCAACTTTCGATCAGCTTGAGTATCGACGGCGAGACCTTGCAGAACTCGAACACGCGGGAGCTGGTCTTTTCGATTCCAGAACTGATCGAGTACATCTCGTCGATTACGCCGCTCTTGCCCGGCGACATCGTCTCCACCGGCACGCCGAGCGGCGTGGGCATGGGGCGCAATCCGAAGCGCTGGCTCAGGCCGGGCGAGACAGTCACAGTTACCGTGGAAGGAATCGGTTCGCTTGCGAATCCGGTGGTTGCGGAGTAGCTGCTGTCTCGCCCCCATTTGCCGCGAGGCGCTCCCAGCCCGGATACTATAGGAGTCCGTTGACCTTCGATGGGCAACCATCGGTTGGGTCAACTTTACCTCTCAAATGCAGGAAGCGATGAACAACACCAATACAAAACAGATCGAGGTCTACGACACCAGCCTCCGCGACGGGTTGCAGCAGCCGAACCTCGATATCTCCGTGCCTAACGCGGTGCTGCTGCTGGAGCGCATGGGCGCGTTTGGCGTGCACTACGCCGAGATCGGCTTTGCCGCGGCAAATCAGTTTGCCGAAGCGCTGGCTCTTGCCCTGCGGCTTGTGGACACCGGAGCGACGAAGCTGACGCTGTTTGGACGCACTCGCGGACGAGGTGCAAAGGTGGAGGAGTGGCCCGATTCACAGTTCATCGTGCGCCATAAACATCGGGTTTCGATCGCTGCCATCGTCGTGAAGTCGCGCATTCTGGACATCACCAACTCGCTCGGGACCACACCCGAAGAGAATTTGCGGATGGCATGGGAGACGGTCGATTACCTGCATCAAAATGGGCTTGAGGTCTTCGTCGATCTCGAACACGCGCTCGATGCCTGCTGCGGCCGCCGCGAGTTTGGAGTCGTCGATAATCCGGACTCGGCCAAGCGCAGCCAGGATTATCTGTTCCAACTCACCGAACAGTGCGTAGAGCAGGGCGTGAGCCGGATCGTGGTCTGCGACACCAACGGCGGCGCAAGCCCGGAAGAAGTTGCCACTACGTTTACTACGCTTCGGCAGAGATTTCCCAAAGGCCAATTCGCCTTTCACGGCCACACGGATCGCGGCCTGGGCATTGCCAATACCAGAGCCGCGATTATGGCTGGAGCCGTGCAGGTGCAGGGCACGCTGGTCGGTACCGGCGAGCGCTGCGGCAATGTGAACCTGACCACAGTCATCGGCGCAATGCAGACGCGCGGCGAGGCCGAGTTTGTAGCTCCTCACGCGCTTACCGGGCTTACTGGCCTTGCGCAGGCAACCTACTCCGCCTTCAGCCTCGAGCCGCCGCACGGCGCGCCCATCGTTGGCGCCGGAGCCTTCAGCACTTGGGCAGGAATGCATGGAAGCAGCGAACGCAAAAATCCGGGCGCGTATCTGTGGTGCGACCCGACAGTGGTGGGTGCCAATCCTTCGATCGGCGTGAATGCGCAATCGGGCAAGGCCAATATTATTCTCTTGTCGCAATCGCTTGGCGTGCCGCTTGATAACGAACAGGCGCAGGAGCTTTTAGACACTCATCAAGCCATGATGGAGGGCGGCGGATTTACTTCGAGCGAGGTCTCCTTCCGACTGGCCTGCATGCGAGTGCGCAAGACGCTGCGCCCCTGGTTCAGCGTCAGAAGCTGGCGCGTGCTGGACGAGTCGGATGAGATTGGCAGTCGTTTTGTACAGGCTTCAATGACTCTTTCCGTTGGCGAGTCCACCGTTGCCTCGACACACGCCGAGGGCGCAGGCCCGGTGGACGCGCTGACCCGCGCCATGCGTCGGGAACTCGAAAAGTGGTATCCGGCCATCGCCGAGATGCGTCTGGAAACATTCACCGTTACCGCGCTCGACGTTTCCATCAACGACTCAGCCGCGTATGTGCGCGTAACGGCCAGCTTCAATGCGGATGGTCATGCGCCGTGGATCACCGCAGGCGTCAGCAGCGATCTGAACCAGGCCGCGCTGATGGCCATTGTGGATGGCTTCCATGAGTGGCTTGTGAAAAAGCAGGCCGAAAATCCGAAAATAGATGAAACGGCGGCGAAAGTGCTTGCACATTAATGCGTGAGTGCTTTTAGCATTAAAGTTGATTCATTTGATTCTCTCCTGCGTTATGATACGGTCTTCCCACTTGCACGGTGGGCGGGTGAGAGAATGAGAATCAGTTGCAGAGGAGATCACTTTGTCCATACCCATACTTGACGAAACGATCGAACGAAATTCGAGCCTGTCTGCCATCGTTCCGTCCGCGGTCGTGGACCCGACAGATCTCACAGCGCGCAAATCCGAGCTGGCCGATCTACGCTTCGAGATCATTCTCAGGGCACGGTGGGAATCCTCGGACAACGTACAGAGCGAACGCAAGGCGCAACTGCAAGACGACCTGGTTCAGCTACGCCAGCGTTACTCGGAAAAGATTGACGAAATCGCCATGACCTTCGGCGTTGCGCAAGCAATGGAGGCGCAAACGGACGTGGAGAAAAACGTAACCGTGCCGCGCGGGGTCAAGCCGCCGGGCAAGTTGCAAGTGTCAAACTAACGGATGCTGTCCAAGGGATTCAAGACGAAGGCCGCTTCGCAAATGCGAAGCGGCCTTTGGTCTTTTCCGGACGATATTGATCAGTGCGCCGCCACCGAAGGCCGTGTGTCGAGAGTCCCGTTCTTGTAGCCCTCGATCATGGCGCTGATGGGCAGCGGTTTGTAGTCGCCTGCGTGTCCGGCCTGGCCGAACTCCGTCATGCGCGCCGCAACCACCTTTTGCATTGCCTCGCGCGCGGGCTTGAGATAATCGCGCGGGTCAAACTTCTCCGGCGACTCCACAAATACCTTTCGAATGGCGCCGGTAATGGCCAGCCGATTATCCGTGTCCACGTTGATCTTGCGCACGCCGTTGCGGATGCCGAGCTGAATCTCTTCCACAGGCACGCCCCAGGTCTCCTTCAGCTTGCCGCCGTACTTGTTGATAATGTCCTGCAAATCCTTGGGCACCGACGAGCTGCCGTGCATGACGAGATGCGTATGCGGCAGGCGCTTGTGAATCTCAATCAGCACATCCATCTTGAGAACCGAGCCATCGGGCTTCTTCGTAAATTTATATGCTCCGTGGCTGGTACCGATGGCGATGGCCAAGGCGTCCACGCCCGTGCGCTCGGCAAACTCAACCGCCTGGTCGGGGTCGGTGATGTGATCCAGGCCCGAGCCGCCGGCTCCGTGGCCGTCTTCCACGCCGCCCAGCACGCCAATCTCGCCCTCCACAGTAATGCCGCGCTCGTGCGCGTAGTCCACCACTTTGCGCGTTACTTCCACGTTCTCTTCAAAGGTGGTCGGCGTCTTGCCGTCCTCTTTCAGAGATCCGTCCATCATGACAGAGGTAAAGCCGAGAGCGATGGCGCTCTTGCAGGTCTCAAAGCTGTTACCGTGATCCTGGTGCATGGCGATGGGAATCTGCGGGTTCAGCTCGGCTGCGGCCAGCATCAGGTGGTAGAGGTAATTGTCCTGCGAAAACTTGCGCGCGCCGCTGCTGGCCTGAATGATGACCGGCGAGTTGGTTTCCGTGGCGGCGGCCATGATGGCCTGAATCTGTTCCATATCATTGACGTTGAAGGCGCCGACGCCATAGCCGCCCTTGGCGGCCTCGTCGAGGAGCTGTCGCATGGAAACGAGAGGCATAAGAAATTCTCCTTGGATTAAATTCTTGATTGGGTTGCGGCCACCGTTCGCAATGCTTGGCTCGGCCGTCGGAACTGCGATCATCTCCATGTTAGCAGAAGCTTGGCAAGAGCAAACGTGCGTCCCGACAGAGGAGCGACTGACTCCCGTCACCTTCGTCATTCCGCCCAAATTGGTATCATGTCCCTATGACCACGGTGGATATTGTCTATCGCTATGCAACTCCGCCCACCGAGCAGGTGGCTCTGGCGCTGTCTTCCGTGCGCGACGTATACGGCATTCGCCGTCTGTCTCTCGACCGCGCGGCTGGGACGCTGCTTGTCGAATTCGACGCCACGCGCCTCAACGCAGCCGTAGTGACCAACCTGATTCGCAATACCGGCTTTGAGATCGCCGAGCAGCTCTCGCTGGTGCCACCGCCCGCGCCCGAGCCGGAAGCGGTTCCAGCAGCCTGACGCAATCTCGCATTCAAAGTGATTCCGCGTGCGGTTTTGGGAAGATACGCCGTGTCATACCCTAATCTGGAAACATGAGCCACGTAAATTCAGAATCAGCACACGACACAAAAATATTTGACCTGCTCGTCATCGGAGCCGGGCCCACCGGCCTGGCCTGCGCCATTGAGGCTCAGAAGGCCGGCTTCTCGGTCGTCCTCGTGGACAAGGGCTGCATCTGCAACTCGCTCTTCCACTATCCCGCGCACATGACGTTTTTCACCACTTCGGAGCTGCTTGAGATCGGCGGCATTCCATTTTCCACGCCCAACGCCAAGCCCACGCGCAATGAGGCGCTGGAGTATTACCGCCAGGTTGCGGGGTTTTACAAACTCGACGTCCGCCAGTATCGCCACGTGGAGCGGGTCAGCGGGTCGGATGGCGATTTTCAAGTGCATTCGCTCGACCGCTTCGGCCGGGCAGGGCTGCTGAGGGCCCGCAAGCTAGCAATCTCAATTGGCTACTACGACCTGCCCAACATGCTCGGGATTCCCGGCGAGGATCTGAGCAAGGTCAACCACTACTACAACGATCCGCATCCTTACTCCGGCCTCGATGTGGCCGTGATCGGCGGCAAGAACTCAGCGGCCATCGCCGCGCTGGAGCTGTGGCGACACGGCGCGCGCGTCACGCTGATTCACCGCGACGCGGAAATGCACCGGCACGTCAAATACTGGATCAAGCCGGACATTGAGAACCGCATCAAGAACGGCGAGATCAAAGCCATGTTTCATTCGCGGGCGGTTGAAGTCACACCCGACACGATTGTTGTGGAGTCACCCGATGGCCAGCAGATTGTGGTCAATGATTTTGTCTTTGCGCTGACCGGCTATCATCCCGATTTCAGTTTTCTGGAGCGGCTGGGTGTGAAATCCGTTGGTGTTGACCGGCTGCCGGCTGTCGATAAGGAGACGCTGGAAAGTAACGTGGCCGGCATTTATCTTGCCGGCGTGATTGTGGCTGGATCACGGACGAATGAGATATTTATTGAGAATGGGCGCTTTCACGGCGTGCAGATTGCGGCGGCGCTGACTGCGAAGAGGAAGCAGTCGGCCTAGAAGCCGTCTTATAAATACTTCGGCAATTGCAGTCCTTGCGTCGTCCCTTGCAGGTTGCGCAACCGTTCCCCACGGTGAAGCGCGGGATTAACAAACCTTGCGCGGGGAGCGCATGGGACACTGTCAGAGATGTCTTTGACCCAGGAACCACAGAGTTTAGGAAAAAGTGAATGTCCGAGACGGTGCAAAAGCTGGAAGTGCGCGGTGTGACGAAGAGCTTTCGCATTCGCGGGAGAGGACGCGCTCAGGGACCGGTACAGAATCGGGTGCTGAATGTGCTTGGCGGCGTGAGCTTTCAGGTGCGACAGGGGGAGCTGGTCTCGATCATCGGCGAGAGCGGTTGCGGCAAGACGACGCTGCTCAGAATCATTCAGGGGCTGGTGCATCTGGATAGCGGCGCGATTCTAGTGGACGGGGTTCAAGTAACCAAGCCGGGGCGGGACCGGGGATTTGTATTTCAACATGCAAGCTTGCTGCCGTGGAGGACAGCAAGAAAGAATGTGGAGTTTGGGCTGGAACTTCAAGGCCTTGACGCTGACGAGAGAACGAAACGTGCCGAGCACTTGCTGGAGTTGGTGGGTCTGGCCGAGGCGGCGGAGCAGTATCCGCATCAGCTTTCCGGCGGAATGCAGCAGCGGATTGGGTTGGCCCGGGCGCTGGCCATTGATCCGGCGATCCTGTTGATGGACGAGCCCTTCAGCGCGCTTGACGCGCAGACGCGCGAAGTGCTGCAGAAGGAATTGGTGCGCATTCATGCGGAGACGGCGAAGACTACTCTTTTTGTCACGCACGATCTGGATGAGGCGATTTACCTGAGCGACCGCGTGGTGGTGATGGCGGCCGGTCCGGGGCGGGTAAAGGAGATCATCGACATTCCGTTTGCGCATCCGCGGCTGGAGTTGCCGGAGTTGCGCGCCGACGCGCGATTCCATGAGATTCGCGGTGCGATGGCCGGGCTGATTCGGAATGCGCCGGTGGTGCGTAGTACGGAGTTCGATTGATCAGTCCACTCTGTAGTGATGAGGTTTCCCACCCTTGCGCCAACAAAAACGCGCAAGGATGGGGCACGGCGGATTCAGTATTTTTTGGCCGGGTTATCTAAATTGTTGCGGTGAGGTAGTGAGTGGCTGATTTGAAACCCGCAGAGATCGAAGCAAACGTGGAAACGCTGGGGCCTGCGCCGCGCGCCGCGGGTAGGCTGTGGATTGTGCGCATGTGCTCTATGGTATTGCTGCTGGGCGCTTGGGAGATTGCCGGGCGGCATGTGAGCCCGGTGTTTCTTTCGCCTCCTTCGACGATCTTCAAGGCCGGTATTGCCATGGCGCGTAGCGGAGAGCTCGGGAGCGCGCTGTCAACGAGCCTCGAAACGCTGGTGATAGGCTTTGTTTCTGCGTCGGTTGTGGGGATTTTTCTGGGGCTGCTGATCGGTCGCTACAAACTCTTCGATGCAGCGACGGATTGGCTGATTAACGCGCTCTACGCCATGCCGATGGTGGCGATTATTCCGCTGGTGATTCTCTGGTTCGGTTTGGGCGAGGAAGCGAAGCTGTTTATCGTCGGCATCTTGACGGTGTTCCCTGTATTGATCAATACCGCGGCCGGGGTGCGGAATGTGCCGCAGGCTTTAATTGACGTGAGTACAGCGTTTGCGGCAAACGAGCGTCAGGTGTTTACCAAGGTCATTCTTCCCTCCGCCGTGCCTTACATGATGACGGGACTGCGGCTGGGGATTGGGCGCGCGATCATCGGCATGGTTGTTGCGGAGTTTTTTACGGCTATCACCGGCCTCGGTGCGGTGATTGTGAAGTACGGCAACCAGTACGACACGGCGTCCATGTTTGTGCCGCTGCTGGTGCTGATGCTGCTGGGAATCGGGCTGACGTATGGGGTGCGGCGGCTGGAGGAGATGTTTGCGCCGTGGAAGCAAGTGGAGTAGATCGAGAATCGTGTGTTCCAGGTCTCAAAATCGAGACCCGGTGCACCCGTTCTGTTGCGATCGGTTTGCTTCCCAAGAATCCGGGGATCCCGTATCAAGGCGATTTAGACCGGGCCATCTAGACCGGGCGATTTAGATCAGACGATTTAGACCAGGCGATAGAGTCGTAGTTCGAGGGTTTGCAGAATTGCCGATGAGTTCCTTACGGATGGACAAGTGGCTTTGGGCGGCGCGGTTCTTTAAGACGCGGGCGTTGGCGGCGAAGGCCTGCGACCTGGGCAGGATCCTTTCGAATGGGATGCAAGCCAAGCCGGCACGGGAGGTGCGAGTTGGCGACAGGCTGGAGATTGTGAACGACGGCGGGCGGTTTGAGATTGAGGTTCTTGGAGTGAGCCTGATGCGCGGGCCTGCAGCGGTGGCGCAGGCGCTCTACCAGGAAAGCGAGGCCAGCCGGGAGACACGGCGGAAGGTTGCTGAGGAGCGCAAGGCGATGCAAGAGTTCGCGCCGATACCAGAACGCCGGCCTTCGAAACGGGACCGGCGCAGGATCATTCAATTTCGAGGGAGAGGCTAGGGAAGATCAGGATACGGCGTAAAAGTTTAGTGTTGTCGTTTTCCACCCTTTCCGCAGAAAAAAGCAGAAAGGATGGGGCACGGAAGTCTACAGTAAGTCCTAAAGCGCCTTGGAAAACAAACAAAAGCCCGGGCCTGAAGGTCCGGCGAATTCGCGCTCATTCAGGGGGTTGCACCCCCCCGCCCCCTCCGAGATTCCGATTGAAGACTGTATTGCACGGCTCATACTTCCGGATGAGCTGTTGCCAGCCTCCAATAAAGCGCTATTTCAGGCACATAGCAACACAACTGTGACGCAGGACACAGTCATCTAAATCCTTCCTTTCGTATCGTGGGCAAATCTAACGGTGGCATTGTGTGCAGCGGTGTGGCTTGCTCTATCGCGGGCTCTTCGCTGCATCCATACCCGAGGGAATGATGGATGAGAGTTGCGTTTCGAATCAGAACAACGCTCCAAGTGCAGGTGTTATGCATTGCGAGGGTCGCACGATGAGCACCCATTGCCCTTGCCAGCAGCAACCCACACGCCGCGGCTTTGTCGGATTATTTCTTGGCACAGGCATCCTGGCTACCCTTGCCTCCTTTCTCTATCCGGTGATCCGGTATTTTGTTCCACCTCCGGTGGCCGATCTGGGCGGCGATGAAGTGGTCGCGGCCAAGACCGGCGACCTGAAGCAGAACTCGGGCAAAGTCTTCCGCTTCGGCAGCCGTCCGGGACTGCTGATTCTCGAAGCCGACGGAACGTATCGCGCCATGTCCGCCACCTGCACGCATCTCGGCTGTACGGTGCAATACAAGCCCGATACGCGTCAGGTCTGGTGCCCGTGTCATAACGGCATCTACGATCTGAACGGCCGCAATGTCTCCGGCCCGCCGCCAAGGCCTCTGGATGTCTTCGACGTGCATGTTCGCGGCGAAGAGGTGGTTGTCAGCCGCAAGAAGGAGGCCTAGCCGTGATTGCTGCCCTCTATCGCTGGCTCGACGCCCGTCTCCATCTCGATGGGCTGCTGGAGCCCTTCAAGCACAAGACCGTTCCGCAGCACAAGCTCTCCTACTGGTACTTTTTCGGCGGGATTACGCTTTTTCTCTTCATGATCCAGGTTGCCACCGGCATTCTGCTGCTGCTCTATTACCACCCCGGCGCCAACGAAGCATTTGAGAGCGTGCAGTACATCATGACCAGTGTGCAGTTCGGCTGGCTGATCCGCTCCATTCATTCCTGGTCCGCCAACCTGATGATCTTCACCGCCTTTGCTCACATGTTCAGCGTGCTTTTCCTGAAGGCTTATCGGGCGCCGAGAGAGTTGACCTGGGTCACGGGCGTGCTGCTGCTGTTCCTGGTGATGGGCTTTGGGTTCAGCGGCTATCTGCTGCCCTGGAACACGCTGGCCTTCTTTGCCACCACGGTGGGAACACAGATGGCCGGTCAGGTTCCGATCATCGGCCACCCGCTGATGATCTTTCTCCGCGGCGGCCCGGAGGTCACGGGCGCGACGCTGACCCGGTTCTTCGGCTTCCATGTTGCCGTTCTCCCGGCGATTGTGACGGTGTTGATCGGGGTGCACCTCTTCTTTGTGCAGCGCCAGGGCATGAGCGTGCCGCCCAAGGTGGAAGAGGCGTGGGAGAAGGACCCGTCTCTGCGCAAGGAGATGAAGTTCTTTCCCAACTTTGCGCTGCGGGAGATGATGGCCTGGTACGTGGGCATGGCGCTGCTGGGCGCTCTGGCAGCCCTGTTCCCGTGGGACCTGGGCGTCAAAGTGGATCCCTTCGCCTCGGCCCCGGCGGGCATCAAGCCGGAGTGGTACTTCCTGTTCATGTACCAAACCCTGAAGCTGATCCCCTCCAAAGTCTGGATTATCGATGGAGAGGTACTGGGCATTGTGGGCTGCGGAGTTGCCGCGCTGGCCTGGATTCTGCTGCCCTTCATTGAATACTTTCGGCCCTCCCGCACCCGCGTGTGGATCACGGGGCTCTCCATCTTCGCACTTGTTTACATGATCGGGATGACAGCATATGGCTATCTTGCACAGTAAGCGCCGCATGTCGATTGCAGCCTGCATGGCAGTGCTGGCCGTGTACTTCGTGCTCGGCGCGGGCATGGGGCAAACTCTCGCTCAAGCTCCGAACACCTGCCTCGACTGCCACGCCCTGCTGCCAGAGCCCTACGGAGTGACGGCGGACAAATTCAGTCACGACATCCACGAGCAGAAAGGGCTGACCTGCGCGAGCTGCCACGGCGGCGACCCAACCAGCATGGACCCCACAGTAGCCATGAGTCCGGCAAAAGGCTGGAAGGGCAAGATCGACCGCAAGCAGGTGCCGCAGTTGTGCGCGAGTTGCCACTCGAATCCGGTTTACATGAAGCAGTACGATCCCGGCCTGCGCACCGATCAACTGGACCAGTACCACACCAGCGTGCATGGCAAGAAACTGGCAACCGGTGACACCAAAGTTGCCGTATGCACGGACTGCCACAGCGTGCACGACCTGCGCGCGCCCAGCGATCCGCTCTCTACCGTGAACCCGGTGAATGTAGCCAAGACCTGCTCCCGCTGCCATGCCGACGCTGAGTACATGAAGCCGTACGGCATTCCGACCAACCAGTTTGCCAACTACAACACCAGCGTGCATCACGATGCGCTGGCCGTGCGCGGCGACCTGAGCGCGCCCACCTGCACCACCTGCCACGGCAATCACGGCGCAACGCCGCCGGGCGTGGACCGGGTGGAGAATGTTTGCGCCAACTGCCACGTCTTCCAGGCGCAGATGTACGAGAAGAGCACGCACAGCAAGGTATTTGCCGAGAAAGGCCTGCCCGGCTGCGTAGTCTGCCACAGCAACCACGCCATTCACATGCCGTCCGATGCCATGCTGGGCACCGGCCCATCCGGCGTTTGCATGAGCTGCCACAAGCCCGGCGACGTATGCGATGTGGCCAGAGCCAATATTCTCAGCAACCTGACCAGGCTTGACCAGAGCATCAAGCAGGCAGATCAGGAACTGAAGCTGGCCGAAGCCTCAGGCATGGAGGTGAGCGCTGCACGCATGAATCAAGCCGCGGCCAGCGACGCTCTCACCCAGGCCCGCGTCACCATTCACTCCTATAACCCGGCACTTGTCGACCAAAATATTGAAGCCGGCATGAAGGTTGCCAACGCCGACCTCAAGGCCGGCCAGGATGCCATGGTCGAGCGCAATCACCGCCGCCTCGGCCTGCTCGTCTCGCTGATCGCGATCTGCATTTCGCTGGTCGGCTTGTGGCTTTATATAAAGAAGCTGGAACATCGTTAATTCTGTATTTAGGACAGCGGCCACACACAGCCCGGAAACGCCGATTTCGGCTTCCGGGCTGTGTGCTGTTGCCTGCAAATGAGTTGCAGGCCCCGGGAACAGCGGTTTGCTTTTCCCCCGACCCGCCGCTATCATCTTTCTATGTTGGTTATCCACTGTTGTCGCTGCCTTTCCTCTCTACGCGAGCGCAGTTGACCCTGGTCTGAAGCACGAATTTGAATACCTCGGTTTCTCAAGGCCCGCGACCCAGCTTAGGCTCTCGCGGGTTTTCTATTGCAGCATCCATGAAGGAATCCCATGACTGAACCTGTTGCCGTAAAAGAGACAAAAGCACAAAAATCCGAGCGCCTGAAGCGGGAAAAGAACCCCTGGGCGGCCTTTGACGAAGTGCGCGAGTTTGCGCGCCAGGGCCGCTCCAGCGTGCTGCCCGAATGGGCAAACTTCTATTTCAAATGGTGGGGCGTTTACACGCAGGGCGATGGCGCGGGCGTCACGGGCGGCAAAGGCGGCGAAGGCGTTACCACCGAGTGGTTCATGATGCGCATCGGCATTCCCAACGGAATTTTGACCGCGCATCAGCTCCGGACCATTGGCAATATCACGCGCAAGTACGCGCGCAACCTGGCCGACATTACCGTGCGTCAGGCCATTCAACTGCACTGGCTCACGATTGAATCCTTGCCGGAGATTGTGGACGCGCTTGACTCGATCGGCCTCTCGCCGAAGGGCGCCTGCGGCGATGTGGTTCGCAACGTAACCGGCTGCCCGCTGGCCGGCGTTGCGGCGGACGAGCTGATCGATGCCGGGCCCTTGTCGCGGGCGATAGCACACGATCTTGCCGGCAATCCGGACTTCTTCAACCTGCCGCGCAAGTTCAAAATCTGCGCCACCGGTTGCCCATCCTGGTGCTGCCATCCGGAGATCAACGACATCGCCTTCACGCCCGCCAAACGCGGCAAGGAGGTTGGCTATTCGCTGCGCGTCGGCGGTGGACTGTCGAACGAGCCGCATCTCGCCGTCCGACTCAATGCCTTCGTGCGGCCTGAAGAAGCTGTCGCCGTTGCCCGCGCCATCGCCGCCATCTTCCGCGATCAGCAGGGCCTGCGCCAGAGCCGCGACAGCGCGCGGATGAAGTATCTGTTCATGAAGGAAGGCTGGACGGCGGAAAAGTTTCTCGATGAGATCAATGCGCGGCTTGGCTACAAGCTCGCGCCGGGCGTGAACGAGGAAGTGCCCACCGACATTCTGCGCGATCACACCGGCATTCATCCGCAGAAGAAAAAAGGCCTCTCGTATGTGGGGGCTTCCGTGCTTCGCGGCCGCATTTCAGGTGAGCAGCTTGAGGCCGCGGCCGATCTGGCCGAGCGCTTCGGCAGCGGTTCGCTGCGCACTACCACCTCGCAGAATCTGCTTATCGTCGACGTTCCCAACGAAAAGACAGCCGAGCTGGCGCTTGAGTTCAATAAGATCGGCCTGCATGTCGAGGGCTCCATGTTCTGGCGCGGCGCGGTTGCCTGCACAGGCTCCGAGTTCTGCAAGCTGGCCATTACGGAGACCAAGGGCTTTACGCGCTGGCTGGTCGAGGAGTTGGAAGAGCGCCTGCCGCAGTTCGATCAGCAGCTCAAGTTGAATGTGACCGGCTGCCCCAACGGCTGCGGGCAACACTGGGTCGCCGACATCGGCCTGGAGGGCAAGAAGATAAAGCACGATGGCGCGCTGGTGGACGCTTATTACTTCTGCCTTGGCGGCGCCGTGGGCCAACATGCCGGCATTGCGCGGCCGGTTGGGTATCGTTGCGCGTCGACAGACGTTCCCGACGCATTGGAGCGGTTGCTGCGCCTCTATATCGGCGGTCGCAAGTCTGAAGAGACACTTCGTTCCTGGTTTGCGCGTCACACCAATGATGAACTCCGCGCCCAGCTAGCCGGCGAATTAGTGGCCCCGGTCGAACGCGACCTGCCCACAGCGCGCGTGCCGCACGGAGTCGCCGATTAGTGCATTTCGTTCTTGCGAGAACAAAGCGCTGGGTGCCCCTGGTCTCGATTTTGAGACCAGGGAGCGCGTGACTTCTCGGTTACGGTATGAGTACGCATGAATGAGGAATGAATATGAGCCTGTTGCCGATTTTTTTGAAACTCGACGGACGTCCCGGCCTCTTGGTAGGCGCGGGCACGGTCGCTCTCGAAAAGATCGGCACACTGCTGAAGACCGGACTGAGTCTGCGCGTAGTTGCGCCCGAAGCGCGGGTCGAGATTCAGGAGCTGGCGAAGCAGGGCGCGCTCGAATGGATTCCGCGGGCATTTCAAGTGTCTGATCTTGACGGAAACTTCGTTGTCATCACTGCAACCGACAAACCCGAAGTGAATGCGCAGGTTTACCGGGAATCCGTTGCGCGCAACATTCTGGTCAACAGCGTCGACGACATTCCCCACTGCGATTTTTTCTTTGGCTCGATTGTGAGTCGAGGCGATCTGCAGATTGCCATCTCCACCTCCGGCGAGAGCCCTGCGCTGGCGCAGCGACTGCGCCGCGAGATGGACGAACAACTGCCCCAAGACCTCGGACCGTGGCTCAGCGAACTGGGCCAGCTGAGACGCGGGATTCTGGAAGCCATGCCTCGTGGCGAAGAGCGCAGGCTGCTGCTGCATGAGTTGGCGCATCGCCAAGCGTGCGAGCCCTCCACATGCCCGGCGCGAAACATTGCGGCAGCAGCACAGAAATCGCAGCCCACAGGGGGCCGCGCTGAGGCAGGCCGCGTGTACCTGGTAGGCGCAGGCCCCGGCGATCCCGATCTGCTTACCGTGAAAGCAACGCGACTCATCGAGTCTGCCGACGTGATTCTGCATGACGATCTGGTTGTGCCTGCGATCCTCAGCCTGGCCCAGCACCACGCAGAGGTTGTGAATGTGGGCAAGCGCTGCGGCACAAAATCCATCACGCAGGAACAGATCAACGGGCTGATGATCGAGCACGCGCGCGACAAGCGCAGTGTGGTCCGCTTGAAGAGCGGCGACCCCATGCTCTTTGGCCGCGCCGCTGAGGAGGTTGCGGCGCTGGCTCAGGCCGGCATCCCATTCGAGATTGTTCCCGGCATATCGGCGGCATTTGCCGCAGCGGCCGAACTGGGCTGCTCGCTCACCGACCGCGATTGGGCCTCGAATGTGATCTTCTCCACCGGCCATCATGCGCAGTCGCACCACCACGCTCCGCTGCCGGCGCTTGAAGATGCCACGCGCGTGGTCTACATGCCGGGGCGCGATCTGACGCTGCTGGCCGCGCAGTGGATGGAAGAAGGCCTGCCGCCGGAGTTGCCCTGCGCGCTTGTCTCTCACGCCGCACAGCCCGATCAGCAGATCGTTCACACCACGCTGAGAAAACTGGGCGAAGCGGCGCAGGCATCGGCGCCGAGCCTGCTGCTGGCCGGTTGGGCGCTGCAGTCCAGCGCGCAGCGAGATGCCGGCCAGCAACTGGAATCCGTTTCCAATTCGGGATCCTCTTAAATCGAGATCGGTGTCGACATCCTGCGTAACATCTTCGCGATGGCCCCGCAACAAATGACTGTCGAGAGCGGTCTAAACATCAGCGTCCATGCCCAAACTTGATTGGCCGCTCCTCTGTTTAAACTGTACCGGTATTGGCAACCATATTTGAATGTTAAACTTGCGTGAGAATCAGGATCAGGCTTGCAGCGCATCGTCGAACAGGGAAAAAAGCCGCGAATCGGAACGGTTGGGCCGGATGCACGATCGGCGCGGACTGGCGTTGCCCTGCGCCTGTTGACGGCAGCGACGTTGACCGCAATGCTGGCGCTCGCCGGATGCAGCACCGGCACCACGGCGGCAAGCTCCTCGAACTCCAGTTTTTCCATCTCCACGCCTGCAGGGACCATCGACACGAACTGCACCGGATGCAACGCGACCAACTCTGGTACCGCAGTGGAGCAGTTTACGGCCACGCTTGCCAGCGGCGGCGCGGCCAGCGTGAACTGGTCGGTGAGCGGCGGCGATGCCAACTCCGGAGCAGGCACAATAGCGGCCAGCGGCCAATACACGCCTCCCAGTTATCTAACCGCCAACAGCGTGCAGGTCACGGTAACGGCAAGCCTCAGATCCAATCCCAGCGTCACGGCCGGCACGGTGCTCACGGTGACGCCGGGATTCCTCCAGCCCCTGACGCCGGAAAACTTTTCTGTAGGCGGCGGAGAAACCGTGTCCATCACCGGCTACATTGCCGAAGCGGGCGGCAGCACCAACCTGAGCTTTGCAACGGCCAGCGCGTCGAACGGTTCCAGCCCCGGCCTTGGCACACTGGGCACAACAAGCTGCACACACGCGAGCGTGGCCTTTGCACACTGCACGGTCACATATACGGCGCCTGCATCCGTTTCGTCCACCAGCGCAACGTATGTGGTCGCAACGGTTGGAACATCCCCATCCAGACAGTCCGCCGTCATCCTGCTCAATACCGCGAATGTATCCAGCAATCCGGCAGACCATCAAGCGCTGCAAACGGCTGCTCCCATCACGCTGGGAACCTCCGGCGGCAACAACAACGACTACGACACAAAAGGCAACCAGATTCAGGACTGTTGCGGCGGCACACTCGGATCGCTCATTCAGAGTTCGAGCGGCAAGCAATTCTTGCTCAGCAACAATCATGTTTTGGCGCGCAGCGATCAGGCCGCCGTGGGCGACATCGTCATCCAGCCCGGCCTGATTGACAACAGTTGCACCCCCTACGGCGAAGGCGCGGGCACGGAGGAAGTGGCGACACTCACCGGCTGGCTGCCGTTGAAATCAAGCACAACCAATGCCGACGCGGCCATTGCGCAGGTGAACTCGGGCGCGGTGAGCACCACCGGCGCGATTCTTGAATTGGGCAAGCTGCAGAGCAACGGGACGCTGGCCGCAGCGCCACCGGGCATCTCGTCCACCGGCGGCAAGGGCGAAGCCGCAGCCCTCAATATGACCGTGGCCAAGAGCGGCCGGACGACCGGGTTGACCTGCGCAAACATAGCCGCCGTCAATCTGGACGTCGAGATTTCGTATTACACCAACTGCGCCGAGACATCTCCCTACTTGACCAAGACCTACACCAACCAGTTGGGTATCGAGGGCAACCAGTTCTCCGATGCCGGCGACTCCGGCTCGCTGGTCGTGGATGCCGCGAATGCCGAGCCAGTCGGACTGTTTTTTGCCGGCGGCCTCAATACCTCGGGCATGAGCGAGGGCGTGGCCAATCCGGCGCCGGATGTGATCAATGAGCTGAACACGCAGTTGGGCAACGGCAGCACATTTACATTTGTCGGGACCACGGACCATCCTGTCAGTTGCCTCAACTATGGCGAGGCAACGGCAACGGCAGCGCAGGCGCGCGCGTTAAGCGCGGATGAGTCGGGCCGCGTTGCAGATGCCATGAACCAGGCGCGTGCGCTGGTGAATCCAGCGACGGGCATTGTCGGCGTTGCCGCCGGCAAGAGCAGCGACCACGCCGGCGAAGACGCCATTGTCGTTTACGTCGACCCGAATATCAATGCCGGCGTTCCGGCCACGATTGGCGGCGTGCGCACCGTTGTCATTCCGGCCACGGCGCAGAATGAATCAGCTCCTCGCTCGCTCGCGGTTGCAGGCGCCTTCCCTGCCCTGGCTGCTGCCGAGTTGAACCGTGCTCTCGCCATCAAGCAGCTACAGGCGCAAACGTTGATCAAGCAAACCCCGGCCTTCTTCGGCGTGGGCGTAGGGCAAAGTCTCGACAACCCGAAAGAGGCCGCGTTGGTCATTTATGTCGATCGCAATCAGATTCCGTCGCAGCTTCCGCCAACCATCAACGGGATCCGCGTGCGCTACGTCATCATGGAGCGTCTGCACGTAACCCGCTCCTACGCTGCCGGGAGTGGTTTGAGGGCGCAAAGCCACTGCATCGCGCAGCCAGCGAAAGACAGAAGCGAGATTGTCAACCTAAAAACACTCCGCCTAACAAAATTCTTGACCAGCGCACGGTAGGCGCAAGGTGGATGCGCGATGGTCATTTCGACTCCGTCACCCCCCGGTCCCCAAATGCGAGGAACCGGGGACACCATCAACTTGATAGGATTCCTGGGAGACCGAGACAATTAGTCGCAGAGACGATAGCGTCTTCAACGCTAAAGCGCGATCAGATGGCAGAGTTGCCCTGACTGACGTAAGCAATAGCTCTCTCGCTTTCAGAATATTCCTATGAGACTTTATGTTCGGCTTCCTGGGATTCGAAGGATAAGATTGGATCGTCTCTTGAAAATAATCACGATCCAATACTCCCATCCGCAGACAGTAACCGTAGTCTTCTTTTGTGATCAAATGGTTTTGAACATCATCCCCAAAACTCTTGGATTCTGTTGTCTGTAAGCCGTAGGCAAGATCGCGTAGTACGCTGAACAGAATTGTGGCCGTAGCGAGCCTTTGCTGTCCGTCAAGAATGTGAGTGGTATCCCTCTCAGAATCATTCCGCATAACGACAATCGGGCCAAGAAAATGAGCGTCCCGTCCACCCTTTACGGAACTTTCTTTTTGGAAGTCAGAAATATCCCTCCAGAAATCCTCTACATGCTTCTTCCCCCAGCTATAGCCGCGCTGGAATTGTGGCAATACGACAATTCCCTTCAGGCTGTCGCTTAGCAAATCCCCAATAGTCCTAGATTGTGCACTAAATGCGTCAAGCACTTCATAACTTCCGTGCGGCGGGTATCAACGAATCATACCCGACCCCCACGCTGGAATCCAATCTCTGGAACGGGTCGGAGGCTTGGCTGCAGCGTTGTATCGGCGCGGCAAGCTGACCCGTTCCGTTTCACTTCCCAGTCCTGCCGGGCCCTATGCCTCTCCATTCCACGAGTCGACCAAGCGGCGGGGAATACGGCCTGTGTCTGAAGGCCGCACATTGATCCGATGGGTTGCGGGGCCTGAAGGCAACGGCTCCCACCGTTGAGGGCTGAAGCTCGACAATTTTTACGCGAGTTTTGGCATGACTCAAAGTCATGCCCTGACACAAAGCCGGGCCATTTGGGCTCTTGCTTTCCCACATCTAAAAATCCAGATGTGGGCCGTCAGGCCTTTTCACCCGATGGGGCGCAGATGAGTCAGTCGACGGATCGCGCAGGGCATGGGGGACACCTTTTTGGGCAGAATCGGCGATTGCGGCGGGATCGTCTTTGGGATCGGTGTCTGTTGTGTCGGCGGGATCGACTGTGCCGAGGGAGTCGTTCACTATCTCGTTCTGAACTTCGGCGGGGGTCAACGTCGGCGGTTTTGTTTGTTCTGTCATTCGATTTGATCCTTTGGGTTTGATTGGATGCTGAAACCATTCGGCACGCTGTTCCAAATTGATCAACGAGCGGCCCGGGGGCGGTCGGAGTGGATGCGCGACGATCGTTTCCGCTGCGCCACTTCCCCGGCCTCCAAATACGAGAGACCCTTCGACTTCGCTCAGGGCGGGCACCCTCGGCTGGGTCGGATTTCCGTGAGGCTGGAGCCGCCAGATTGGGCTTCTCTAGCGGCTGCGATATGGATTGTGGCCGGCAGGGAGAAAGCGGCAGGCTAGCAGCTCTGCTTGTTGACCGGGGCCGAGAGCGGCGCGGATTGCGGCGGTGGCTTGAGGGAGATTCGATTCGTCATCGACGATGAGCAGGACGGCGGGGCCTGCGCCGCTGAGAGCTGCGCCATGGATGCCGTGCCGGCCTGCGAGCGGAAGCAGGAGAGGAAGCAAGGGGCAGATGGGCCCTCTGTAGGGCTGGTGGATGCGGTCGCGCATGGCGATGCGCAGCAGATCGCTGCGGGCCTGGGCGAAGGCCAGACTGAGAAGAGATACCGACTGGAGGTTGAAGACAATGTCCGCGATGTTGTAACTGGTAGGGAGCAAGGCGCGGGCTTTGGTGGTGGAGAGCGGCTCGGCGGGAATGGCGACGATTGCACGCCAGGCGGGAAGCGGAGTGACCTGGGCTACGTGGACAGCGCGGCCCTCGCAGGCGGCAGCGACGAATCCGCCGAGCCAGCAGGCGGAGACGTTGTCTGGATGGCCTTCGAGGAGATTGGCCTCTTCCAGAATTTGCTGCGAGCTCCAGTCGAGTTTGCCAAAGTGATTGGCAAGCGCGATGGCGGCCAGGATGGCCGCGGCGGAAGAGCCGCAGCCCATGCCGAGGGGAATGGCGTTGTCCATGCGCAGGGCCAGGGGGACGACCTGCGCGTTGTTGGACTCAAGAATCGATTGATAGGTGGCGAGGATGAGGTTGTCGTGGAGCTGGCCGGTGCGGTCGGCATCGCGGCCGGTGGCGTGGATGGAAAAGTCGGTCGCTGGTGAGGCGTCGATGTCGAGGTAGAAGTCAAAGGCGATGGCGGCGGTATCAAAGCCGGGGCCCAAATTTGCCGAGGTGGCAGGAAGGCGCAGGCTGAGCGAGGCCGGCATGGAAGGTTCAGAAGATTTCGCGCTTTCGCTCATCCGACTTGTCCCTTAATTTTTGCCTCGATCAGGTCGAGCACGGCCTTAGGATTGGCATCAACGACGACGGCGTTGCGACGCAGGGCTGCAATTTCGGCGGAGATCTTTGAGTCTGGCCCACCGGTTTCTTCTGGATTCAGCAGCGTCCCGCGATGGAAATCGATCGTGTAGTCGGCGTCTTTGAGTGTGTGGCCTGTAAGCAGCAGGACAACGGTTTGGCCGCCGTGCACGACGCCTTGGGCGCGGAGTTTCTTGAGGCCGGCGAGTGTGACGGCGGAGGCCGGTTCGCAGCCCAGGCCCTCTGCGCCGATCTCGGCTTTGGCGATGGCGATTTCGGCTTCCGTCACGTCGAGACACCAGCCGCCCGTATCGTGAACCACGCGCTCGGCCTTGCGCCATGAGGCGGGGTTGCCGATGCGGATTGCCGTGGCGCGGGTGTGAGCTTCGACGGGTTTAAATGGAGTGTCAGCACCTGCGGCAAGGTGCCGCACCATGGGGTTTGCGCCTTCGGCTTGAATCACGGAGATGCGCGGCATGCGGCCGACAAGGCCAAGCTCGTGCATCTCGCGGAAGCCTTTGCCGAGCGCGGAGCTGTTGGCCAGATTGCCGCCGGGAACGATGAGGTGGTCTGGTACGTTCCAATCGAGAGCTTCGGCGATTTCGAGAGCCGGGGTCTTTTGGCCTTCGAGTCTGTAAGGGTTGACGGAGTTGAGCAGGTAGATGGGAGCCTGGCGAACAATTTCCGTCAACACGCTGACGCAGCCGTCGAAGTCGGTCTTGAGCTGGCAGGTGACTGCGCCGTAGTCCATGGCTTGCGATAGTTTGCCCCAGGCGATCTTGCCATCGGGAATGAGGACCAGCGAGTTGAGGCCGGCGCGGGCGGCGTAGGCGGCCATGGCGGCGGATGTGTTGCCCGTAGACGCGCAGGCGACCCACTTGAAGCCGCGCTCCTTGGCCACGCTCAGGGCAGAGGTCATGCCGGTGTCTTTGAACGAGCCGCTTGGGTTCATGCCCTGATGCTTGGCGTAAAGCTGATCGATGCCGAGAGCTTTGGCGTTGCGCGGCAGGTGATAAAGGGGCGTATTGCCCTCTTGCAGGGTGACGGCGTTGCCGAAGCTGTCCAGGATGGGCAGCAGCTCGCGAAAGCGCCAGACGCCGGAGCCGTCGAGAGCTTCATCGGAACAGCGACGTTCGCGCCAGAGCCACTTCAGCGCGCCGGCGTTGGGCCGGTCGGGGCCTTTGCGCTCCAGCCAGCCGGGATAATCCACTTCAAAAAGGTCGCCGCATTGGGCGCAGCGAAAGTCCGGCTGGGCTTCATTGCCGGAGATCCGGGACCCGCAGCCGAAACAGCGTAACTGATGCAGATTGTCGTTCATACCTAGTGTTAGCCTACCAGTGTGAGGCGGGGTTTACTTCAGGACAGGGTGATTGAATGCACATGTTGAAACAGTTTTCTTCTGCTTTTTTCGGAATGGTACTGGCGGCACATGGAGCGGCTCATGGGGCCGCGCAGGCACAGCTGCATGTGGCGGCGGCAGCGGACCTGCAGCCGTTGCTGCCGCCGATATTGGCGGAGTTTGAACGGGCTACGGGGATTCATGCCGAGGGTACGTACCAGGCATCGGCCACGCTGACGACGCAGATCCAGAATGGCGCGCCGTTTGATGTGTTTCTGTCGGCGGATTTGAGTTATCCGCAGAAGCTCATCGATTCAGGGCTGGCAGAGGGACTTGGAAACAAGGCTGCGCCGGTGACGTATGCGAAAGGCACGCTGGTGCTGTGGGAGCGGAAGGATTCCGGGTTGCCTGCGCCGTCTCTGGGATTGCTCAAAGACGGATGGCTGAAGCGGCTGGCGATAGCGAATCCGGATCGCGCTCCATATGGACGGGCGGCCGTGGCGGCGTTGACGAGTTTGAAACTTTACGACAAGTTGAAGCCGATTCTGGTGACCGGCGACAACATTGCCCAGGCGGCGCAGTTTGCGGACTCTGGCAATGCCGATGCGGGGCTGATCTCGTTGACCGGGGCCATGACGGCGCAGATGACGGCGGATGGGAGATATTTTGTGATGCCGCGGGAAATGTATCCGCCCATTGAGCAGGGGATGGTGGTTGTGTCGAAGACAGCGCAGCACGCGGCGGCGCAAAAGCTACTGGAATTTTTGCTGTCGAAGCCGGTCCAGGCGGAGTTGGCTAAGAGCGGGTTGACGCCGGTGCGGTAGGGGCTGCCCATAAGCGCCGAAAAACAACCGCAGGTCCTTCGACTCGGTCGCTGCGGCTCCCTCACTCAGGATGACAGGTCCATTTTTCCAGTGAGCATTGCGGGCGCTATAAACCTTGGAGATAAAAACACTCCGTGTTTTGGCTACCGGTGTGGGCCAACCTATAGTAGATACAGGCTCAAAGCATGGACTGGCAAGCGTTCGCACTCTCAATCAAGCTGGCAACGGTGACGACGGCAATTCTGCTGGCCGTTGCCATTCCGCTGGCGGCGCTGCTGGTGCTGGGGCGCGGCAAGTGGCTGGCTGGGATTGAAGCTGTGGCAACGCTGCCGCTGGTTTTGCCGCCAACGGTGCTTGGTTTTTTTCTGCTGGTGCTGCTGGGGCCGCGTACCGCAGTTGGGCGCGGCATTACTGCCCTGCTCGGGCATCCGCTGGCATTTTCCTTCTCCGGGCTGGTTGTGGGATCGGTGATCTACAGCCTGCCGTTTGCGTTGCAGCCGCTGGTGGCGGGGTTCGCGGCCGTGGAACCGGGATTGTTGGATGCAGCGCGGCTGCTGGGCGCGGGGCCGGTGCGCTTGGTCGGGAGCTTGCTTTTGCCGCTGGCGGAACGGTCGTTGGTTGCGGCCGCGGTGATGACCTTTCTGCATACCATGGGCGAGTTCGGCGTGGTGCTGATGCTGGGCGGCGACATACCGGGAGCTACGCGGACCCTGTCAATTGTGCTCTATGACCAAGTAGAAAACTTCGACTACCGGGCGGCAGGGCTGACGGCCGCGGTGCTGCTGGTCCTGAGCGTGCAGGCGCTGGTGATTCTCTACTCGAGTGGGCAGTCAGGCGGCGCTCGCGTAGCGCGCGGAGGCCGGCGTGATTGAGATCGATCTTCATGCCCGGCGCGGCACCTTCACGCTTGACGTGGAGTGCCGTATCAATTCGGAGTGGACGGTAGTCTTCGGTCCCTCCGGCGCGGGAAAAAGCACGCTGTTGCGGTTGCTCGCAGGCCTGGACCGCTGGCAAGGCGAAGAGCCGATAAAAGGCAGCATCGTCTTCGATGGAAGTGTGATGACCGACAGCGCCAGCGGCGTATGGGTTAAGCCGGGGCAGCGAAAGTGCGCGATGGTGACGCAGCAGCCAAGCCTCTTTCCTCACCTGAACGTGGCCGCAAATGTGGCGTTTGGGCTGCGGGCGCTGGACAGAGTTGCACGGGCCGAGCGTGTGGCCGAGATGCTGAAGCTGGTCGATGCGGTTGAGCTTGCCGACCGGCTCCCAGGAAAACTTTCCGGCGGGCAGCAGCAGCGCGTGGCGCTGGCGAGAGCCTTGGCAACCGGGCCGAGATTATTACTCCTTGACGAGGCTTTTTCCGCGCTCGACGGCGTGGCGAGCGACGCGCTGCTCGACCGGCTGCGCGGTTGGCTGCGCGATAACAAAGCACAGGCCGTGCTGGCCACGCATGACGTCAGCGATGCTCTGGCCATGAAGGCGCACGCGCTGCTGATATACGAAGGGCAAATGCTGGCACTGGGTCCCGCGCACATCGTGCTCGCCGAGGAGCGGACGCGGCTGATGGGGCGGCTGGGCGGCGCTTGATTTGCGCCCCTAATTCACAGCAATCACCAGCAGGGTTGCATCGTCGTTGAAGTCGGCATTGCAAAAGACTGCGACTTCGGCCATCAATTGGCTGATGAGATCATTTGCGGAAAGCCCCGTGTTGGCCTTTGCGAAATCTGCGATCCTGGATTCTTCAAACTCCAGCCCATGGGCGTTTGCCGCTTCGGTGATGCCGTCGGTGAAGAGCAGCAACCGATCTCCTCGATTCAACTCAATTGTCGATTCTTCGTATCGCGCTTCGGGAAAGATGCCCAGCACCATGCCGCTGGCTTTGTCCAACGCGCTTGCGGAGTTGCCGGAGACAAGGATGGGGCAATTATGCCCGGCATTGCAGTACTGAAATGTACACCGATCGCCATCGAGAATTCCATAGAAGAAGGTAACGAACTTCCCCGCGGCAATATTTTCGTGGAGCAATCGGTTGACCCTGGTGCAGACGCCGGCGGGACTGTCCGAGTCCACGGCAAGCGCGCGCACCGCAGCCTGCACGTTGGCCATGAGCAGCGCGGCGGAGACGCCTTTGCCGACGACGTCAGCGATGCAGATGCCGAGGCGGCGATCGCCCAGGCGAAGCACGTCATAATAGTCTCCGCTAACGCTGCTCGCGGGCAGCCATGCGCCGGCAACCGCGAAGCCGGGGATCTGCGGAATCTCGCGGGGCAGAAGCGACCGCTGAATCTCACGGGCGCGCTGTAATTCCTGATCTTGTAACCGCAGCTGGGCGTTGCCTTGATCGATGGATTGCTGCAGTTCGAGGTTGCGGCCCTCCAGCCTTCTCTTTGTGGAGCGGTAGAAAAATGAGGCTGATCCAAAAACGAAAGTGACAAGAAACGCCAGCCGCCATCCGCTAATAAGGAATTCGAGAAAGGTTTGACTTTGCGGCAGGATAAACAGCCAGATGGCTGTGGTGGAGAGCAGATAGAAAGGAACAGTAAGCAGCATCAGCAGCGATAGAAAGAGGAGCAGGTCCAGCGGAAAGGGCTTGGCGACGTAGAGAGATTGCATGCTGGTGACGGTGATTGAGAGCAGATTGCCGAGGCAGAGCGTATAGACGAGAACCAGCAGCGGGTTTACCCGTTGCCCGACGGCCCAGAAGATGGCGACCAGAACCGATGCAAGAGCGAAGTTGATGTACTGCTGGCGCCAAAGACGGGATAGAAAGGATAGATTCACGTTTGCATTGCCTCTTGGCCTCAACACTTCTTTGCGAAAGTTCTTTTATTCTATAGCCGCATTGACGATCGCGGTCGTTGCCGAATTCCCCGGTCTCAAACGCAAGATCGGTGGCACCCCGAAGCACGGCAGCAGAACTCTAACAAGTTCCCTTCTTTTCCGGCCAGAAATAAAGCAGCGGAAAAATGATGAAGATGGCGAAGGAAACTTTGACGGAGACGTAGGCCAGTGCCACCGATGCGGCGTAAAACGCCATCGACGTAGCAGCCTTCCAGTTCAGACGGGCGAATTCAGCGCGACGTTTGCTGTCCCCCGTATCCTGGCGGCTCAGCACGAACTGAAGAAGCAGGAAGGCTGAGGAAGTAACTGTCATGACCGCGCCGTAGACGGCAACGGCCAGCGGCTCGTGGCAGTACTCGCCGAGATAGGCAGTCGTAAACGGGATCAGCGACATCCAGAAGAGAAGATTGTTGTTGCTCCAGAGCAGCGCGGCATCGGCATACTTTGCCTTCTCCAGGAAGTGATGGTGATTGACCCACATGATGGCTACGGTGAGAAAGCTGAGCCCGTAGACGAGCAGGGATGGCGCGATTGCGAGCAGGGACTGCGGCTTGGGATCGTGGGGTACTTTCAGCTCCAGCACCATGATGGTGATGATGACGGCGATGACTCCATCGCTGAATGCTTCAAGTCGGCTGGTTTTCATGGCTGCTCCCAATGATACTTAAAAGCCGACCTGCACTGGCTCCATCTCCAGATGTATACCGAAGCGCGCTTCGACGGCGGCGGCGATCTGCTCCGCCAGGGCTACAATATCGGCTGCGGTTGCGGAACTCTTATTGATAAGAGCCAACGTGTGGCGGGGGCTGATGGCTGCGGTGCCAAGCGTGTAGCCTTTTGAAAAACCGGCTTGCTCGATGAGCCATGCGGCAGGAATTTTTACGCTTGGCTCGCCGTTTGGACCTGGGTCGGCGGGATATTTTGACGGAGGCGTGGGAGTTTGCGCGGCGATCCGCTGGAAATGCTTTTCGGTAATGATGGGGTTCTTGAAGAAGCTTCCCGCGCTGCGGGATTCGGGGTCGCCTTCCACGATCAACATACCTTTAGAACGCCGAATCCGGCGCACGGCAGCCGCTGTATCGGCCAAGGACGGCCGCTTGCCTGCAGGGAGGGTGGATTCGAGTTCACGCACGAGGTCAGGGTATTGGAGAGTGGGCTCACCGGTTGGGTTGAGTTGGAAGTCGACGCGGGTGACGATAAAGCGGCCGCGGTCCGATGTCTGTTGGGGTGAGTTGAAACGGCTGCGGCGGTAGGAAAAGTTGCACTCGAAGGCGGTTAGATCGACAAAGGCGCGGTCGTACGAATCGTAGACGCGGACGCATTGGATGACTGAGGAAACTTCCTGCCCGTATGCGCCGACATTTTGAACTGGAGTTCCGCCGACGGTGCCGGGGATTCCGGTGAGGCATTCCAAACCTGCGCATTGATCTTCAAGAGTCCGCTGCACGACATTCTCCCAGGGTTCACCGGCGGCGCATTGGTAGAAAAAGGCAGCAACCAAGTCGACGGGAGCGGCAATGCTGTGAGCGTGGCTCACGGAACTGTGGGCAGAGATGCCGCGCAGCGCCATGCGGATCACCAGGCCGTCGAATCCGGCATCGGAGACGAGCAGATTGCTGCCGCCGCCGAGGACGAAGAGCGGCGCACCATTCTGACGCGCCCAGTCGACGGCTTCGACGATCTCTTCTTCACTGGTAACTTCAGCAAACCAACGCGCCGGGCCGCCGATGCCGAAGGTGGTGAAGGGAGCGAGCGGAATGTTTGAGAGAATCTCCAAAGATTGAGAGTACAAGACGACAGCCGGGAAAGAGTATAGGAAAGACATCCTTGGCACTTTACACTCACGGCAATCCGGGGATTGCAGTCAAAACAGCCAGATCAGCGGTATACTTTTATCGAATCTTCGGAGACATCCAATGAAGCGTTCCTTTTCTTCACTGCTTCCGATTGCACTCTTGACGTTTGCTTGCGCAGCCCTTATCGGGCAGACGACGAGCGCATCCGTAACCCATGCGCCCGACCCGGACAGCGGCATGGTGGGGCATGTGGATGGAATCTTCATTCCGCTGATACCGGGGCAGCCGTTTCACGCCAGGATTGCCGTGCAGGTAACGCGGCAGTTGCCTGACGGGACGATGGTGGCGCAGAAGTATTACACCTTGGCGGCGCGGGACGAGACAGGCCGGACTTATCGCGAGGCGCGGGATATTGTTCCGGCTGACTCGGACAAGGAGCCGCCGCTGATCCGGTCGATTGTGTATAACCCCAAGACAAATCTGGTGACCAGTTGCTACCCGGAACGGCGAACCTGTCAGAACGTCAACTTGCAATCGAGTACAAATCCGCCGGACGAACCAGTTGGCCCATCCAGCGACGGCAAGAGCGTGCTGACGCGCGAGAGCCTGGGCACCAAGACCATGGACGGATTGGATGTACAAGGAACGCGGGAGACCACGACCTACAGGCCTGGAGCCTTTGGCAACGACAAGCCGGTCGTTGTGACCAAGGAGATTTGGTATTCGCCGCTGTTGCAATTCAACTTGTCGACCACGCGAATCGACCCGCGCAATGGCACCCAGAAGCTGGAAGTTGCAGACCTGAAACTGGGCGAGCCGGGCGCGGAGTGGTTTGCGATGCCGGACGGGTACAGGCTGATGGCGCAGCGAGTCGTGAACAACGCAGCCATGATGGGTCCCACAGAGCTGGCGCCGCTGCTGCAGAAGAATATTGCAGGCATGTCGGCGGATGAGTTGGCGACGGCCGTTGCACCGGTGGAGGCGGCCATTGGCGCTTATGTGAAGGCGCACACTGCGGCATCGCCGAGTGACAGGAACGACGTGATTGCCGGCCAGATGAGGTCGCGGTTGTCATCGGATCTGCAGATGATGCAACAGCAGAACCGCATGTCACAGGCGGCAATGTTGCAACAGTCGGACGCGCAGCTAAACCAGTTGTATAAGCAGGTGCTGGCTTCGCCGTGCCTGGCCAAGACGTCGCCCGGAGATCCGCCGACCATGCCATCGAGCGAGGCGACACTGCGCGCGGAACAGGATGCGTGGGTAGCGGTGAGAGACGCATGGGCGGCGTTTCTGGCCAAGCTTTACCCCAACAGCGACAGCGGCGGCTTTGGCTTTATGCTGACCAGTGAACGAACCAGCGATCTGCGCAGAATGCAAAATGTGGAGCGCAATCGCGGCTGCCTGCCTATCGAAACCATGGAGCCGCTGCTGGAGAAAGCCGTAGTCGGAATGACCCCGGAACAGTTGACTGCCGCGCTGAAGCCGGTAGACGCGGCGTTAAATGCCTACGTGAAGGCTCATGCGGACGCCGTACCGAACGAGAGAAACAATAATTTTGCTCAGATCGCGGAGCAGAACCTGGCCAATGAAGTGCGCACCATGGGGCGCAACCAGATCATGTCGCGGGACATGTTGGATCAGAATCTATCGCAGATGAATTTGATGTACGGCCAGGTGCTGGCATCGCCGTGCCTGGCCAAGACCGCGCCCGGCGATCCGCCCACAATGCCGGTGAGCGAAGCAGCGCTGCGCGACGAGCAGAAGGCCTGGGTCGCGCTCAAAGATGCATGGACGGCTTTCATGACGCAACTTTACCCCCACAGCGACAAGAATGGTTTTGGATTTCAGATGGTAGCTATGCGCAGCAACGATCTGCGCCAGATGCAAAATGTGGAGCGGAACCGCGGCTGCGTGCCCGAGGAATCGATGGAGGCGCTGCTGGAGCGGCAGATTCCGGGGATGACGCCGGAGCAGTTGAGCGCGGCGCTGAAGCCAGTAAATGCGGCGCTGAACGCCTATGCCAAGGCGCATGCGGCCTCATCGCCGAACGACAGAGACCAGAACTTTGCTCAAATGACCGAGCAGGTAATGGCCAATGACCTGCGCAACCTGGAGCAGAACCAGATACCGACGCAGGATCAGTTTGAAGAGGCGGACCTGCATCTGAACCAGGCCTATCGCGTGGTGGTTGCGTCGCCGTGCGTGAGCGAGCCGATGCCGGGCGACCCGCCGAACGCGCCAACCAGCGAGGCAAACCTGCGCGCCGAGCAGCGCGCGTGGGTTCAATTGCGCGATGCCTGGACAGCATTTTTGGCGACTGTATTTCCCAATGCACCGCACAAAGGATTTGGCGCTATGCTGACCGATATGCGAACCGGCCAGATTCGGCAGATGCAGAATGTGGAACGAAATCGCGGTTGCAAGTTCGACGACTAACATTGGCGTGGCGGCGCGGGCCGGGAACCGGTAGAATGGAAGAGTGGCAGTTCCCTGCCGGAGGCGACAATGTACCCAGAGATGATGCTGATCCCCATGCGCGAGGAACTGACCCGCGCCGGAATTGAAGAAGCCCGTACAGCCGAGGACGTGGATGCGGTGCTGGCCAAGCCTGGAACGACGATGCTGGTTGTGAACTCCATTTGCGGCTGCGCGGCCGGCAAGATGCGCCCCGGCGTGCGGCTTGCGCTCTCCAACAGCGCAAATCTGCCGGACCACAAGATCACCGTGTTTGCCGGGCAGGACCGCGAGGCAACGGAGAAGGCGCGTAGCTATTTCGTTGGTCAGCCGCCAACCTCGCCCGCAATTGCGATTCTGCGCGACGGCAAGCTCATCTACCTGATGCAGCGCCATGTGATCGAGCAGGCGACGGCACAGCAAATCGGTGGCGAGTTGATTCGCGCGTTCGATGAGTTCTGCGCCAAGACGACTGTCTAGCCACCTGCGTTGGTGCATTCGAACGGTTGAAGCAAAAGGGCACTCCCAATCGGGGTGCCTTTTTCATTGCTTGGAAAACTAAAATTTTCGCTCTCCCCGGTCTCAAAATCGAGACCGGGGGCACCCAGACTTTGTGCGGAAAATCGCACTGGAATACGCCGCGGTGTTGCTAGTGCGGTTGATTGCGGTACATCAATGGAACGTAGAACTCTTCGATATACCAAGCGACGATAAACAGCACGACGACGGCGACCATGGCCCAGCAGAAGATGCGCACCGGCGGCGTCGACATGATGCGGTCTTCAAAATCCCGCCCTGGCGCGGGCTTGGGGAGAAAGAGAAGTCCGCTGATGAAGCAGACGCAGGCGGAGATTGCGATCTTGACCAGAGACAGGATCATGCGCTCCTGCCAGCGAGTTCCGGGGACGAAGAATGCGCTGATGACGACCGGATAAATGGACAGCATGCTCAGAATCAGGCCGACGGCTTTGCCAATTTCGAGCACGATGGAACGCCTCCCTTACCTCGGAGATATTTTATCTACTTCAGGTCGCGCCAGTTGCTGCCGAAGGCGATGCTTGCTGCGAGCGGCACCTTCAACTGCACAACTCCTTCCATCTCCTTTCGCACCAGTGCTTCGATCTCTTCACTTTCATCGAGCGGAACTTCGAAGAGCAGTTCGTCGTGGACCTGCAGCACCATGCGGGTTTTCAAGTTGCGCTCGGCCAGGATTTTGTCGAGGGCGATCATGGCCAGTTTGATGAGGTCGGCTGCGGTGCCTTGCAGCGGCGTATTGATGGCCGTACGCTCGGCGAATCCGCGCTGGTTGGGGTTGCGGCTTTCGATGTCGGGAATGGGGCGCAGGCGGCCGAACAGGGTGCGCACGAAACCGTCTTTGCGCGTCTGGGCGAGTGTCTGCTCGATGAACTCCTTGACGCCCTTGTAGCGCGCAAAGTAGCGGTCAATATAATCGCGAGCTTCGGACTGCGCAATGCCGAGCTGCGTGGCGAGACCGAAGGCGGAGATGCCGTAGACGATGCCGAAGTTCACGGCCTTAGCGCGGTTGCGGGTCTCCTTGTCCATGGATTCGATGGGAACGCCGAAGACTTCGCTTGCCGTGAGCGTGTGGATGTCGATGTCTTCCGCGTAGGCGCGCATGAGCAGCGGGTCGCCGCTGAAGTGGGCCAGCAGGCGCAGCTCGATCTGCGAATAATCCGCGGACAGCAAGCGGGTTCCGGCGGGTGCGGTAAAGGCGGCGCGGATCTCGCGGCCTAGCTCGGTGCGCGTGGGAATGTTTTGCAGATTCGGATTGATGGACGAGAGGCGGCCGGTGGCAGTGGCCGCGGACTGAAACGTCGTGTGGACACGGGAGTCGGCATCGACGAGCAGCGGCAGGGCGTCAATGTAGTTCGATTTGAGCTTGGAGAGATGGCGGTATTCGAGAACCAGCTTGGGGACTTCATGCTGGTCGGCAAGTTGCTCCAGAACGTCGACGGCGGTGGATGGAGCTTTGCTTTTGCCGCGACTGGCAGGCGGCTGCAGGCCGAGATTGGTAAAAAGCACCTGCCCAAGCTGCTTTGGCGAGTTGATGTTGAAGCGCTGGCCAGCCAACTCAAAGATGCGTTCGCCTACGCGCGTCAGCTCGCCGCTGAACTTCTCCGAGAGTCCGCTCAATGCAATTGTGTCGATACGGACGCCGGCGCGCTCCATGCGATAGAGGACGGGGGCGAGAGGGAGATCGATGTCGCGGTAGACCTTCTCTACGCCAGTCTTTTTGACTTCTGCAATTAGAGCCGGGACGAGGGCGTAGATGGCGGCGGCTTTGGCGGGAAGTGACTCGGGCGTGGGCTGGCCGTGGCGTGCTGCAATGTCTGCAAGCGCCTGCGTGGCGTGCGTGGGATTGAGCGCGTACGAGAGAAGCTGCAGATCGTCAACCGGGCCGTTCAGTTCGATGCCCTGCGCAGCGAGTGTGTGCAGGCACTGCTTCCAGTCATGTACAAGCTTGGGAACGGATGCGTCTGCGAACAGGGCGCCGAGTTCGGATGTGAGTTCGGGTGTGAGTGCGAGAGTGAGTGCGCAGGCTGCGTCAGCGCAAACGCCGATGACGAAACGCACCTTCCTCTCGGCAGCTTCGGCTGCATCGAGCAGCGAGAGCGAGAGGTGAGCCTGGTCTTCGTCCGCCTCTTCGCTAACCGGCTCGGCTGCATCGAGCGCGAAGGCGAATCCACTGGCGCGGGCAGCGGTATAAAAGTCGGCGGCCTGGGCAGCTGTGGGTTCTTCGATAAGCGCAACAGAAGGCCCGCCCACCGCAGGCGCCAGGTCACGCAACATCGATGTAAATTCGAGTTCCGTGAACAGCTCGCGGCAGGCTTCAATGTTGGGGAGTTGCGTTTCGAGCGCGCTGAGGTTGAGTTCAACGGGGACGTGGCTGTCGATGGTGACGAGTTCTTTCGACAGCAGGACGGCGTCGCGATTCTGTTGTAGAGACTCGCGGTAGGTCTTGCGTTTGACCTCTTCGGCGCGGTCGAGGACAGCTTCTACGCTGCCGAATTCCTGGATCAGCTCAACGCTGCCCTTGTCGCCGATGCCGGGTGCGCCGGGGATATTATCAACCGCGTCGCCGCGCAGGGCCATCACGTCGACCACTTTTTCCGGGGGCACGCCGAGAACTTCCGCGACCTTGTCTGGGTCGAGAATCAGGTTGTCTTTCTGCGGGTTGAGGATTTTTACCCGAGGCGTGACCAACTGCATCATGTCTTTATCGCCGGAGACGATGAACACCTCGTGGCCGCGCTCGGCGGCCTCACGTGCGAGAGTACCGATGACATCGTCGGCCTCAAAACCTTCGGCTTCAAGGATGGGAATGTGGAGAACTTCCAGCGAGCGGCGAATGTAAGGGATCTGTCGGCGCAGGTCCTCGGGCATGGCTTCGCGGTTGGCTTTGTAGCCTTCGTAGGCTACCTCGTCGAAGACCTGAGTCTTCGAATTCCACTTGCGCAGCGGACCCATGGTGCGGGCGCGCTCGTCCCGGAAGACTTCTCCACTGACGTCGAAGACCGCCGCGAAGTATTTGGGCTCGAAGTCCTGGCGGAGTTTCTTAATCATGTTGACGAAGACGTAGATGGCCGCCGTAGGAAGTCCCGAGCGCGTGGACATGGGCCGCGAACGCTGCATGGCGTGATAGGCGCGGAAGATGAACGACATTGTGTCGAGCAGGAAGACGGGCGGCTTGGTGGAGTCGGGCACGAATCAGAGTTTAGCAGGGGGTTCGGGGCCGGAGCAGAATCCGAGGATTCGTGCTGCATTTCATTCCCCGAGATCAGAGTCGCACCTGTTCGGAATGGAACAGTGATCGGCAGCTGAGGCATGATAGTTTGCATTTTGTAAAGGAAGGAAACACCATGCCTCAAAGTCCACACAGTCAGGGCGAGGAACTGCACAACCTGGCCTCTCACGCCCACGCGGTTGCAACCGTTGGCCACGGCAAAACAGATCATCCGACCGATCAGGAACTTAGGGAGCAGGCTGACGAGGCCCTTCGGAATATCTTCAAGCACTCCAGGCATCTGGAAAGCGCAGGGCCTGAATCCGGCAAGTCTGAGTCCGCAAAGGAGGAATTCATATGACAAAGCTTACGACTGCGAAACGGGAAAAACTTCCCAAGGAAGATTTCGTGTATCCCAAGACCCGCCGCTACCCGATTGAAGACGCCACTCACGCCCGCGATGCCTTGGCCCGGTCCAGTGGAAAGCCCGAGCACGCAGCGGTGGTGTCGGCAGTAAAGCGAAAGTATCCGAAGATCGAGATTGAGAAATAGATGGACGGGGCTGCGGGAAGCTGGCTTGGGCGATCGCGACATGCGTCCGCTCTCAAACTCTCCGATACGTCAAGCGCGAGACAGGGCGCCCAACTCCTGGGTCGAGATTGCGTCCCTCCGATGCGGGCCATGCGCCGGTATGCCGTTACGACTTCTGCATCTGTTGCTGGAATGAGATCTCTAAGAACTCGGCTGGCCGTTGGATGGCAACTTGAACGGTGACGGGGAGAATGTCATCGAGAATGTCTTGCGCGGTCATGGTTTCTCCCTGGCCGCAGGAGACGGTGAATGCGTCAGCAGGCGTGGAGCCGAAAATGCAGCCCTGTTTCCAAAGGCCGGTCAGGAAGTTTTGGATCATGGACTTGATGGTTGTCCAAGTGGCCGAATCGTTGGGCTCAAAGACATAGGCCATGGTAGCGAGCATAATGGATTGCTCGATCATGATCATGGCGCGGCGCACGCTGATGTAGCGCCAGTCCATGCTGTTGCCGTCGAGAGTGCGCGCGCCCCAAACCAGAACTCCCTGCGCGGGAAAGCTGCGAATGGCGTTGATCGATTTGCCGTCGACGGGGACGTTGAGAGCCTGCTGATCCTGTTCGGAGATGCTTACGGTTGGAGCCACGCAACTGACGATGCTCCTGTTGGCCGGCGCATTCCAGACGCCTTGAGTCTGATCGACACGGGTGTAGATGCCCGCCATCGCACCCGAGGGTGGAAGGATATTCAGCTGGCGGACGGCCGCCTGCGCGACCGATTTGTAGGCCGGGCTGGTACTTGTCAGCGCCGCGTTGAGCGAATGCTCGGTGTATTTGTTCAGCTTGACGACTTCCTGGATGACGGCAAGAGGCAATTTTGCCTCGGCGGTGAGCAATGCCGTGAGGGCTTGGGCATCGAAAGATGTGTAGCTGAAATCGGAAACATTGAGGATGCTTGTTTCTATCCACGGGTAGTAGGCGGCGGCGAAATCCAGAAACTGGGTGCCGATGGCGGCGCGAAAGGCGGCGATGGGATCGGGTTGTGGGATGGGATGGAAGCCATCGTAAATGTCGAGAATCGCAATGCGGTTCTGCATCACCTCGCCGCAATGCTTCAGCGCGTGCAATTGGACGGTGGCGCAGGAGGCTGCATCGGGCAGGTGCATGGCGTCGGGAACGACAACCATGGTGGGCTCTTGCTCTTTTTCGAGCAGATCGATGCCCTGGGTGAGCTGGTTGGGATTAATGGTCGCGTTGTAATTGCCGACGGAGACGATATAGCAGTCACCGCCGCCGTTTTGAAAAAATATCTGCATGCTGGCGAAAAGAAGGAACTGCCGCTCGAGCTTCGCGGAGCGTGAGACGGCGTAGTTCTTGCCATTGAGCAGAATGGCGATTTGGCCAGGCACCGTGGAGGAAGAAATCTCGGCGACGGTGAAGGCTGGAGTGGGAGCGCCGCCAAAATATTCGGCGTATTCTGCCGCCGAACTAATTCTGAAGGGCACGTTGAGCAGTGAGTGGCCCTGATTGTCGGCCTTCTCGGTATAGCCGATAAATGCCGGCACGGCCGTTTCCACTTGCACGACGGTGTTGGGGAATGCGTTTTTCTCGGTGACGTAGACGCCTGTGGCTTTTAACTCTGCCATTTGTGCCTCCATGGAACGGATTCAGGGGCTGGGAAAACCAGATTGCGATTCCCATTTAGTGTAGGTTGTGGCGCGGAATCAAACAGATGGGGACGGCAACCCGTTTGGCGGAATGATTCGCCCTGTTTACTACCTTGGTTCGCGAATCTTCGGGTATTTTTGGGATTTGTGGGGGTCTGTTCCGATGGGGCCTTATTTTGTACTTGACAATTATGGTTCCTGTCCATGAAAGTGAACTAATCGTGGTGCAAATTGCACCGCATGGGCCCCCTTGCTCTGGCGGCTCCGTAAACAATCGAATGGCTGATACTTTGTTGAGCGTGGAAGCACGTGAGGTGGCGCGCTGTGAACACTGCAGGCTGATGCAGTTCAGAACCAGCAGTGGACTCTGCCGCAGGTGCCATAAAGAGCTAGAGGTTGAGGAACCGGTTGCACTGGCACCGCAACTGGTGACCAGTGCGGCGTACCCGACCTGTGAAGAGGCCGGCGAGCAGGTGGCGGCGCAGGTGAAGCAGATTCGCCAGGCGCGGCACATGAGCCAGCGTCAGTTGGCGGGCCGGATGCAAGTTCCCCGAACCTACATTTCAAAGATTGAAAACGGCAAGGCGATTCCGACGCTGGGCTCCTTGGAGCGGCTGGCGGCAGCGCTGGGCGTGGAGATCGGCAAGCTGGTGCAGGACTCCCGCAGCCGGCGCGAGGAAGAGGTTGCGGCCATCTTTGCCGATCCGTTTTTGGCGGAGATTGCCGGGCTGCTGCCGCAGTTGGACTCGCTGAAGCGGACGCTGTTTTATGGCGCGGTCCGGGATGCGGCGACCGGGCACCGGAGGACGGCGTAAGCGGCCGCCGGGGCTGGGCACTGGACGGGCTGGTATTGGCTGGGCTAGGTATTGGCTGGGCTGGGCGCTCGTGGAGGTTTATGCTCTCCATCGTCTCAAAAGCGATACCAGGGGCACCCGTTCATCGCGATGGTCAAAGTGCGGCCCGCGGCACTCTGGCGCCGAATTGCAGGGCATTGGCGCTTGTGCTAGGGTCGAAGATGCCGAGGCTGCTAAGCCTGGGCTAGCGCTGGCTGCGGTTTGCGTAGCGGGTACTATCGATCGAGGCAATTTTCTTGTATTCATCCAGTCCACTGCGCATCGATGAGCTGAGCACGGAAGAGCGCGCCGTCTACTCGACGTTGAAGGCGGAGCGGCTGCCCGAGCATGTGGCCATCATTATGGACGGCAATGGTCGCTGGGCCGGGCAGAGGTCGTTGAAGCGGTTCCTGGGTCACCAGCAGGGCGCAAAAAGCGTGCAACTGGTGACGGAGACGGCGTCGCGCATTGGGCTGCCGTGGCTTACGCTGTACGCGTTTTCTCTCGAGAACAACCTGAAGCGGCCGCGGGCGGAGATCAGCTTTTTGATGCGCCTGCTCAAGAGCTATCTTGAAAGCAATCTGCAGCGAATGATGGATAACAACGTGCGCATGAAGTACATTGGCCGTACGCACGATTTGCCGCCCGAGGTGCAGGAGAAGATGCGCTGGGCCGAGGAAGCGACGGCGCGCAATACCGGAACCACGCTGACGCTGGCGCTGAACTACGGCGGCCGGTCGGAGCTGGTGGACGCATTCCGCAAGCTGGCGGCGGAGGTCGAGAAGAAGCACATTCCCCTGGACCGGATTACGGAAGAGGACATTCACCGCCATCTCTATACGGCGCACATGCCGGACCCGGATCTGCTGATCAGAACCTCCGGCGAGATGCGCATCTCGAACTTTTTGCCCTGGCAGATTGTTTATTCGGAGATCTTTGTGACCGAACGCTACTGGCCTGATTTCCGCGGCGTTCATCTGCTGGAGGCCATCGCCGAGTACCAGCAGCGCGAGCGGCGGTTCGGAGGGCTGGGCGAGGATCACCATGACGTGGATCAGGATCAAGAGCAGATGCGGATTGCGGCTGGGTGAAGTATCCGCCGCAAAGCTGGAAACTTCGATGGAAGACGAACAAATTCAACCCATTGACAACTCTCGCGAAGCGCAGGCTCTTCGAGCATTCGAGAAGCTGCGCGGTTTACTCAAGGACGAGATATCGGCGCTCGGGGGTACAGAGGCCTATATGCGGTGGGTCAGGTCGGATCATCCGGGGGATAGTGAAGAAATGCCTTCCTGAATGATAATTCGGGTTCGCCGCTCTCACCAGTTTCCAAGCTCCCCACCCCGGCAGTGTATTCTCAACCCTGAATGAAACGTGTTCTTACTGCTGTCATCCTGATCCCAATTGTGCTGGGATTGGTGTTTTTCACATCAAAATTCCAGTGGGTATTTACGCTGTCGGTGGCAGCCGTTGCTGCACTGGCGGGGTGGGAGATCATGGGGCTCGCCGAGCGCGGCGGTGCCAAACCTCCGCGCGTGGCTGTGGTGGTGGCGCTTTTGGCCCTGTTTGCAGGCAACTATTTCTGGCCGGATGGGACTACGCTGATCTTCGGCATTCTCTGCCTGGCGCTGCTGCTCTATTGCACCTTCTCACGTCCGGTTGAGCAAATGGTTGCAGACAGCGCAGCCTGCGTCTTTTGCATGTTTTATGCCGGATTTACTCTGCTGGCGCTGCCGGCGCTACACGAGCAGGCGAATGGACCTTCGCTGGTGGTGTTCCTGCTGTTTGTGGTCTGGGCGGGCGACATCGCGGCGCTGTATACGGGGCGGACGTGGGGAAAAGCAAAGATGGCCAGGACCATCAGCCCCAACAAGACCTGGGAGGGCGCTGTCGGTTCCATGGCGGCGAGCCTGCTGACTGCCTGCGCGCTGATTGAGCTAGCTACGTTTTTGCAGGCTCACGATTCGGTGGTGCTTTCCTACCCGGATGACTTGTTGTATTGGCTGGGGATGGCGGCGGTGGTGAATGTGGCGGCGCAGACGGGGGATCTGTTCGAGTCCGCGCTGAAGCGCTCGGCGGGGGTGAAGGATTCCGGCGACCTGCTGCCGGGGCATGGTGGCGTTTTGGACCGAATCGACGCGCTGCTCGTAGCCGCGCCGGCGCTGTTGTATGCGGAGATGCTTTATCAGCGGTTTTAAAGGCAGCTTTTAGCTTCTAGCTTTTAGCTGTTAGCTTTCCCGCTGTCCCGGAATCATCGATCCCGGCAGAATATGAAATTCTTAATCTGCCTCAGCAAGAGCTAGTGGCTAGAAGCTAGGAGCTAGAAGCTGTTTTGAAACGTCTCGCTATTCTCGGCTCTACCGGTTCCATCGGGCAGAGCACGCTCTCCATCGTTGAGCAGTATCCGGACCGTTATCAGGTCGCCACGCTGGCGGCCGGGCGCAATGTGGACGAAGCACTGACGCAGGCTGTGCGCTGGCGACCGAAGGTCGTCTCCATGGCTACGGAAGAGCTGGCCAATAAGTTAGCGGCTGGGCTGAAGAAGGCCAATGTCACGGGCGTAGACGTTGTCTATGGGACAGCAGGCACGGTGGCCTGCTCCACTCATACAGAAGCTGACTTTGTAGTCTCGGCGATTGTGGGCGTCTCCGGACTTGAGGCTACTCATGCGGCGATCCTTGCCGGCAAACCGGTGGGGCTGGCTAACAAGGAATGCATGGTGGCGGCGGGCGAGATTCTTACCCGCGCGGCGCGGGAGCGCAACGTACCGATACTGCCCATCGACAGCGAACACAACGCGGTGCATCAGTGTTTGCGGGTCGGAACGCACGGCGAAGTGAAGACGATTTGGCTGACGGCATCGGGCGGGCCATTCCGCAATGCACCTCTCGATCAGTTTGCGAGCATTACGCCGGAGCAGGCGCTCAAGCACCCGACCTGGGTGATGGGCCGCAGGATCACGATCGATTCGGCGACCATGCTCAACAAAGGTCTCGAGGTCATCGAGGCATGCCGCCTGTTTGAAGTGGGGCCGGATCAGGTGCGGGTGACGGTGCATCCACAATCCACGGTTCACTCGCTCGTGGAATATGTGGATGGGTCGATACTGGCGCAGATTTCCGTGACCGACATGCGGCTGCCGATACTTTATGCGCTGGCCTTTCCGGAGCGGCCAGCCTCGACGCTGACCTTCGATCTAGCCGCACTGAGCCATCTCGATTTCGCCCAGCCGGATCTGGAGCGCTTCCCTTGCCTGCGACTTTCATTTGAGGCCGCGGCCAAGGGCGGGGCGCACTGCATCGCCCTGAATGCCGCTGACGAGGTTGCCGTTGAGGCCTTCCTCGACCGGCGCATTCCATTTATGGGGATTCCACGTACAATTGAAGCAGTGCTCGGGAGTACGCCGGAGTCGCATCCGGCGACGATCGCCGAGGTGCTCGCCTGTGATGGTGAGGCACGTCAAAGAGCAGCGGCGGTAGTCAAATCTGGTCGCGCGTAACGCAGGATCAGGGATTTGTGCGTTCCCTGGTCTCAAAAGCGAGACCAGCGGCGCCAAGATTCTATTAGTAATTGACGCGAGGATGCGTTAGGACTCAAGGAATAAACAAACATTTATGCATGAATTTCTGGTTTCAGTCGTAGCGTTTTTTGTGCTCGTGGGCGTGATGGTCATCGTGCACGAGCTGGGTCACTTTACCGTGGCCAAGCTGTGCGGCGTGCGCGTGGAGGCTTTTGCCTTCGGCTTTGGGCCGCGGCTGTTCGGCTTCAAAATTGGCGAGACGGATTACAAGGTGTGCCTGCTGCCGTTGGGTGGGTTTGTGAAGATGACCGGCGAGATGGCGGAGCAGAATCTTGAAGCTCCGGGCAAGGCTTCAGGGAAGACGAGCATGCCCATCTCTTCCCTGGCCTACAAGGTGGAGCAGGGCATGGGCGAGGCCACGGAGGAGACGCCTGCGAACGGTGGCACGCCTGCGTACGACCCCAGTGCGTTTACCTCGCATCCCCGCTGGCAGCGGATTTTGATTGGCCTGGCCGGACCCGCAGCCAACTTTCTTCTCGCACTGTTTCTGATGACGGTCTACTACGGATTCATCAACGAAGTCCCAGCCGTCGAGGTAAAAACAACCACTGTCGAATGGGTTGCGCCCAATACAGCAGCCGCGGATGCAGGCTTTCAACCCGGAGATGTGATCACAGGATTCGATGGTGAGAGCAGCCCCGATTGGGAGAAGGTTTACGAGCGCGCCAAACTGAACGCCGGCCAGACCGTTGCGGCGACAGTTGAGCGCGGCGGCAGCGCGGTGAACCTGAGCTTCCACATACCGAACAGCGCCAAGAACGACGACTTTGACATCTCCGACGCGGGCCTGCTGCCACAATACATGCCGGGGCCCATTGGCGTGGCCGAGATTGCGCCGGGCACGCCGGCTGAAAAGGCCGGATTGCACGCGGGCGACAAGATTACGTCCGTCGACGGTCATCCCTTCCACACCGTCAGCACGCTGCTGGCCTACATGCAGGCGCAGCAGGGCAAGCCGATGGCGCTTACGGTGGACCGCAATGGTTCGAATCTCTCGATTAGCGCCGAGCCGGCAAAGCTCGACACCGGCTACAAGCTGGGCTTTACGGCAGCGGGATCGATGGCGATACGCAAAGATCCCCTGTCATTGGGCCGAGCCTTTACCAAGTCCATCGCATTTTGCGAGTCCAACTCCTTGCTTGTCGTGGAAGTGCTGCAGAGGCTGTTTACACACAAGGTCGCCGTTACGCAGCTCTCCGGCCCGGTTGGCATTGCCCGCATGGCCGGTGAAGCGGCGGAGATGAAGGAATGGCAGCCGAAGTTCGGCCTGGCAGTGGTCATCAGCCTCAACCTCGGCATCCTCAACCTGCTTCCCTTCCCCATCCTCGACGGCGGCATGATTCTGTTTCTGCTCATCGAGAGCGTGATGCGCCGCGACATCAACATGGAAGTCAAGGAGCGCATCTACCAGGCCGCCTTTGTGCTGATCATGGCCTTCACCGTGTTCATCGTCTTCAGCGATATCAGCAAGCTGCCGCTGTTCGCACACATAAAACCGTAACTACAGAGATCAGAGAACAGAGGGCAGAGAACAGAGTGAGATTCTGGAAGCTCAGTGACGCGCAACAACTCTTCTCTGATCCCCGCTCTCTGATCTCTGAAATCTGATCCCTGACTTCCGTTCTTATGCCAGTCACCAGCCAAGTTCGTGTGCGCTACGCCGAAACCGACCAGATGGGCATTGTCTACTATGCCAATTATCTTGTCTGGTTTGAGATTGGCCGCGTCGAGTTGCTGCGCTCGCTGGGCCTTGCTTACAGCCAACTGGAAAAGGAGCACGAGTGCATCCTGCCGGTGGTTGAAGCCAGTTGCCGCTATCGTTCCCCAGCTCGCTACGACGATGAGATTCTGATCGAGACGCGGCCTGCGCTGCTGCGCGGGTCGGTGCTGAAGTTTGCCTATCGCATTCTACGCAAGGCTGCCGAGGGCGAAGAGCACACGCTGCTAGCCGAAGGCGAGACGGTACATGTGGTCTGCGACGATCAGTTGAACAGAAAGCCGCTGCCGGAACACTACGCCGAGGCGCTGCGGGCGCTGATGGCGTAAGGCGGATAGCGGAGTCGTGAGCCGATGGATTCTGCGGAGCAATCTTCAACAGAGATTAGGGACGTTCTCGCCGAGCTGACAGCGCGCGAGCCTATCTTCCATCGCCCGGAGTTTGGAACCACGCGCGCCGACTTCGAAAAGATGACGGCTGATGATTTTTGGGAGATTGGAGCCTCGGGACGGCGCTACTCGCGGGAGTTTGTGCTGGATACCTTGGAGAAGCGATTCGCGGAGCCGCACAATGATGTGTGGAAGACAAGCAATTTTCAATGCCGCAAGCTTGGCGAGAATACTTTTCTGCTGACGTATACACTGCTTCAGAATCGTGCCCGACTGACGCGGCGATCGACGATCTGGCGGCGCACGCGTGAGGGATGGGAGATTCTCTTTCACCAAGGCACGATTGTACAGAAGGATTGATGGCGGCCTGGGGCGTTGCTATTTATCCCTTGCGACAACGAAATCGGGAACCCACAGCAGGGCGCGCTTGAAGTCGGAGTCGGGGAAGGCGGCGAGCGCCTGGCGGGCCTGGTTGGCGTAGCGGTCGGCGGCGGCCATGGCGTATTCGACTGAGCCGTGCTTGGCTAATATCTCCTGAATCTGCTGGCGGCTTACGTTTTCAAAGCTGCGGTCGTCGAGAACACGTTGAATCGCTTTTCGATCCGCAGCGGTCCCGTGGTCTGATGCGTGAACGACTGCGAGCGTAGCCTTGCCCTCACGCAGGTCGCTGGCTACGGGCTTGCCCAGGACCTCTTCGGTTGCCGTGAGGTCGAGCACGTCATCGACGATTTGGAATGCCAATCCGACTGCACGGCCGTAGGTGCCGAGGTTGGCCTCGTCCGCCTCGCTGGCTCCGGCGATGGCCGCGCCCAGGCGCATGGAGACGGAGAACAGGCAGGCCGTCTTGCGGAAGATGAGGTCGTAGTACTCGGCCTCCGAGACGGATTTGCCGAGCTTTTGAATCTGCAGCAACTCGCCCTCGACCATCTGCTGGGTGAGGCCGATCAGAAGGTCGAGCACGCGCAGGCTTTTCTCTTCGAGGGCCACCTTGAAGGCCTGCATGTAAAGCCAGTCGCCGGCCAGCACGCACTTTTCATTGCCCCATGTTGTGTTCGCCGAAGGGCGGCCGCGGCGCATGTTGGCGCCGTCGATAATGTCGTCGTGCACCAGCGTGGCGGTGTGTACCATCTCCACCACCGCGCCCAGGCGGATGGCGCCGGGGCCGGTGTAGCCGAGAATGTGAGAGCTGAGCAGGAGCAGCGAGGGGCGGATGCGCTTGCCGCCGCCCTCACGCAGGTATTCGGCGATTTCGGTGATGGTGCTGACGCTGGAGGCGGCGTCGCGGCCAAGCTCCTGCTCGACGGCCACCAGGTCCTCGCGCAACAGCTCGAAGACTTCTCTGCCCGATGCTATGGTGAGTGTGCTCAATAGGCCCCGTTTAATTATCGCTCGTTGTGCGCCGTGCCGTTAGCCGTGCCGCTTAATTCGTCCGGTAGTTGGTGAATTGCAGATCGACGCCCAGATCTTTGCCTTTGAGCAGGGCGATGATGGACTGCAGATCGTCGCGGTCTTTACCTGCAATTCTTACGGTATCGCCTTGAATGCTGGCTTGGGCCTTTTTCTTTGAATCTTTCACCATGCGAACAATCTCCTTGGCTTTTTCAATCGGGATGCCCTGCTGCAGGCTGATCTTCTGGCGAACGCTCTGGCCGGCTGCCGGTTCGAGCTTGCCGTAGGTCAGATTCTTGAGCGAGATGCCGCGCTTGACCAGCTTCTGGCCGAGGATTTCCTTGACCGCTTCGAGCTTGTACTCATTGGCCGAGGCCAATTGAATGGCGTCGTTGCCCTCCATGGTGACTTCGGAGTTGGAATCCTTGAGGTCGAAGCGCTGGCGAATCTCCTTGACCGCCTGATCGATGGCGTTGCGGACTTCCTGAAGGTCTACTTTGCTGACGATGTCAAACGAATTTTCCTGGGCCATGTTTTTCTATCCTTGAATGCCGACCGTTTCCTTTATGGTGAAAAAGCACGTGGCTAGAGCCACGAACCGTTCTTGAGCTCGGTTCGGGAGGCTGAAGGCTCCCGCTCCCTCTGCGTGAAACGGCCTATATCAGTTTCCCACGTCTGAGTGGAGGTGAAACAGGCGGCGGAAGTTTTTCGTTGTTGCAGCGGCGATTTCTTCCGGTGGGACGTTCCTTAGCCCGGCCAGAGTTTCCGCGGTCTGCGCCACCCAGGCGGGTTCGTTGCGTTGGCCGCGATTGGCGAGCGGGGCGAGCCAAGGGGCATCGGTTTCGACGAGCAGTGAGTCAAGCGGCAGGCGGGCGGCTACATGGCGCAGTTTCTGCGCCTTGGGATAAGTAAGGTTGCCGGCAAAGGAGATGAGGAAGCCGAGATTGAGCGAGCGCTGCGCCTGTTCCCAACCTGCGCCGAAGCAGTGCATGATGCCGCCGAGGCCTGTGGAGCGCCAATGCTCTTCAAGAATGATAAAAAGATCGTCCCAGGCGTCCATGATGCCGGTTGTGCCGTCCGCCGTGGGGCGGCAGTGGATGAGGATGGG
>Ga0182012_10000396_pt1 | contig 49105 bp, 34 predicted proteins | sample 612S2SmetaG_FD_120486 | JGI IMG/M metagenome (GOLD analysis project Ga0182012, IMG submission 120486) | Permafrost microbial communities from Stordalen Mire, Sweden - 612S2S metaG | ecosystem: Environmental > Terrestrial > Soil > Wetlands > Permafrost | place: Sweden: Stordalen | collected... | reverse complement strand
GTCCGCGAACACGCCCCCCGCGGTGACTTCCGGCCCGGCGCCCGGTCCCTGGACGATCAGCGGATTGTCGCAGTACCTGCGGGTCGCAAAGCGCACCACGTTGTCGGTGAGCGCAATGTTCGCGAACGCATGCCTCGCATCCAGGCGCGTCAGCCGCACCGTGGCCTTGCCGTCGGCATCGACCCGTCCCACATAGCGCAACACCTGCCCCGCCGACCTGGCCTCATTCAGCGCATCGGCCATGACGGCGTCGAACTCGGGGAGCCGCTCCATGAACTCTTCCACGCCGCAGGCATCGAGCGCCTGCGGGACGAGACCCACGACCTCGACGTCGGCCATTTCCAGGGTGAGGCCCATCTCCCGGCCCAGGATGATGAGCTTGCGCGCGACATCCATGCCCGACAGATCGTCGCGCGGATCGGGTTCGGTGTAGCCCTTTTGTTTCGCGGTGCGCACGATCGAGGAAAACGACTCGCTGCCATCGAACACATTGAACAGGTACGCGAGCGTCCCGGAGAAAATGCCCTCGATGCGGGTGATGTCATCGCCGGTCTCGCGCAGATCGCGCAGCGTCTGAATCACCGGCAGGCCGGCGCCCACGGTGGCTTCGTACAAGTAATGAGTGCCCGCAGCACGCGCGGCGTCCTTCAGGGCGCGGTAGTCGGGAAGCGCGCCGGAGTTCGCCTTCTTGTTGGGGGTCACCACATGGATGCCCCGCGCCAGCCAGTCGCGATAGTGGGACGCCACCTGGGTGCTTGCGGTGCAGTCGATCAGCACCGTGTGGGGGATGTAATCGGCCTGGCAGTGCGCCGCGAACTTCTCGAGATCCACGGGCTCGCCCTTCTCCTCGAGGAGTTGCGCCCAATGCGCAAGATCGATGGCCTTCTCGGCGAGGACCATGCGATTGGAGGTTGCGATACCGCGCACGCGCAAATCCAGGTTGAGCGCGCGCAAACGCTCGATCTGGCCCGCGATCTGTTCGAGCAGCACCCGACCCACCGTGCCGGGACCGATCAATCCGATCGACAGCGTGTAGGGCGACAGATAGAAGGCAGCGTGCACCGCGCGCAGTGCCTTGGCCGCGAACTTGCCGTCGACCACCAGCGAGATGTTGCGCTCCGAGGCACCCTGCGCGATGGCGCGCACGTTGATCGCCGCATCGCCGAGCGAGTTGAACACGTTCGCCGCGACACCGTGGGCGCCGGCCATGCCGTCGCCCACCACCGCGAGGATGGCGAGGTCCAGGGCCACGTCGACGCGCTGAATCTGCCCGTCGCGAAGCTCCGCGTCGAATGCGCGCCGCACCGCTTCCTCGGCGCGTTCGGCCTGCGCCGCCGGGATCGCAAAGCAGATCGAATGTTCAGAGCTTCCCTGCGAGATCAGGATGACCGAAATGCCCGCATCGCGCAGAGCCCCGAACAGCCGGTGAGCGGTGCCCGGCACGCCGATCATCCCGGCGCCCTCCAGATTGACCAGAGCGACCGGATCGATGGTGGTGATGCCCTTCACCTTGAGTGCGGACGCGGGATTCGCGCAGATGAGCGTGCCGTGCTTCTCGGGCGCGAAGGTATTGCGGATGTAAATCGGAATGTCGCGGGCGACCGCCGGCTCCATGGTCTGCGGATGGATCACCTTGGCGCCGAAATATGCGAGCTCCATGGCCTCGTTGTAGGAGAGCTGATCGATCACCTGCGCGTTCGGCACGAGTCTCGGGTCGGCGGACAGCACGCCATCGACGTCCGTCCAGATCACGATTTCGGAGGCCTCGAGCAACGCACCGAAGATGGAGCCGGAGAAGTCGCTCCCGTTGCGTCCCAGCGTGGTCTGCATGCCGGTGGTCGTGGTCGCGACGAACCCGGTCACCACGAGCCTGCCCTTGAAGCCGCTGGGCACGCGCTTGCGCAAGTTCTGTTCGCTCAGCTCCCACTGCACGGCCGGCCCCAGCGGGCCCCACTCGACGATGATGACGTCGCGCGCGTCGATCCACAGCACGTCGCCTTCGATGCGCCCGCGCTCGCGCAGGAACGGGGCGAACAGCCGGGTCGACCAGATCTCGCCGTAGCCGGCGATCACGTCGCGCATCGAATATGTCGCCTGGCGGATCAGCCGCACGGTTTGCAGGACGCCGGCGATGTCGCGGCAATCCTTCGCGAGCTGCACGCAGTAGGTTTCGCACGCGGCCGGCGACAACAGCTCGGCAGCGAGCTGCTCGTGGCGCTTCCAGAGCTCGGCGATCGCTCCGGTCATGTCGCCATCCGGCCTTTCGGCGAGCGCGACCGAGTTCAGCAACGCGTCGGTGACCCCTCGACACGCGGACAGCACGACCGCCTCCCGCGGGTTCGAGGACGCCTCGATGATGTCGGCGACCCGCCGGAAACAACCCGCGTCGGCGACGCTCGAACCGCCAAACTTATGTACGATCCACTGATCCATAATTTCACAACCGCGCCTCGCTCTCCCGCCGGAAGCGACATTCCCGTGTAAGTTGTTGAATTGCGGCCGGCAACCGCTAGACAGGCCGGAACTTTAATCGCACGGGAGGCAGGCTAGCAAGCACAAAACGTGCACCGGTGCCTCAGGCACGGCCCGTGCCGCGCGCCCGGCCGAGGGATTTTTTGGGCTTGGCGCCGTGGCGACCGGTACCGGATTTCGGCAGGCCCGTATGCTGGGTACGAAACGGCTGTGCAGCGCTGCGCGCACCGACCGGCTGATAAGCAGGGACCAGGTGATGCCTGCCGTTGCCGATCAAGTCGGCGCGCCCCATGCGCTTCAGCGCCTCGCGCAGCACCGGCCAGTTGTCCGCGTCGTGATAGCGCAGGAACGCCTTGTGCAGACGCCGCACCCGGGTTCCCTTCGGCACGATGACCTCCTCGCTCGAGCGCGAGACTTTCTTCAGCGGGTTCTTACCGGAGTGATACATGGCGGTGGCGCTCGCCATGGGCGACGGCAGGAAGGCCTGCACCTGGTCGGCGCGGAAGCCGTTCTTCTTGAGCCACAGGGCAAGTTCCAGCATGTCCGAATCCCGGGTGCCGGGATGCGCCGCGATGAAGTACGGAATGAGGTATTGCTCCTTGCCCGCGGCTTTGGAGTATTTGTCGAACTGCTCTTTGAATTTGTAGTAAGCCCCGATCCCGGGTTTCATCATCTTCGACAGCGGCCCCTCGCCGATGGCTTCGGGCGCGATCTTGAGGTAACCGCCGGTGTGATGGGTCGCAAGCTCCTTGACGTACTCGGGCGATTCCACGGCGAGGTCGTAGCGCACGCCGGAAGCGATCAGCACCTTCTTGATGCCCTTGAGCGCGCGCGCGCGCCGGTACAGGCGGATGAGCGGCGCGTGATCGGTGTTCAAATTCGGACAGATGCCCGGATACACGCACGAGGGCCGGCGGCAGGCGGATTCGATGGCGGTACTTTTGCAGTGCAGCCGGTACATGTTCGCCGTGGGACCGCCCAAGTCCGACACCACTCCGGTAAATCCCGGCACGGTATCGCGGATGGTTTCGATCTCGCGGATCACCGAATCCTCGGACCGGCTCTGAATGATGCGTCCCTCGTGCTCGGTGATCGAACAGAAGGTGCAGCCCCCGAAGCAGCCGCGCTGAATGGAGACCGAGAAACGAATCATGTGATAGGCAGGAATGCGCGCTGCGCCGTATTGCGGATGCGGGCGGCGCGCATAGGGCAGCTCGTAGATCGCGTCCATGTCTTCCGTCGCCAGCGGCAGCGGCGGCGGATTCAGCCACACCTCCAGGGTGCCGTGGCGCTGCACGAGCGCCCGGGCATTTCCCGGGTTCGACTCCAGGTGCAGGATTCTCGACGCGTGCGCATACAGCACCGGGTCGGAGCTCACCGCCTCAAAGGAGGGGAGTCGGATCACGCTGCGCTCGCGCGCGGCGTTCGGCACCTTGCGAAAGAACTTGACCACCCGGTGACCCGCGGCGGGCGGCCCGCGTGCAGGATCCGCGCCACTCCTCGAGCGCTCGGCCTCATCGGCATAGGGATCGACCGGCGGGGCGAGCGGCCCCGGGGTGTCGAGCTCGCTCGAGTCGATCTCCACCCAACCGTCCGGCACTGCGCGCCGCAGATAGGCGGTTCCGCGCAGATCTTGGATCTCGTCGATGCGCTCGCCCGCGTCGAGCCGTTGCGCGATCTCAACCACCTGCCGCTCTGCGTTGCCGTAGACCAGCAAATCCGCTTTGGAGTCCACCAACAACGAGCGGCGCACCTGGTCCGACCAGTAGTCGAAATGCGCGATGCGCCGCAGGCTTGCCTCGATGCCGCCGATCACCAGCGGGATGCCGTGGTGGGCCTCGCGCAGCCGCTGTGCGTACACGATCACGCAGCGATCGGGCCGCTTACCCCCCTCGCCCCCCGGCGTATACGCGTCATCGCTGCGCACCCGCCGGTCCGACGTATAGCGGTTCACCATGGAATCCATGTTGCCGCCGGTGATGCCGAAGTAGAGCCGCGGCGCGCCGAGGCTCAGAAAGTCGCGGGTGCTGCGCCAATCCGGCTGCGCGATGATGCCCACGCGAAACCCGCGACTCTCGAGCACGCGCCCGATGATCGCCATGCCGAAACTTGGATGATCGACATAGGCGTCGCCGGTGACCAGGATCACGTCGCATCGATCCCAGCCGAGCGCGTCCATCTCGGCGCGCGAAGTCGGCAGAAACGGCGCCGGCGCTGCGCCGGCCGGGCGCGCATTCACCCGAGGTCGACCGGAATATAGATCTGTGCGTCTTCGCGTTGAATCAGAAGCGCGACCGTATGTCCCGCGCGAGCCACCTCCCGCTTCAAGTCCGCGACCGTCGACACGCCCGCACCGTTCACGCCGAGCACCACGTCGCCGGCCTGCAGTCCTGCCGCCAGGGCGGGCCCGCTCACATCCTCCACCACCAAGCGGCCGTGGGTGTGGAGTTCACGCTGCTCGCTTGGCTCCAGGGGTCTCACCGCAAGGCCGAGCCTGCCGCCGCCGTCCTCGGCGCCATTGTTACGCGACGCTTGAGGAGGGGTGTCCTCCAGCATGACCGTCTTGACCGTCACCTCGGTCGCCTTGCGATCGTGCCAAACACCGAGCTTCGCTTCGCTCCCGGGACGCAGCTGCGAGATCACCGATGGAAGATCGTACGAGTGATCGATGTTGCGGCCGTTGACGCTCGTGATCACATCGCCCGGCTTGAGCCCCGCTTTCTCGCCCGGGCTTTGCGGCTCGACGGCGCTGATCAGGGCGCCGTGCGGAGTCGTCAGACCGAAGGTCTGTGCGAGCTGCTGCCCGATATCCTGGACCGACACGCCGATCCGGCTGCGGGCCACCTTGCCGGTCTTCATGAGCTGATCTTTGACATTGAGCGCCACGTCGATCGGAATGGCGAACGACATGCCCATGTAGCCGCCGGTGCGGCTGTAAATCTGCGCATTCATGCCGATCACCTGTCCGTCCAGGTTGAACAGCGGGCCGCCGGAGTTGCCTGGATTCACGGCGGCGTCGGTCTGGATGAAGGTCACGAACGAGGTGCCGCTGTCGTCCGGCAGCGGACGGCCCACGGCGCTCACCACTCCGGCGGTCACGCTGTTCTCGAAGCCGAAGGGCGAACCGATGGCGATCGCCCACTGTCCGGGTTTGATCTTGTCCGGATCGCCGAACCGGACCGTCGGCAGGCCCGTGGCGGGAATCTTGATCAGCGCCACATCGCTGCGTTTATCGGCGCCGATCACCTTGGCACGAAATTCACGCCGATCGGTGAGCTTGACGGTCACCTCGGAGGCGTCGGCCACGACATGCGCATTGGTGAGCACGTAGCCGTCCGGCGTGACGATGAAACCGGATCCGATACCGTGCGCGGGCGGTGCGTGGTCCGGACCGGGCATAGGCATCTGAAAACGATGAAAGAACTGGGATAGCGGATCGTCCTCGCCCGGGTCGCCGCCGCCGAATTTCTGGGGCCTCTCGACCACGCTGATATTGACCACGGCGGCGCCGTTCTCCGCCACCAGGCCGGAGAAATCCGGCAGTCCGGTCACGCGGCTCCCGGGCGCGGGGCTGGGCGCCACCGAAACCGCCGCGGGCGCCGCAGCTGAGGAAGCCGCCGGGAGGACATTGGACACGCCGGCGTCCGCGTTGGAGCCCTGATGGGCTACGACCGCCACGAAAATGCCCGCGAGCACCGCCAACGACCAGGTTCTCATGCTTCCCATTGCAATATGTCCTCTCCAGGAATCAACTTAGGGGCACCCAGGGGAGTGACCTTCCCTGGGGACGTTGTTTCGATTTTCCAGGCCTTTGGTCGTCCATTTCCGGGAATTCCACCACGTGCGGCCAGAACTGTGAATTCTCGACGGGCGCAAGCGCCTTGTGAGCGGCTAGTCTGAACATCCTATCGAGGTCCAGATCCTCTGTTTATGCCCGATTCGACCGGTCCAGTCCTTTTGGTGGTCGGCGGCGACGCCAAGCGCCTCCAATGGCTGAACCACCACGTCACCAGCCACTGGCCAAGCGCCCAGGTGACCACCGTACCCGCACCCGACGCTGAGTCGCTCGCCCGCTTCGTGCAGGAGCGCACGCCGGACGCCGTGATCCTGCAGATCGACTTCGGCAACGAGGCGCAGGCAAGCACCGGCCTCAATCATCTGACTCAAATGCTGCGCGCCCGGGCTGATACCCATTGCATCATACTCGCCGAGCACGGCAGTGAGCTATCGGCGGTGAGAGCGCTCAAATGTGGGGCGAAGGACTACCTGCCGCTCGCGCGCATCAGCCGCGAGGCGCTGTTGCACGCAGTCGGCGAGGCCTGCGCCAAACCCCAGGCGGCGCACACGGCCGCCGAGGCCCTGCTGGCGCCTGCCGGCGACGGGCCCTCGATCCACGTCCCCGGCTACACCATCGTCAAGGAGATTGCCACGAGCAATTTTTCCTCCGTCTATCTTGCCCGCAGCACGCGGCTGCGGCGCAACGTCGTGCTCAAGGTGATGAGCCGGGGGAGCTCGCCCCGGGAGCTCGACGATGCGGAGCGCTTCCAGCGCGAGTACGAGATCATTTCGAGCATCACGCATCGGGCCATCGCGGAAATCTACGACTTCGGCGCTCTGCCCCAGCATCAATACCTGGCGCTCGAATACATCCCGTGCGGCGACTTGCGCGACCGCCTGCGCAACCCGATGAGCGTGGACGAGAGCTTGTATTACCTGCGGGCCATCGCCGAGGCGCTGCGGGTGATCCATGTGTTCGGAATCCTGCACCGCGATTTGAAACCCGCGAACGTCATGCTGCGCGAGGACAATTCGCCCGTGCTCATCGATTTTGGGCTCGCGCGGCGCTCGCTCGAGGACGGCGGCACGACCGGCGTGGGACAGGTATTGGGCTCGCCTTACTACATCAGCCCCGAACAGGCGCAAGGTCAGCGCGTCGATGCGCGTACCGATCTGTACAGCCTGGGCGTGATGTTCTACGAGATGCTGACCGGGCAACGCCCCTACGGCGGCAAGAGCGCGCTGGACATCATGGAGCAGCATGCGCACGCACCCGTGCCGCGCCTGCCCGATGGGGTGGCACCGCAGCAAGCGCTGCTCGATCGGCTGATGGCGAAGCGCCTATCCGAGCGCTACGCCTCCGCGGATGAGCTGCTGGCCGATCTGGGTCCGCTGGTCGCCGCAGTCGCCTGAAGCGCTCGTGCGGCGCCGCCGCGGAGCCGCGTGACCGCCGTCACGATAGCCGCTGACTCGCCGCAGCATATGTAAAGAATCGCCCGGAGCTGTGACACCCTTCACCCTCTGCGGGACGCCCATTTGGCACCCTGTCTGGAACCATGTTCATCAGTGCAAAGCGACACGAGCGCGAGAAGCAGGAGCTCCTCGAGGCGAGCAACCGCATCACCGAGGCGATTCTGCAGAACAGCGACCAGGGATTGTTTCTCCTGGACGGGCGGGACAGGATTCAGCCGCAGGTGTCACGGTCGCTCGGGACGCTGTTTCGCCGCCAGGACTTCTCGAACGCGAGCCTGGAGAAGCTCGTGGCACCGTTGGTGACCGCGAAGCTGCTGACCGTGGTACGCAATCACCTTCACCAAGTGCTCGGCATGGCGCCGCGCGAAAGCCCCCTGGCCGGTCATGTGCCGGGAACGCCAGGGCAGCCGCTCGAGTACCCGCTTCAGCTCGAAGAATCGAAGGTGATGGGCGCGCTGCCGGACTCCAACCCGCTCAAAGACCTCGAGGTGAGGCTGCCCAACGGCGAGGGCGGTTTCGATTCGGCCCACTATTCGTTCGAATTCCATCCGCTCGAAGGCGAGCCCCGCCTGTGGCTGGTGCGCGTCACGGACATCACCCGGGAAGTGCAGGCCGCGCGCGAGCTCGAGGATTTGCAGGGTCAGGTTGAAACCCAGGGCGAGATTCTCCGCAGCGTGCTGCAGGGCGGCGGCGCGCGCTTCGCGGCATTGGTACAACGCACCGATGCCTCCATGAAGACGATCAATGCGGTGCTCAAGAAGCCGGCGCGCGAACAGGACGCGTTCCGCAGCAAGCTCGAGGAGGCGCTCGACGAGGTCGATCGGGTGAGGCGCGACGCGGCAGCGTTCAAGCTCTCGGCGTTGGAATGGGCTGCGCGCCAGTTCGAGGACGCCCTCCACGATCTGCGCAGCCGCAATACGCTCTCGGGCAGCGACTTCCTCCCGCTCGCGGTCAAGCTCGACCAGCTCTATGGCCAGTTCGCAACGCTCAAGTCCTTGAGCACTGTGTCCACCCCGTCGCAGGCATCCCCGACTGGCGTCGCCGCGGCGCCCAACATGACCGAGAACGGCACACAAATCATCCAGGCCCCGAAGTTCATGGCGCAAAAATCCGCGCCGACGCCGCCGCCCGTGCCCGGGACCAGCAGCTCGGCGCCCGCCGGAAGCCTCGAGAACACGCTTCGTGCGCTGACGGAACACGTCGCCGAGGAGCACAAGAAGACCGTGACTCTCGAGGTGCATGGTTTGCACCTCGTGCCGCATCACTATCAGGCGGCCGTGAAGAACGTGGCGATCCAGTTCATCCGCAACGCGGTGATGCACGGCGTCGAAACCCCGGCGGCCCGCGAGGCGAAAGGCAAGCCGCCTCACGGCACATTGCGGCTGGAATTCAGGAATCTGGCCGACCGCAGTTTCGAGCTGCTGTTCGAAGACGACGGCGGCGGCTTGGATCCGGATCAGGTGCGCGCGACCGCGATCGCCCGGGGCGTCATCTCGGGCGAAGGAGCGGCGCGGTTGCGCGACCGGGAGGCGATCAAGCTGATCTTCAAATCGGCCTATTCGACGCTCGACAGCGTCGCCGGCGAGACCCCGCACGGCAGCGGCCTATCGCTGGTGCGACGCTATGTCCACGAGGCGGGAGGAAAGGTCGCGCTGGCCAGCCTGCTCGGCCACGAAACCCGATTCAAGGTCACGCTGCCCCCGCTGGCCGATGCTGCGCCGGCCGCCGCCGCGGCCCAGTAGCCGGCTTCGCCGCTGCACAGCGGACGCTGCATCGCTCAGGCCGCGCTCTCAAGACTTCAGCTCGACCAGCACCGAACCGGCGGCGACCCGGTCGGCCAACGCAAACGGCAGGCGTTCGACAATCCCCGCGTGCGGGGCGGTCACCGTGTGTTCCATCTTCATCGCTTCCAAGGTGATCAGCGCCGCGCCGCGGCTCACCGACTGGCCCACGGTCACGTGCACCGCGACCACAGTGCCTGGCAGCGGCGTCACCAGCGAGCCCGAATCCGCTTCCGCCGTGGCCTGCAGGGCGTCCTCGGTGCGCGCCGCGCGCAAGGAAACGTGCCCCCCTGCGCGGAATAGCTCGAGCCTCCCCGCGCAGACCACGACATCGGCGCGTTCGATGCGGCCGCCGAGCTCGATCTCGAGCAGCGATCCCGCGCGCCTCACGAAGCGCAGATCATGATCTCGGCCGGCTACGCGGCCGCGGTAGGAATTCGACTTTTGCGCTTCAATGCACACCTCGGTATCGCCGAAGCGCCAGCGGGTGACGGCAGGCGCACCGAGGCGCCAGCCGGACGTGTCCGCCCAGAGCGAATCCGCACCCGCTTCGCCCGTGGCGTACCAGAGACCCGCGATCAGATAATCCTCCGGAGAGGCATCCCGCTCGCCAAATAGCAGTTCGCCCTGGCGCAGGGCAAGAAAATCGGTGCCTACCGCCCCGCGCCGGAATTGCGCATCCCCGAGGATGCTCGTGAGCAGGGCGCGATTGGTCGCGACACCGGCGATCTCGAGCTCGCCGAGAGCCGCGCGCAACAGCTCGCAAGCCCGGGACCTCGTCTCCCCCCAGGCGATCACCTTGCCGAGCATGGGATCGTAATAGGGCGAGACCTCATCACCCGCCTCGACACCGGTGTCCAGGCGCAGGTGCGATCCGAGCGCCGGCCACTTAAGGTGCGTGATGCGCCCGACGCTCGGCAAGTAATCATGGGCGGGATCCTCGGCATACAGGCGTGCCTCGACGGCAGCGCCGCGTTGCTCGATTCGATCTGCCGGCAGCCGTGCGCCGCGCGCGATATTGAGCTGCCACTCGACGAGGTCGATCCCCGTGATCAGTTCCGTGACCGGATGCTCGACCTGCAGCCTCGTATTCATCTCCATGAAATAGAAGTTCTGCTCGGGATCGACCAGGAATTCGACGGTGCCGGCACCCACATAGCCCACGGCGCGCGCCGCGGTCATGGCCGCCTGCGCCATGGCGCTGCGTACCTGCGCGGACAGACCCGGAGCCGGTGCCTCCTCGATGATCTTCTGATGGCGGCGCTGCACCGAGCAATCACGATCGTAGAGCGTCGTCATGCCGCCGTGAGCGTCCCCGAATACCTGCACCTCCACATGCCGTGCGGTTGGAAAATAGCGCTCGAGCAAGAGCCGGTCATCGCCGAAGGCGGTGCGCGCCAGGCGCTGCGCCGACTGCACCGCGGCGGCCACTTCGCCCGCGCCATGCACGACCTGCATCCCCTTGCCCCCGCCGCCGGCGCTCGCCTTGATGATCAACGGGAAGCCCACCCGCCCGGCCTCCGCGATGAGCCGCTCGACCGACTGCTCGGCGCCGTGGTAGCCGGGCGCCACCGGCACGCCGACCGCCGCCATCGCGGCCTTGGAGGCGCTCTTCGATCCCATCGCTCGAATAGCGGCCGGCGGCGGCCCGACGAATACCAGGCCGGCGTCGACACAGGCTTGTGCAAACTCGGCGTTTTCCGACAGGAAGCCGTACCCGGGATGCACGGCATCGGCGCGCACCCGCGCCGCGAGCTCGATCAGTTTTCGCTGGTCGAGATAGCTCTGCGCTGCCGGCGAGCCTCCGAGGTGGTAGGCCTCGTCCGCCTCGCGCACGTGTTTCGCTCCGCGATCCGCGTCGGAGTACACCGCGATGGCGGTCCATCCGAGGCGGCGCGCGGTGCGCGCGATGCGGCAGACGATCTCGCCGCGGTTCGCAATCAGAAGCCGTTTGAGTGTTTTGGTTGTCATTTGGATGCGCCGCTCACATGCGGAAAATGCCGAACTGCGTGGCCGCGACGGGCTGCAGCCGCGCTGCGGCGAGCGCAAGGCCCAAGGCACGCCGGGTGTCGGCGGGATCGATCACCCCGTCGTCCCAGAGCCGTGCGGAGGCGTAGAACGGGTGCCCTTGCCGCTCGAATTGGTCCCGAATCGGCGCCTTCAGCCGCTCCTCCTCGGCCTCCGAGAGATCCGCTCCGCTGCGCTTCAACGCGTCGCGCTTGATGGTGGCGAGCACGCTCGCGGCCTGTTCGCCGCCCATCACCGAGGTGCGCGCGTTCGGCCATTGAAACAACAGCCGCGGTCCGTAGGCACGGCCGCACATCGCGTAATTGCCGGCGCCGAAGCTGCCGCCGACGATGACGGTGTATTTAGGCACCGCGGCGCACGCCACCGCCGTCACCAGCTTGGCACCGTCCTTCGCAATGCCGCCCGCCTCGGCCGCCTCCCCCACCATGAACCCGGAGATGTTCTGCAGAAACACCAACGGGATCCCCTCGCGGCAGCAGAGCTCGATGAAATGCGCGCCTTTCACGGCACTTTCCGAGAACAGGATCCCGTTGTTGCCGAGGATGCCCACCGGCATGCCGTGGATGTCGGCGAATCCGCAGACGAGCGTCGTGCCGTAGAGCGCCTTGAACTCGTCGAACCACGACGCATCGACGAGGCGCGCGATGATCTCGCGCACGTCATAAGGCTTTCGTGAGCTCTGCTGCACGATGCCGTAGAGCTCCGCGGGATCGTAGGCCGGCTCCGCCGAGCCGCGGCTCACGAGCCCCTGCGCCGGGGGCTTCAGCCGCGCGACCGCCCGGCGTGCGTAGGCGAGCGCATGCAGGTCGTTCTCCGCGTAGTAATCGGTCACACCCGAGCGGCGGCAGTGCACGTCCGCCCCGCCCAGCGATTCCGCGTCGATCTCCTCGCCGGTCGCGGCGCGCACCAGCGGCGGGCCGCCCAGAAACACCCGGCCCTGGTTGCGCACGATCACCGCATGATCCGACATCGCCGGTACGTACGCGCCGCCGGCCGTGCAGGAGCCGTGGACCACGGCGATCTGCGCGATCCCCTGCGCCGACAGCCTCGCCTGGTTGTAGAAGATGCGCCCGAAGTGATCGCGGTCGGGGAATACCTCGTCCTGCTTGGGCAGGAATGCACCACCGCTCTCCACCAGATAGATGCACGGCAGGGCGTTCTCGCCGGCAATCTCCTGCGCGCGAAGGTGCTTCTTGACCGTGAGCGGATAGTACGTGCCGCCCTTCACGGTGGGGTCATTCGCGACGATCATGCACGGCCGCCCGCTCACCTTGCCGATGCCGGTGACGATCCCGGCGCCGGGCAGATCGTCGTCGTACACCCCTTGAGCGGCGAGCGGCGACAGCTCGAGAAACGGCGAGCCCGCATCGAGCAGCGCATCCACCCGCTCGCGCGCAAGGAGCTTGCCGGCTTGGACGTGCTTGGCGCGGGCTGCCTCGCTCCCTCCGCGGGCGCTTCGCTCGAGGAGCCGGCGCAGATCCGCCACCAGCGAGCGCATTGCCGCATCGTTGGCCGTGAATTCCGCCGAGCGGATGTCGATCTTCGAGGCGATCTTGGCCATTGTCATTCCCGATTGCTGGGCGCAGAATTGTCGGACAGTCCGATTATCCAACGATTTGCCGTCAAATGACAATGGGGTCTCACGCATGCCAGGTGCCGCCTACCGCGAGTTCAATTTCGGTCTGGGAGAAACCGTCGACGCCGTGCGCGACCAGGTGCGCCGCTTCGCCGGCGAGCGCATCGCCCCGCGCGCCAATGAGATCGACCGCAGCAACGTGTTTCCGCGCGATCTATGGACGGAGCTCGGCGAGCTCGGCCTTCTCGGACTGACGGTTCCGGAAAGCCACGGCGGAGCGGGCATGGGGTACCTCGCCCACATCGTCGCCATGGAGGAGATATCGCGCGCCTCGGCGGCCGTGGGCCTGTCCTACGGTGCGCATTCGAACCTCTGCGTGAACCAGATCTCCCTGAACGCGACCGAGCAGCAGAAGCTGCGCTACCTGCCCCGTCTGCTGAGCGGCGAGCACGTCGGTGCACTCGCCATGTCCGAGCCCGGGGCGGGCTCGGACGTGGTCTCGATGCAGCTGCGCGCGGTCCGGCGCGGCGATGTCTACGTGCTCGACGGCCGCAAGATGTGGATCACCAACGGTCCGGAGGCGGACGTGCTGGTGGTGTACGCGAAGACGGATCCGCAGGCCGGCGCACGCGGCATCAGCGCCTTCATCATCGAGCGCGGCTTCGAAGGATTCAGTCCGGCGCAGAAGCTCGACAAGCTCGGCATGCGCGGCTCGAGCACGAGCGAGCTGGTGTTCGACGACTGTGCGGTCCCCGCGCAGAACCTCCTGGGAGGGGAGAATCAAGGTGTGCGCGTGCTGATGCGCGGACTCGACTACGAGCGCGTGGTGCTGTCGGGCGGCCCGTTGGGAATCATGGCCGCCTCGCTCGATGTGGCGGTCCCCTATGTCCGCGAGCGCAAGCAGTTCGGACAGCCGATCGGCACCTTCGAGCTCATCCAGGGCAAGCTCGCCGACATGTATGCCGGCTTGAATGCGTGCCGCAGCTACGCCTACACCGTGGCCGCCGCCTGCGACCGCGGCGATGCGACCCGCAAGGACGCCGCGGCCTGCATCCTGTTCTGCGCCGAGGCGGCCACCCGCGCCTCGCTCGATGCCATCCAGCTGCTCGGCGGCAACGGCTACATCAACGATTATCCGACCGGCCGGCTGCTGCGCGATGCGAAACTGTACGAGATCGGCGCGGGCACCTCGGAGATCCGCAGAATGTTGATCGGACGTGAGCTCTTCGGGGAATCGACGTGAACACCGCATCGCGCTCGCGCGGCGCCGAGGCGCTCGCGAGCTTCGAGCCGCTCGACGACCATCCCGCATACCGCCAGATCGCGAACCTGATCGAACGGCGCATCCTGAATCGGGTGCTGCGGACCGGCGATGCGCTGCCCTCGGAGAGCGACCTTGCGCGTCAGTTCGGTGTCAATCGCTCCACCGTGCGCGAAGCGATTCGGGAGCTGGAGACTCATGGCCTGTTGGGCCGCGGCCGCGGTGAGAAGCGTCTGCGGGTGACGCGGCCCGAGCCCGGACGGGTCTCGAGCGGCGTGAGCCGGGCGCTGGTCCTGCACGACGTGAAATACCTCGAGCTGTGGGAGGCGATGATGGCCATCGAGCCGGCGGCCGCACAATACGCTGCGGCTCGGCGCACCCCCCTGCAGCTGCAACACCTGGTGCGCACCAGCGCCCGCTTCCGACGCGCAGCGGATGACACGGGCGAAGCCGTCTCCGCGGTGATGGAATTCTTCACGACAGTTGCCGCCGCAAGCGGCAATCAGGTGCTCGCCTGGTCGCAGGCGCCGGTCAACCTGCTGCTCGAGCCCAGCTTGAGCGCCATCATCGACCGGTTGCCTCAAGCCGCCGAGCGCATCCTCGAGGCCCAGCGCCGAATCACCGCCGCGATCAAGGCCAGGCGCAGCGAATTGGCGCGCAGCTGGATGGAAAAGCACATCCGCGATTTCAAGCGCGGCTACGAGCTGGCCTTTCCCCTTTGACCCGGCCCGAACGGCTCGGGCAGACTATCCGCCAACCCGTTCCGGGAACGCTCGGAACCCGACTCGAAAGGGCAACCATGAAAGCACCGCTCGATGCGGCAGCACTCGACACGCTGTTCCGCGAGGCACGATCCTACAACCGCTGGGCGGCCGATGCGGTCCCCGGAGAGACTTTGCGGGCGCTCTACGAGTTGCTCAAGCTCGGGCCGACCTCGGCCAACTGCTGCCCGGCCCGCTTCGTATTCGTATCGAGTCCGCAAGCGAAGGCGAAGCTGGTCGGCTGTCTCTCGCCGGGGAATGTGGTCAAGGTCGAACAGGCGCCGGTGACCGTGATCATCGGCATGGACCAGAAGTTCTACGAGAAGGTGCCGTTCCTGTTCCCGCACAAGCCCGAGATCGCCGCCATGTTCAAGGATCCGGCCGCCGGCGCGGTGCACATGATGCGCAACGCCACGCTGCAGGGCGCCTATCTCATGCTGGCTGCGCGTGCGCTCGGTCTCGACACCGGGCCGATGTCCGGTTTCAGCAACGAGAAAGTGGATGCCGAATTTTTCGCCGGCACCTCGGTCAAGTCGAACTTCCTGTGCGCGCTCGGCGTCGGCACCACCGACGCTTTGTTCCCGCGAAGCCCGCGGCTGCCGTTCGAGGAAGCATGCGCCATTGTCTGATCCGGCTCGTCTGATCCGGCTCGTCTGATCCGGCTCGTCTGATCCGGCTCGTCCGATCCGGCTGCTCGCGCCGACGCCGGCCCGCCGCGCGCGCTCCTACAGAATCTCTTCGCGCCGCGAGTCGCCGCCGCCGGGATCGTGCACCTGGGTGCTGAACGACACGAGCACCATCACCGCATCGCCGGTGTTGCGATAGGCGTGCACCACGCCCGGCGGAATCGTGAACTTCCACACTTCACCCGGCGGCACATGCACGTCGCGCAGCGCATCCGCCTCCTTCAGGCGCACCAGGCATGGCCCCACCACCGTGGTGGTTTCCGTTGCGGTTGCGTGCACGTGATTTCCGCGCACTTCCTGCGGCTCGGTCAGCACCACGTGCACGTTTCTCTGCGCGCAAAGCTCGCCATCATCGAGCGGCTCGAACAGGCTCCCGCGGGCGTCGCGATGGGTCTTCACCGGCTCGATGCGGGTGTGAATCGGCGTGTCGTGTTTCATCGGCCGCATTCTAGCCGACGGCGTGTTCACCGTCGCGGGCGCGGTGAGCTTCGTTTGCCGTTCTGCTTGCGCCCCGCTGGAGCGCGAATGATGAGCACGATCCCCGCGGCCAGCATCAAATCCCATCCATCGATCGCACCGCCGCCGCCGCTTGGTGCCGGAGCGGTCACGGTGAGGCTGGCAGAAGCGCTTTTCTCGTTGCCGCCGGCGGGTGCCGTGGCGAGTCCCTGGGCGGCGATGGACACCGTATAGGCGCCGGCGGCTGCGCCCTGCACGGGCAGCGTGAGGCTGCAACTACCGTTTGCCGCGACGTTCGCGGCGTTCAACGAGACGGTGGTCGAGGAGCTCGTCAGCGAGCGGGCCGCGCCCGTGCAGGTGGTGGCCGGCGCGGGTGCCGGGGCCAACGTGAGTCCGGACGGCAGGTTCAGCCGCAAGCTCGACTGGGTGAGCGCGAAGCCGTTGGCGTTCGCGATCGTCAGGGTCAGCGTCGATGCCGTGTTCGGTGCGACCGTCGCAGGCGAGAAGTTCTCGGTCAGGGTCGGCGGCAGCGGCGCCACGGTGAGCGGCGCGGGGCAGGCACTCGCCATGCCGCCGGATGTGGACGGCGCCGTGCTGGTCGCGCCGCGCGCCGTCAGCGTCACCGTCTCGGTGTCGGTGTTTCCGGCGCTGTCCGTAACGGTGAGAGTGAGCGTTCCCGGCGATGGATGGATGCTGACCTTGGACGTGGCCGCCCCGCCGACGATGATGCTCGAGGGCACGGCCGACCAGGCAAAGGACGCGATGGCGAGCGGCACAGGCGGCGCGGCGCCGGCATTGCAGCCGGCCACGCTCGCACTCGCATCGACGATGCTGCCCGCAATCAAGGTTGCCGGCAGCACGATCACGGCGATGGGCTTCTGCGCGGCTTCGACCGCCGCGAACGCATCGACCATGCCCGCGCCGCATTGACTCGCATCGTTTGGGCACGCGCATTCGCCGCCGGAAGGAGCAGTGCTGGGACAGGTCGGCACCCCTGCAGCGCCTGCGGGAAACGGACTCGCAGCCGACTGCATGCGGTGGACGATCTGCACCGGAGTGAGGTTGTTGTTGACCGATTTCATCAGCGCCGCGATTGCCGAGACGATCGGCGCGGAGAAGCTCGTGCCCAGATTGGAATTGATTTCGTTGGTGTAGCTGTTCTCGCCGGGCGTGGTGGCGCCGAGATTCGTGGTGGTATCGATGGAACGCAGGCAATCGGCGCCGCTCGAGACGACGCAATTGCCCGCCGGCGCCGCAAGGCTCACTTCCGTGCCAAAACTCGAGTAACCGACCTTGGTGCCGACATTGCGAAGCCCCGCCACGGCCATCACTCCCGGCACCACGGTGCTGCAATTGGCGGGCAGCTCGACCGGCCCATTGGCGTTGCCGGCAGAGATCACGACCAGAACGCCCAAGCCGGTCACCGTCTGCAATGCGCTCTCGTAAGCCGCGCCGTTGGCGCTCGCGCACGCGTCGGTCCCGCCGCCGAGGCTCAAATTCACGATGTCGGCGGGATATGGATTCTGCGGGACGGGCGGCCCGTCGGGGTTGACCACGGACAATCCGGCCGCCCATTCGATTCCTGCAATGATGTCCGAATCGTACCCGCCGCCCTTGCCGAGCGCACGCACCGGTAAAATCCACGTGCCCCAGCTCAATCCGGCGACGCCGATGCCGTTGTTGCTGAGAGCGCCCATCACGCCGACCACGCGGGTGCCGTGCCAGGAGCTTGGAGCCTCGGTATCTTTCGCAAACAGCGAATTCTGCATGTCCGTGGTGCTCACCCAGTCACCGGGGTCCGATGGATCGGGGTCCCAGCCGTCGCCGTCGTTGGCGATCAAATACGTTCCGAGCGCGGCGCCATTGGTTGGATCGTAGTCTTCACCCACGAAGTCGTAGCCCGGCAGCAACCGCCCGCCGAATCCGGCGCGCTTGAGGTCGGGATGATCGAAGCGCACGCCGGTATCCACGTCCGCGATCACGATGCCGTCGCTTCCCGTGGTGATCCCCCAGGCAGACACGGCGTCGGTCGCGGACAGATCCATCGTCGTGTTCCCATCGAGCGTAATGGCCGTCGCGCTCGGCGTGTTCAGGTACCACTGGCCGCTCGCCGGACCGTTGGAACTCGAGTTGGCCACGAACAGCGGGTCGTCGGGGGTCACGGCGAGCGGATAGCGGCGCTGGTCGACCACCGCGAACCGCACCGCCGGGTCGGCCCGCAGCCGGGCGAGCGCAGCGCCCACGTCCAGGCCGTAGAGAGTCCTTTGGAGGAAGAGCACGTGCATGTCCGGCGTGATCTGGCGCGAGCGCGCGAGCGCGATCCCGGCCCGCCCCGCTGCGGCGACGGCATCTGCGGCGCTGGTATCTGCCCGCGTGACGCTGCGCAGAGGCTCCCGCAGAGTCGCTTTGAGCGTCTGGGTCAGCGCATTTTCCGGGGTGGCACGAAAGCCGATGAGCAGCCGGTTCGCCTGCGGCCCGAGCGGGACCGGCTCGGCGGGGAGCGGATTGTACTCGGAGCGCCCTGGCTGACCGGCCGGCACGGCTGCGGGGCAGCGGCTCGCCGCAAGGGCCATGCAGAAAGCCATCGCCGCCGCCGGCACGAACGTTCCCAACCTCGGCATAGATCGACTCCCGGACCCGTGATCTGCAAGGCTAATCGGTATGGCGTCCCCCCACACCGGTGAGTTGCGAAATTGCGAACCAGGACCGCAATACACGGCCAAAACTGCAGCTGCGCCCGCCTCCCCGCAAGCGCTCCGCGGCGGGTTGGCCCGGCCGTCGGCGGGCGGCGACAGGTGGAGACCCCGCCGAGGCTTCGGCGAAGTAGAATGGGTCAGCGTCACATGCATTGGAGAGGATCAGAGATGACATACGACAATCGGCAGTTCTACATCGATGGCGCCTGGGTCAACCCGGCTGAGCCCAAGGAATTTCAGGTGATCAACCCTGCCACCGAAGCGGTCGCCGGAGTCATTTCCATGGGCGGCCCGAAAGATGTGGAACAGGCCGTCGCGGCTGCGCGCCGCGCCTTCGACGGCTTCTCCCGCACTTCGCCGGCGGAGCGGCTCGCCCTGATGGAGCGCATTCTGGCGGCCTACAAGGCTCATTACGACGAGATCGCGGAGGCGATCTCCACCGAAATGGGCGCGCCCGTAACCCTCGCCAAGGGGTCGCAGACCCGCATCGGCGTGGGCCACATCAGCGCCATGATCGAGGTGCTCAAAACCTTCAAGTTCGAGGAACGGCGCGGCAGCGTGCGCCTGGTGCAGGAGCCGGTCGGCGTGTGCGCGCTCATCACCCCCTGGAACTGGCCCATGAACCAGGTGGCCGCCAAGGTGGTTCCTGCGTTGGCTGCCGGCTGCACCATGGTGCTGAAGCCCTCGGAGTATTCGCCGTTCAGCGCCGTTCTCTGGGCGAAGGTCATGCACGATGCGGGAGTTCCCAAGGGGGTGTTCAATCTCATCAACGGCGACGGTCCGAATGTCGGTGCGCCGCTCTCCTCCCACCCCGAGATCGACATGGTGTCCTTCACCGGCTCCACTCGAGCCGGCACCGAAGTCGCCCGCAATGCGGCGTCGTCCGTCAAACGCGTGCATCAGGAACTCGGCGGCAAGTCGCCCAACGTGCTGCTCGATGACGCCGACTTCGAGGTCGCCGTGAAGCGCAGCGTCCTGCACGTGTATCAAAACTCGGGACAGTCCTGCAACGCGCCGACGCGCATGCTGGTGCCGGCGGCCAAGCTCGCCGAAGTCGAAGCCATCGCGCAGCGGGTCACCGCCGAGGTGGTCGTGGGGGATCCCACTTCCGCCGCCACCAATGTTGGCCCGCTGGTGTCGAAAGTTCAGTTCGACCGCGTCGGGCGCTACATCGAGAAAGGCATCGCGGAGGGCGCCAAGCTCGTGGCCGGCGGCGCGGGACGCCCCGCAGGACTTTCGAAAGGCTATTACGTCAAGCCAACGATATTCTCGAACGTGCGCAACGACATGACGATCGCGCGCGAGGAAATTTTCGGACCGGTGCTGTGCATCCTTCCCTACGAAACCGAGGAACAGGCGATCGCGATCGCCAACGATACACCGTATGGCCTTGCAGCCTACGTATGGTCGAAGGACTCGCAGCGCGCGGGACGCGTGGGCGCCCGCATCCGTGCCGGGCAAGTCGCGCTCAACGGCGCCTCCGGCGACATGCAGACTCCTTTCGGCGGCTTCAAGATGTCCGGCAACGGGCGCGAGTACGGCGAGTTCGGCCTGCGCGACTTCCTGGAGGTGAAGGCGCTCATCGGCGTCGACGCCGCCTGAGGCGGTGGGAGCTTTGGCCGAGAACCCCGTACTCAGGCTCGACCATCTCGGGAAGGGCTACGGGGCCGGCCGGCCGCTGTTCGAGCGGCTCAGCCTCGATCTCGCACCCGGTGCCTATGTGGCGATCATGGGCGAGTCCGGAGTCGGCAAATCGACCCTGTTGAACTTGCTCGCAGGTCTCGACGAGCCGGACTCCGGACGTGTGCTGCTCGAGGGCACGGATCTCGCCGCGCTCAGCGACGATGAGCGCACTTTGCTACGGCGCCGCGCGGTGGGATTCGTCTTCCAGGCATTCCACGTGCTGCCGTATCTCACGGCCGAACAGAACGTCGCGTTGCCGCTGGAATTGTTGGGTGTGGGAAAGGCCGAGCGGGTGGCGCGCATCGCCGCGATGCTCGACGCGGTCGGCCTCTCGGCGGCGGCTCGACGCTTCCCGCGCGAATTGTCGGGCGGCGAGGTGCAGCGTGTCGCGATCGCGCGCGCCCTCGTCCACCGGCCGCGATTGGTGCTGGCGGACGAACCCACCGGCAACCTGGATCCGCGAACGGCGGCGCAGACCCTGGCACTGCTGCGCGACCAGATCAAGGCGAACGCCGGCGCCGGGATCCTGATCACGCACTCCAAGACAGCCGCCGACACGGCGGACCTCATCTACCGGCTGGATGCCCTGGGGCTCGCGCCGCTGGCGACCGGCGGCTGATGGCGACGGCTGGTCCTGCCGGCGGGTGGGCCGTGTGGCGCGTTCTGCTGCGATCTCAGGTACGCGAGCAGCCGCTGCGGCTCACGGTCACCGTGCTCGCCGTCGCCCTCGGTGTGGCGCTCGGCGCGGCCGTCTATCTGGTCAACACCGCGGCACTGGTCGACTTCACGCTGGCGGCGAAGCGGCTCGTCGGGGAGGCCGATGTGGTGATCCGCGGTCCGCGCGAAGGGTTCGCTGAGCAGCTGTTCGCCGAGCTCGCCCGTGATCCCGAGGTGCGTGTCGCGAGCCCGGTGCTCGAGCTCGAGGCGGCGATTCCCGGACATCGCGATCCTTTGAAGATACTGGGCATCGATCCGTTTCGCGCCGCGGCGCTGCAGCCCGCGCTGATCGGCGATCTCGAAACAAGGGCGCTCGACTTGTTTGCGCCGGATGCAATCCTGCTGAGCGCGAGCGCGGCGCAAGACCTCGGGGTGCAAGCGGGCGCAAAATTGCCCGTCGTGGTCGGCAACGAGACCAGGCAGCTCAAGGTCATCGGCGTGATGCCGCAAAGCGCCTATGGCCAGGAGCTCGGGATCATGGATATCGGTTCGGCCCAGTGGACCTTGCAGCACCTCGGCCGCTTGAATCGCATCGATCTCAGCCTGAATGCCGGTACCTCGGCTGCTGCCTTCCGCGCCCGCCTGTCGAGCCGCCTCGCCCCGGGAACCGTGGCCGTCGCGCCGGAGATCGAGCGAGATCGCGCCCTCACGGTGACCCGGGCGTACCGCGTCAATCTCAACATGCTGGCGCTGGTGTCTCTGTTGACGGGTGCGTTCCTGGTGTTTTCCACCCAGTCCCTGTCCGTGCTCCGCCGGCGCTCCTCGTTCGGGTTGATGCGGGCGCTCGGAGCAACGCGCGGGCAGATCGAGGCGGCGCTGCTGGGCGAAGGCGCCCTCATCGGATTGGCGGGCTCGATCATCGGCATCCTCCTCGGCGTATTGTTCGCTCGTGGCGCCCTGCGGTTCCTGAGCGGCGATCTCGGCAACGGACAGCTGCATGCGCAGGGCCGGATGCTCGATATGGCACCCGCCATGTTCGCCGCATTTTTGGCCATCGGCACGGCCGTCTCGGGCTTCGGCGCCCTCAGGCCGGCGCGCGCCGCCTCGCGCCAACGCCCCGCGTTGGCACTCAAGGGCGGCGATCCCAGCTCGACCCCCCAGGCGGTCAGGGGATCGATCTTGGGTGCCGCGCTGCTCATCGCCGGCACCGGCCTCGCGTGGCTCCCGCCGCTGCACGGCATACCGGTATTCGGCTACGCCGCCGTTGCCGCACTGCTGTTTGGAGCCGTGATGCAAGTGCCGATCTTGACCGTCAAGACATTGAAGCTCGCGCCTCGCTTCGGTTACGTGGTCCCGGACACCGCGCTCGCGCAGATGGGGGACGATGTCGGCATGTCGACGCTCAGCCTGTCGTCCATCATCGTGAGCTTCAGCCTCATGGTGGCCATGGCCATCATGGTGTATTCATTTCGAGTGTCATTCGAGCGATGGCTGGATAAGGTGCTGCCGGCCGATGTCCAGGTGCGCGAACCTTTCGGCAACGACACCGCCTATTGGACCGCAGCGGACCAGACCGCCGCCGCCGCGGCGCCGGGCGTGTCGCGCGCGGAGTTCCGGCGCACCCGTCCGCTGTACCTCGACCCCGCGCAGCCTCCCGTCACCTTGATTGCGCGCGGCGCGACCGCGGGGCAGACGCAGGAGGAATTGCCGTTGCTCACGAGCCTGCCCGCGGTGCCGCGGGGTTCGAGCGAACCCGCGTGGATCTCGGAAGAACTTCAGGATCTGTACGGCTACCGGCTGGGCGAGCCGATCGATCTGCCGCTGAACGGCCGGAACAGGCGCTTCGTCGTCGCTGGAATCTGGCGGGACTATGCGCGCGCAGCCGGTGCCGTCGCAATTTCGCGGGACGACTACACCGCTGCAACCGGGGATACCGATGCGAACGAAGGCTCGATCTGGCTCGATCCGCACGCGCAGGCCGCCTCCGTCATCGCGAGGCTGCGCGCCGTCCTATCGCGCAGCGATCAGGCCGGCAACGGCGCGCTCGAGATCACGACGACGCCGGAGCTGCGCGAGCGTTCGCTCAAGATCTTCGATCGCGCCTTCGCCATCACCTATGCGCTCGAAGCCATCGCCGTGATCATCGGACTGATCGGCGTGAGCTTCGCGGCGAGCTCCACCGTGCTCGCGCGCCGTTCGGAATTCGGCATGCTGCGGCACATCGGCATGCGGCGCGCTCAGGTGCTCGGCATGCTGGCAAGCGAGGGGGTCCTGATGAGCGCTTGTGCGGTCGCCTATGGACTGCTGCTCGGCGGGATCCTGAGCCTGGTACTGGTATTCGTGGTGAACCGTCAGTCCTTCAATTGGAGCATCGAGCTCGCGCTGCCGGTGGCGCAGCTTGGCCTGTTGTCGCTCGCGTTGATCGCCGCCGCCGCGCTCACCGCCGTGTGGAGCGGGCGCGCGGCCACGCGTCGAGAGGCCGTGGGCGCGGTGCGGGAGGATTGGTGAGCAGCCGGCTGCGTCGACTGTTCGTGGCGCTGGCGTTGGTGGCTGCGGCGCTGCCGGCCGCGGTGATCGCCCAGCCCCGCTACGCGCCGGTGGTTCAGGGACACGCCCTGCAATTTCCCGGCGACTTCGGCAGTCATCCGGGCTTCCGCACGGAATGGTGGTACGTCACCGGCTGGTTGACCACGGCACGTGGCCGACCGCTCGGCTTTCAAATCACGTTCTTTCGGTCCAAGCCGTCGGTCGATGAGAGTAATCCGAGCGCGTTCGCCGCGCGCCAGCTGCTGATCGCGCATTGCGCCATCAGCGATCCGGAACGGGGAAGCCTCTGGCACGACCAGCGCATCCGCCGCGCCGGATTCGGTCTCGCCGAGGCCGAGCCGGGCGATACCCATGTCTGGGTAGACGGCTGGTCGCTGCGCCGCGCCGCGGGCGCCGGCGGCCGTGCCGGCGCTGAAAATGACAGCTACGTCGTGGCGGTCGATGCCGACCAGCTGTCGCTGCAATTGAGCCTCGCCGAGACGCAGCCGCCTCTGCTCAACGGAGATGCGGGCTTCAGCCGCAAAGGACCTGCGCAGGCGTCCGCGAGCTATTACTACAGCGTGCCTCACTTGAAAGTCAGCGGCACCGTGAGCCGCGGCAAGGGCTCCGCGGAACAGGTCTCGGGCGAGGCTTGGCTCGATCACGAATGGTCGAGCGAGTACCTCGATGCGCAGGCGGTGGGCTGGGATTGGGCCGGCATCAACCTGGACGATGGCGGCGCCCTGATGATATTTCGGATTCGGGATGCGGGCGGCGCGACGCGCTTCGCCGGCGGGACGCTGCGCGATGCCGCGGGGCGCACGCAGATCTTCTTGCCGGCGGACATCACCCTGATACCCACCCGCCGCTGGAGATCGCCGCGCACCGGCGTCCTCTATCCCGTGGCCTGGCGTTTGCGGGCGGGGGCCTCGGAATTCGCTCTCGAGCCGCTGATGGACGATCAGGAAAACGACGCCCGGTTGTCGGCGGGCACGATCTACTGGGAAGGGGCGATCCGGGCGTTGCAGTCGCGGCGCATCGTGGGCCGCGGCTATTTGGAGCTCACCGGCTACGCCAATCGCTTGCGGCTCGAATAGTCGATCATGCCGCGCGGAAAAATGTATTTCGGCTGCGTAAGTGGATACCCTTGCCGCACGAGCGGCGTCGGCCTATCCGGCATCGGCTCATCCGGCGTCGCACGGCCGCCGCCGCAACAGGGCCGCTGAACTCGGATCAGCCGTCCCAGTCGAACCTTGATCACCATGGGTTAACCCGCAAGGCCGCCTGCCTCCGATGTCCTTCGCATTCTCAACGCGCCTCAAGAACTCGCGCATCGTCCGCGGCATCAGCGCAAACGTGTATTCGCAGCTCGTTCAAACGGCGTTGCAGCTGCTTTCCGTGCCGATTTATGCGACTCACTGGGGCCTTGCTGCTTATGGCGCGTGGCTGGTCATCTTTACGGTGCCGAACTATCTGGCATTTGCCGACTTCGGGTTCGCCGCCGCCGCCGCGAACGACATGACGGTGAGCGTCGCGCGCGGAGACCGCGCCGCCGCCATCGACACGTTTCACGCCGTGCGGGCGGCGATGGCGGGCATGTGCTCGATCCTCCTCGTCCTGTGCGCGGCCACCGTCCACGTCATTCCCGACCGATCGCTCGCGTTCGTCGCGGGGGTATCGCACGATCAGGCGCGGCACGCGATCTTGATGCTGGCCGCCTACGGCGTGCTGTCGATACAGAACAGCGTGAGTCTCGCGGCCTTTCGCTCGATCGGCAGGTACGCAACCGGCACCTATCTTCATACCACGATCCACTTCGCGGAAAACCTCGGCGCCCTGCTCGTGGTCTCACTGGGTGGAGACATCGAGGATGCGGCCGCTACCTATTTGTCGATCGGCATCCTCGGCATCGTCGTGCGCATGGTTTGGCTCCGGGTCCAGGCCGGCTGGCTGGTGTACTTCTCCTGGCGGGTGTCCTTCGGACAGGTCCGAAGACTCCTACATCCGGCTTTTGCGGTGTTGGCGCTGCCGATGGCGCAAGCGCTGTTCCTGCAAGGCACCGTCGCCGCGGTGGGCCTCGCGGCGGGCGCCGCGGCCGTTCCCGCGTTCACGGCGGTGCGCACGCTCTCGCGCATCGGGCTGCAGCTCACGATGATCGTGAACAACGCGGTCATGCCTGAATTCACCATGGCGGCGGCCGCGGTCGACCACGCGCGCCGCGCGAAACTCGCGTTCATGAGCATCGCCACCAGCGCGCTGATTCTCGTGCCCATGTTCCTGGTCGTGGTGGCGGGCGGACCGCTGCTCCTGAAGCTGTGGACTCACGGCGTAATCCATGCACCCTATGCCCTGATCGTGCTCATGGCGCTGACCATGGTGATCAACGGCAGCTGGCTGCCGATAGCCAATTTGCTGTTTGCGTTGAATCGTCATTCCCAGTACTCCTACTATTACCTGGCCGCCGCCGCAGGCTCCGTGCTGCTGAGCTACCCGCTGGTGAAATGGCTCGGCTCTGCGGGTGCCGCGCTCTCGCTGGTGGCATTGGACTCGGTCATGTTCGCCCGCGTATGGGCGCGGGCGATGGCCCTGCAGGTGTTCGACCCACGGGAGGTCTATGCCAGCGCCGCTGCGGAAGGCGCGAAGCTGCGGCTCGCGTGGTCGAAATTCGCCGCGCGCAAGGGTCTGCTCAAGCCGCCTCCGCTCGAACCGCCGCCACCCGGCTGAGGTGGCCCGAGCGGTCCCGCGGGTTGCAGCAGGGGGTGAAAAATGCTTGAATAAATGATGATATCGGCCCATAGAAGGCGGTTCGATCCGCGTCCGCGCACGGCTGGCGCAGAATTGCTGCATTTCGCCGCTTGAGCGGCGGTCAAGCGCGCAGCGTCCATGGCCTCGCTCGGCGTGTTGTGGGCTCAATACGGTCCTTACCACTTCGCACGCATTGCCGCGCTCAAATCGCACGCCGACCCGCAGCCCATTCACGCGTTGGAAATTGCCAGCCGTACGCACGATTATGAATGGAGCCGATCGGGCGCCACCGTCAATCTGATCACCCTGTTTCCGGGCGATGTGGCCGAACGGCTGTCCTTCTGGCGGGTGTTTTTTCGAACTCGACGGAGTTTCGCGCAGCTCAAGCTCGATGTTTGTTTCATTCCGAGCTACTCGCCGAAACAGCCGCTGGCGGCGCTGTTGGCGGCGCGATCACTCGGAATGCGCACCGTCCTCATGATCGACAGCCACAAAGGCACCATGAAGACCCGTTGGTTCGGCACCTGGCTCAAACGTCGCTTGGTGGGGCTGTTCGATGCCGCGCTGGTCGGCGGAAGCCCTCAAATGGCCTACATCGAATCGCTCGGCATGCGCCGCGACAAAATTTTCGTCGGCTATGATGCCGTCGACAACGAGTTTTTCGCCCATCGAGCGGCCGACGCGCGCGCGCGCGCCGCGGAGTTCAGGCATCGATACGATCTGCCGGGGCGGTATTTCCTGAGCCTGGGGCGCTTCCTACCCAAGAAGAACCTGTGCACGCTGATCCGTGCGTACCGGCGCTTTCTCGATTCGGCTCCCGCCGCGAAGACTCATCTCGTGATGGTCGGCTCGGGAGAAGAGGAGCCGAACCTGCGCATGCTGTGCGACGAACTGCGTCTGCCGGTGTACAACAAAATGTCGGCGAAGATCGATGTACGGGACGCCGGCACAGCGGACTCCTCTCCCGGAGTACATTTTTACGGCTTTCGCCAGATCGAAGAAAACCCGATCTTCTATGCGCTTGCCGACGCCTTCATTCTGCCCAGCACCTTCGAGGAATGGGGTTTGGTGGTCAATGAAGCCATGAGCTGCGGTCTGCCCGTCGTGTTGAGCGAATCGGTCGGATCCGCGGAGGATCTGTTGCGCGCGGGTTCGCCGCCGGGCGCAGAACGGTGCACCGCCGGAAAGCCGCCACTCGCCCGCTCGATCCGCCGGAACGGATTCGTGTTCGATCCCAAGTCGGTCGCGGGGCTGACGGATGCCCTATTGGCTCTGGATGCGGACCCGGCACTGCGGCAGAGCATGGGCCAGGCGGGCCGATTGATCGTGGAGGACTTTTCCTGCGAGGAATTTGCGCGTAGCGCGCTCAAGGCGGCAACCACGGCGGTCAGCCGCGAATCGCCGGCGAGGCGGGGTTCGACCGTTCCGGGGGAGCCTTGATTGCCGCATCCCGAAACAATGTCTGGTAGAAATCCGCGCATACCGCCTGGTAATTGTTCCAGTCGAGCGATCGTGCAGTGGCCACGCCGGCCGCTCCCATGGATGCACCACGGTCGCGATGCTCGTAGAGAAAAGTGAGCTTCTCGGCGATCGCCGCGCTGTTGCGAATCGGAACGACAAAGCCCTCGCGGCCGTCGGTGATCACGTCGGCCATGCCGGTGTTCTCGGACACGATCACCGGAAGTCCCGTCGACATCGCCTCCGACACGACGAGGCCGTAGGAATCCGCCAGCGAAGGCATGACGAAGACATCGGCGTCGAGGTAGCGGTCGCGAACCTGCGAGCGCTGCAGCGGGCCGGTTTCCTCGAACAGGCCCCGGTATCGATCGAGAACCCCGCGAAACGCCGAGTCCACCGGGCCGGCCAGAATGAGCCGCGCGTCGGGGAGATCCGCCTGCCGAAAGCCCTCGAGCAGATAGTGGATGCCCTTTCTCATGCATACATGGCCGAGAAACAGGACGCGAAATGTCTTTCCGTCAACCGGCCGCGCAGCCGCATCGAACACCGCCGGGTCGACCCCGTACGGGCACACCACCAGTCGATCTGCGGGGATGCCTTGATCCACAAAAGTGCGTTTGGCGTAGCGTGAAGGGCACACGATGTAATCCGCCAACTCGATTTCCTCGAGAACTCGATGGCGAAAGCTCGCACCCGGCACGTTGAACGGGATCCCGAGGTGCCGCGCCTCTTCGGACAAAATTCTTTCCTGAAACCTCGGATGCTCCTCGCGCATGTCGCAAACCACCTTGGCGCCGGCCCGCTTCGCCTTTCTGGCTGCCTGCCAGCCGACGCTGTGGACGAAATGCAGCACGTCGCATTCTCCCATCATCATCGCGGCTCGCCGCGCAAACAGGTCGTTGTGCAGGTAATTAGCACGCTCATGGGTACCGCCGATCCGGGGAATGGCACGTCGCACGAGCTCGGGCATCCACGTACGCCTCACCTTTTGCGGCGGCAAACCTTCGAGCCGACGCTCTCGCCACAACCGGTCGAATGGGCCGCCCAGCCGCCCCAGCCACTCCTCGTCGCAGGTCAGGCTGGGGCCCGTGATGTAGTGTCCCAGGAACCGTTGTCCGTGAAGGGCAAGAGCCGTGTAGTAATAATGGAAGACATCGGAGATGAGCTCGACTCTAGGCATCGATGAAGGGTCCCATTGGGCGGGCGGAGACCGGAGGGTGAATTTTCGGGCGCTCGAGAGGTCTGTGCCTTGAGGCAGGTACTCTATCATGCGATTTTGACATCACGCGGAAAGCAGTCTTTGAAAAAATTACTTCTTCCCTGCGTGTTGCTGAACGGCGCGCTCGCGTTCTGCCCCTGCATCGCTCAGCAAACCCCGGAGGCGAGTGCGGTGCCACCCGGCGCCGCGGCCGTGGGCTACACACGACGGGTGATCTATCTGACGCCGACCACGGACGACATCTCCTACGACGACACGCTCAAGAACCTCTATAGCGGCGATTGGTACGATGCCGTAAAGCCTCCGTCCACCTATTTCATGACCCACGGGATTCTCACCCTGAATCTAGACGGTGTTCTGACCACCGAGAGCCGCAAATCCCAACCCGGCGCGTTGCCGCTGCTCGCCGGCTCGAAGGGCTTCTACGTGGAATTCGCGGTCAAACTCTCCGACAACGACAACGATCATTTTCCCGCCGTCTGGGTCATGCCTCAGGAACACAATGCAGCGCAATCGGATCATCAGACCGGCGATCCCCCTCGTTACGAGCGCTGGCTGGAGTTGGACGTGAACGAAGGGGGCCTGGGGACCAATTTCTCGGGCACGTATCGGGGCGCCGTGATCGATTGGTGGGGCATCTACCCCCACTACGAACGGCAGGTGTTCAACAACATCGATCGAAATCCGATCGACCTGACGGTGGAACACGTCTTTGGCGCGAGTTACGATCCCGTCGGGCAACGAGCCGCCTGGTGGCTGGACGGCGTGAAAATGGGCAGTCAAAGCACCGCCTCCTTCCCTGCCGTGGTCAACGGCTACCACTACTACCTGATCATGAACGCCGCGTCCCGCGGCGCCAGGATTCCATATCAGATGCAAGTGCGCTATCTCGCTGCCTGGACGCCGTAGGCATATCGGAGGATCGTTTCCGCGAGCATGGTCTTGCGCTCGACGGACCACGCCGAGCGTATCTCTTCATGAATCGCCTCGGCGGCTGCGAGCACCTCGCGGAGCCGCCCGACAGAACTCGTCGACCATAGCACCCGCTCCAGCTGCGTTCCGAGAACCGCACAGTTCAACAACAGCGCGCTCGACCCGGCGTCGCTGCGCAGGTACGCGCGCAGGGCGGGGATGCCGGCGAGCAGCCCCGCCTCGGTCGCGCACCGCTCGATGATCGGCCGGCTCAGCCCGCGAAACAGTCCGTGGGCGATCAGCGCCCGCGATTCGTCTGCGGCGAGAAGCGAGGGGGTAAGCATGGCTTGCGCCACTTCTCCGTAGCGCGGCAAGTTCTCGAGTGCGGATCCCGTCCCCACACCGGTGCGGCCGACGGTTCCCGCCGCGACGAGTTCTCGCAGAGCTTGCGCCAATTCCGGCGTGGGGTCCGTCAATCGCGGCTCGTGAAGCATGAGGCAGTCCACGCGATCGGTACCCAGCGCCTCGAGGCTCGCGTGCAAATCGGAATGCAGCCGTCCAGGCTCGAATCGGCCGTGTCCGTCCTCGCGAGCGGGTGGCGCCGCGGCGGCGGAGCGGCTGCCCCGCAACAGCCGCCGGTGAAGCGGTTTGATGGCGGTTCGTAGGAGCGCGCGTGCCGCCGCGAATGCCGCATTGCCGCTCGGGCGCGCAAATCCGATCTTCGTGCAGATCGCCACCTCCCGACGCACCTGCCGCAAGCCAAGGCCGAGGACTCTCTCCGAGGCTCCGTCCCCGTACGAGGGGGCCGTATCGAAATAACGGATTCCGCCATGGAGCGCCGCGTCGATCAACCGCCGCGAATTGCGCTCTTCGAGTCCAGCCCGCAACCGGCCGCAGCCGAAGCCCAACCGGTTCGTCAAACGCGCGCTGATTGCCGCTCTCCCATCAATTTGTCGCATAACCGCCGCGCAAGCGCCATTGCCGTGTACGTCGGATTGGCAAAACTCGCGCAGGGAAATACCGCGGCGCCGGCTACATACAAATTGCCGGTTCCGAACACTTTACAGTCGGCATCTACGACCCCCTGCGCGGCGCTCGTGCCCATCCGCGCCCCGCCGCATTGATGATAGGAATCGCTCGCCTCGGTCAGCAGGCGGACATCCCTCGATGTGAGCGCCGGATCGGCGATGAGTTCGGCGCCGGCGGTGGACTCGAGGAACCGCTGCAGATGCACTGCGAAGCACTGCAGGCTCTTGATCTGCAACTCCTCATCAAGCACCCAGTGCAACCGTGCGATGGGGTCGCCGAACCGGTCGAGCCTGGCCGGCTCCAGGCTTATTCGACTCTCGCGCATCGGGCGCTGCTCGCAATGCGCGATAACGCCAATGCCCCGGTCCGCGATGGCGAGCACCCGGCGGTGTCTCAGGTAGCGCCAGATCAGGGGAAACCAAACCCGGTTCAGCGCCGCGATTCTCCTCAGGGTTTCGATCGGCCGGGCCACCGTCGTCCCGTTTCGCAGCGCCTTGATGAATTGCTTGAGCGCCTGCAGATCCTCCGTGACCCGCGAATCGAATCTCATCGAGCAGGCGATGTTCAGAAGCCCCTCCCGTCGCAAGGTCGGTCCCAGCATTCTGATCTTGGGCTGATACTTGAAGCCGTTGACGACGAGGTTCTCGAACCGGTCGGCAAATCGGCGCTTGTCGTTCACCTGAACCTTGCCGATGATCAGGTCGAGATGATCTTGAAAAAAAGCGCCGATGTTGGGGTTGGCGCACCAGGTCCACGCCGGGTTCTTCCTGCCGGTGAGCAGCAAAAGCCGAGAAATCTCGATCGTGCCGCACGCGAGCACGATTTGCCGGGCCCGAAGATCCCGGCGCCCCCCATCCTTCGCGTGTACCCGCACGCCGGTGATCCTCGATTCGTCGTCTGCGCACAGGATCTCGGAGGCATGGCATGACGGAGCCACTGCCAGATTGGGGCGGTCGTTCAGATCATGCGCGAACCAGCGCGCCAAATTGGACTCGCGCAGCCACCGGGTGAAGAAGAATTCACAGCCGGATTCTGCCGCGGCTGGACCGTCCGATGCCGCCAGGAGACTGGCGTCGCTCAAATGGGTGAGGTCCAGCCCCAACAGTTTCGCCACGTCGGCGTAGTACCGTTCCACCTCCCGGAATGAGATCGGCCATACCGCATCGGGCATGATCGCGCGCGCCTCGAAATCGTATGGAACAAACTGGGTCAGCTGACCGCCCCAGAGCGTCGTCGTTCCGCCGACGACTCGAGCGCGCCCGTGGAGCGCGCCGGAATGCGCCCGTCCGGTGATGCTCACCTGATTGAGGTCCTGGGCCTCCCCCGGTTCGGCGGAGCCAGTTTCAAGCAGGAGCACCTTGACGCCCGCGCGAGCCAGCGACACCGCGGCGACCAGCCCGACCGCTCCCGCACCGATGACGATCACGTCCCAATCCGTGTCAACGCCCTGGCTCAGCTGATCTTTTTCGGCCAAATACATAGCTTGCGTCTCGTAGCTCGCAGGTATGGACCGTAGCATGGAGACAGGGGCGAAAGGGAATCACGCCGAGCAGCGCGGTTCGGCGGGAGACTGCGGGCGGCCCGGACAACCGCCTCAGAACTGGGTGCTGTAGCCTTCGGGCGACCGCGTCTGGGACTGCAGTACGGCAATGTTCGATGACATCACGTAGATCGGCATTTCCGCAAGCGTCACTTGCAGCAGGCCGTTCGAGTATTGAACGCTCTGCGGATTGCCCATGGCGTCGAACACGATGGCGGTCCCCGCGACGCCGGGCGAGTCCACCTGAAGCTGATACGAAATGCTGGCGTCGAACGAGACGCTGTGCGCCCAGAGCGCCGTCATCGCATGCGACTTGTCATTCAGCAGGAACGAGTAGCCGTACGCGCCGGAGGGCAGATGGGTGAGTGCACCGAGGCTGCGCGATCCGTCGACCAGCCGCGTCGCCGCCGCAACCGCGAGCGCGGCGGGCTTGGGAGCGATGTTGGGCGAGTTGAAATTATCGTTCGCCATGCTCAGGTTGAAGTACAGGCCGAATCCCACGTTCTGCTGGAAATCCGCCGAATAGAACAGGAACGAGGTGTCGACGCCCTCCCCCAGCATGATGAGATGCGTACGCACCACGGCTTGCGCGTGCTCGGCGAGCACTTCCGTGGTCGGATAGTTCGACGAGTAACTCGACCCTTCCGGGTAAGAGATCCCGGTCTCGGTGACGAACAGCTTCGTGCCGGCGGGCATCAAGCCGACCATCACCTTGCGCAGGCCCTGGATCTGGCTGGGCAGGTCGGCCGGCTCGGGCGGCTTGGAGGAGCTCGCCGCCAACGTGTAGTACCCGTGACAGGCCACCGCGTCCAGGTATTTGGTCAACCCGAGGGGCGCCAGACGGGTGAGCCACTGCCCGCAGGTCACCGGACCCTGCGTCGTCGGACCCATCACCGCCGCATCCGGATCGGTGGAATGCACTCCGTTCCAGACCGACTGGTAGAGCTCAACGAACTGCGCATCGCTGCCCATCCATTGGGTCGCCGGACCCGGATCCGGCTCCCAGGTAACCTGGTAATAGTTTTTCTGTTGACTCGGAATGTACTTCGCGTGAATGAGCGCACTCTCCTGGCCCACGAGCGCCGAATAACTCTGGAACGCGCTGAAGGATTTCGGAGGATAGGTGCCGCTCGCGCCCGACGGCGCGGTGCTCGCCCAGCCGGGCAGACCGTTCATGCTGATGATCCGCGCGAGCGTGCCCTGCTGCAGGCCGGGGTCGAGGGGATAGGTCGCCGGATTGTATTGACCGGCGTTGTCCGGCTCGGTCGTCGCTTGAGCACGCTGGTCGAGCACCCATGTGCTGCCGAGATTCTCGTTCACGGGCTGCAATCCGTTGCCGCTGCAACAGACGCCCGACGCGACGTAATTCGCACCCTGCAGGCCGATGCGGTGCAGATCGAGTGCTCCGCTCACTGCGGGGACGATATCCGCCACATGGGGAAGAACGCCGAAGGAGGCATAGCCCGCCGGCCGGCTGCCCAATTGCGGCTGGGTGGCGCCCGATTTCTGAAGCTTGGCTGAGGCCGCGAAATAGCCGGCGAGCGTGGACGTGCAGGCGACGGTCGAACTGGTCGAGCCCTGCGGCACGTTGATCGTGCCCGAGGCGAGTGCCGTCCCGGTGTAGTCGGCAATCTGCCAGGCGACGGTGTCCGCGTTCGCCGCCGCGGCGTCGAATGTCAACTTGAATGTCGATCCTGACGTGAATGTCCGGGTGAGATCGTTGCCACTGACGGAAATACCGAGCGATGACGACGACGAGGAGGCGGAATTCGCAGTTTGCTGCGCGGAGGCGCAGCTCAGGCTGCCGGTCGCGACACTCGCGGCCGCCGGCGGCGGGGTCGGATTGACCGGGGTAACGGGCGATGTACCGCCCCCCGAGGAGCCTCCCCCACCGGATGCGCTGCCGCCGCCCGATGAGGATGTGCTCGAGGCGGAGGTGGCGCTGGAGTTCGATGTACCGCCGGACGATCCGCCGGAGCATCCCGTGATCAGCAGAGCGGAGGCGATCGCTGCCGCTGATGCGATCCGCATCGTCATCCGCAGAGCTGCATTGCAAAGCAAATGAGGGGGGCGGGTCGTAACGTGTATTGCACGGCCGCGATAATATTTACAAAAGTTTTCTTTTGATAACTGTCGGCCCAGGGAGACTATGTCGCCGTGAACCGACATCCCGCCGTCGTTTGCCGGTCAACGCGCGGGAGGCTGTCCGTCACGCCAGCGCGCTCCGATCGGGACGCAGGGATTCCCTGCACAGCGCATCTCCCGCGGCTGATCCTTGGTGACCACGCTGCCGGCCGCAATGACCGCTTCGCTGCCGATGGTGACGCCGGGCCCCACGAAGGCCTGCGCTCCGACCCACGCGCCATCCTCGATGACGATGCGGCGATTTCGATACGGCATGCGGGGCTCCCTGAAATCGTGATTGCCCGTGCAGAGAAACGCGCGCTGAGAGATGCAGCAATGCGCGCCGATCACGACAGGCTCCAAGTTGAGGAGAAACACCTCCTCGCCTATCCAGCTGTAATCGCCGATCTCGAGCTTCCACGGAAAATGGATGTTCACACGCGGCTTGATGTACACACCCGTTCCGATCTTCGCGCCGAATCGCCGCAGCAATCCGCATTTCAATGCGGAGGGCCAGGGCAGCGCGGAGAGAAAGAAGGCGCATTTCAACAGATACCATGCCGCCTCGATCCAGCCAGGACGCCCGCGATCGAGATCGGGGCGCCCGTCGAACAGGTCGTTACGGAGGCGGGTCATGGCCTCAACAATACGCGCCGCACGCGCGTTCCAGCTCTTTCACGACCGCCGGCCACGCGTAGCGCGCCTCGATGATGCGGCGCCCCGCCGAGCCGCGATCCGCCCGTTCCGATTCGGCCGCGAGCACTGCCTGTCCGAGCGCCTCGGCGAGGGAGTCCACTTGAGCGGAGCATTGCCAGCCCGCACCTTCCGCCAGCAGGTCGCCCACATTGCTCTCACGCGTCGCGATGACGGGCACCTCGCAGGCAAGGGCCTCCAGCACGCTCATGGGCAACCCCTCCGAATAGGACGGCAGTACGAACAGGTCCGCCGAATGCAGCAGGCGAACCTTCTCATCGCCCTGTACGAGGCCGGTGAAGATCACCCGATCGCCGATGCCGAGATTGGCGACGCAGGCGCGCACCTCCTGCAGGTGTCCTCCTTCGTCGGGACCCGCAATGACGAGCTCCCACTCCCTTGCCTGCGGAAGGATCCTCGCCCAGGCCGGGAGCAGCAGCAGCAACCCCTTCTTGGGATGAATGCGGCCGAGAAACAAAAGCCGCCGCGAGCGCCTGGTGAGGCGTTCGACGAGCGGCGTGCGAATCGGCCGCTCCCCATCGGCGGGCCTCGCGAAGTCGGCGACGTCGAGGCCGTTCGGAATGACCACGATGGGCCGGCGCGCACCGGTCGCCGCGATTTGGTCCGCTTCGACGGCGGTCAATGCACGCCAGAAACGCACGTCATCGATATTGCGGTCCTCGAACAACTTGTGCACGAGCCGCTTCTTCCATCGCGACCGCCGCAGGATATAGGGCTCGAACATGCCGTGGACATGGTACACCAGCGCCTTGCGCTGCCGTCTTGCCTCGCGGCCGAAGATCAGATTGGGACCCACGTAAAGCCCGTGCCCGTGAGTCACGTCGCTGTCGCGGACCAGCGCGGGCGCCTGCTCGAGCATATCCGGCGAGTAATACAGATAATCCGGCCCCACCCTCCGGTATTCCAGGATTCCCGGCCGGGTCTGCTGGCGCGCGGCCCCGTAGGTGGCGGCCAGCAGCGAGCGAATCCCCGCCTCCTCCATGTGCGAGTGCAGGGCAATCGCGCTCGAGCCCAGTCCGCCACCCTGCAGGGGCTCGAGCGATTGGGTGAAGTGCAGGTGCCTCATGCAGGACCGCCTCGCACCGCGTGGGTCGGCGGCGCGCAACGCATCATCGCGTCAAAACTTTAACTTCACGCCGGCATTCGCGATGTCGTCGCCGTAGCCAAATTGCGGCTGATTGGAATTGCGCAGCTCGTGACGATAGGAGACCGTGAATACCAGCGCGCGGATGGGCGTGTACTGCAGAGCCGCCTGCTGCGAGGTGATGGTGTCGTGCCGCGGGCCCGCGGGGGGAACGCCGCCCGCGGTCGCGTTGATGTAGCCGGTGCTCGCGTTGATGTAGCCGGTGCTCGCGTTGATGTAGTTCTGGTCGTACCAGGCCACGACCAGCACCCAGGTCAATTTTTCGGATTGCACCCAGCTCGGGGACAACGACACCCCGGTTTGCACGAAATAATCGGCCTGCGCGAACGTGTAGGCCGCGAGATCGCGACTCGCGGTTACGAGCAGCGAGGTCTTGTCGGTGGGCTGCCACTGCCCCTTCAGGTGCCAGATGTCGCCCGAGAACTGACCGATGTGCGGGTGATCGAAATTGTTCGGGTAATCGCGGATCAAATAGCCCGCATCGCCGCTCAGCGTGGTCTTGTCGGTCGGCGCGTACTTGAACAGCACGGACAACGTGTCCTGATCAAAGTCCGGGTTGTAGAGCACGCCGTTGATGCGCGCGTTTGCCACCGGATCGGGATAATGCCCGTGCGAGTAGTCATACTCGACGCCCAAGCTATTGAGCTGAGAGGTTGCGAGCTCTGCGCCCACCTTCCCGGTCCCAAGGTTCAAATCGTTGTAGCGCTCCTGCGTGTTCTCGTTCCTGGTGTAGGTGTCATCGACACCACCGTAGATCGCCAAACGCGGGCCCACCTGGTAGCGGCCGTTGGCGAAATACTCCTGCCGGTCGATCATGTCGCGCTGAAAGAACAGCGAGTCGGCAAATCCCGTCAGAGCTCGCGAATAGCTGCTGCCGATCTGTCCGTTGAAATCCGCGGCGAAGCTCCAGTTCCACAGCGCCTTGGCGAGCCCCGAGGGGTTGTTGAGATCCGTGTTGCGGACATAGGCGTTCTCGTCCACCTCGAAGTCGTAGTCTATCGATTGCCGGCTCACCAGCCAGTGGCCGTCGAAGCCCACGGAACCCGTGTTGATGTGATCGGCAACGGAGGTGCCCGGCGGGATCAGCGCCGCGACGGCGGGATAGTTGTGCACGCTCGGAATCCGGAACACATTGTTATCGTACGTCCAGATGTATTGCAGGTAGGGCGTGAACCAGCTCACCGTGTTGTCCGGCATGTTCTCCGGCGCGACAGGGACCGGCGGAAAGTACTGAAGCTGCGCCTGGGCCCGCGGGGCCAGAAAGCACGCGGTGACACACGCTGCCAGGGGGACCGAGATGCGCAACGCGGGGCGTGTGGTCGTCATGGCGGGCGCCCGGCTCAGAGCTCTTGAATGACGCTGCCGAGCACATTGACCCCGGCTTCCCCAAGGTGGTGCATCGCCGCGACGAGCTTCTTCTGGCGCGTGTGATTCCTGCGTGCGACCATCAGCGCGCTGCCGGCACGCGCCGCCAAAATTTGCGCATCCGCCGTCTCCGCCATGGCGGGCGTATCGATCACGATGACATCGAATTGCTCGGTGAACTGTTCCAGCACGACGTCGAACACCGGGCCTGACAGCAGCTCCTGCGGATTCGGCGGCAGACGCCCGCTCGGCAGCACGAACAGCCGCAGCTGCGGATGAATCCGGCGCGCGATCTCCCGGGTGGCGCGGCCGGTGACCAAGGCCGACAACCCCACCTCGTTGTTGAGATTGAACAGCAGATGCTGCCTCGGATGGCGCAAATCCGCGTCGATCAACAGGGTGCGCTCGCCGATCTGCGCGAACACCGTCGCCAGATTCGCCGCCAGCCAGCTGCGCCCATCGCCGCGCTCCGCGCTGGTGACCGCAATGACCTTGCGCGTGGTATCCCGGGCCCAGCGGAAAAGAATCTGGCTGCGCAGGGCGCGCAACGGCTCCACCAGGGAGCTTTCGGGTTTATAGCCGGCGATGACCTCCTCGCCGACACCGTTCTGGCCGCAGGCCAGAATGGGATAGTTGAACTGCCGCGCAATCGCAAAATCCACGTCTTCTTTGACGAGCAGCTGCAGCTGCACCGCGGCATCGCCAAATCTGAGTCCCTGCTCCTGTGCGAACCGCTCGATCTTGTCGACGTCGCTGGGACTCAACCGCCCTTCGCCGACGAGAATCGCTCCTATCGAGCGACTGCCGTCCGGCGAGGTGCCCGGGTTGACCACGGCTTTATTCTTGAAGGTGACCTTCATAGGCGGCCCGCCGCCGGCGCGGCATACTTGGGAAGGCCGCGCCCCGAACGCGCATTTGCGTCGGGAATGCGTCCGAGGACGGGAACACCGAGCAGTTCGATCAGCTCATCACCGTCGCGCACCCGCCGGTCGGTCAGCTCACGCAGCAGCGCCGCGCCGATGCCGCAGACGAAACCCACGAACAGACCGAAGAGCAGGTTCAGCAGCAGCTTGGGGCTTGCAGCCTCGGTGGGCACGGCCGCCGGGGCGAGCAATTCGATGTTGGTCTGCTGCGCCTGGCTCTCCAGGCTGCTTTGAGCGAGCCGCTGGGAGACCGCGTCGAGGTTTTTTTGCGCCATGGTCACATCGTTTTGATAGTCCGCCACCTGATCGTGCTGGTGCTTCAGATCCAGGATCCGCTGCTTTTGCGCCTCCAGGGCCGCCTTCAGATCCTCCTCCCGGCGCACGTCGACCTGAGCGGTGCCCCCTATGGAGGCGGCGATCCTCTCGCTTTCCTGCGCGATTCGCTCGTGCAGCCCGGCGATCTCCGCCTCCACATCCTTGTAGTCCGGATAGTTCTTCCGTAGTTGGTGGCCATGTCGCGGCGTCTGGCCTCGGCGGTCGCGAGGCTCGCCTTGAGATTGGCGATCACCGGACTCTGCAACACCTCCGGCAACGACTCGGCGTCGCCGCGGGCCTGCCGCTGCCTCGACTGGCTCTGCTGACTCTGAGTCTGGACCGCCACGAGCTCCGTCGACAGCTCCTGCAGCCGGGCGTTCTCCACGTCGAGCTTGTCGTCCGTGGCGACGATACCGGCAGCGTTCTGGAAGTCCGCCAATCGCTTTTCCTTGGCTTCGAGATCCGCGCGTAACGTACGCGACTGGTCGTTGAACCATGCCGCATATTGCTTGGCGGAGTCCACCTTCAACTCGATATTCGTATCGATGTAGGCTTCGGCCCAGGCATTTGCCAGCGCCGCGGCGAACTTCGCATCCCCCCACTTCGCGGCGATGCCGATCACATCGCTCTCCTTGGAGGGAACCACCGTCACCTTCTTTTGCAGCTCGTCCGCGATCCAACCGACCAAATCGCCCTTGCCGTGGCGCTGCCATTGCTCCTTGAATTCACGGGACTCATCGAGCTTCAGCAGCTTCACCGCGCGCTGCGCCACGCGGCGGCTCTCGATGATGTCGACCTGGGTCGCTATGTCACTCGGCAGCAATGCCGGGTAGGCGGCGCTGTTCGACAGCGGGTCGGCCTTGCCCTGCACGACGACCGTTGCGGTGGCCAGATACTGCTTGGGAAGAATCAGCGTCACCAGCACGACAAGGGCAACCACCGCCAGGAACACGCGCGCCGCAAACCTCCAGCGCGCCCGCAACACCAGAAACAATTGCTGAGAACCCATCGCTGCTTCCCTAATTGACTGCCCGGCCAAATCTCAATCCGTCAGAACAAACTCTCTTTCACGTAGATCACGTCCGCATCCTTCACATCGTCGTCGAGAGAGACTTCTATCTCATTCACCTTGCCGTGAGCATCGCGCCGATGCAGTACGATTCCACGCCGGGTGCCCTTCGTCGTGATTCCACCCCCGACCGCGAGCGCCTGCATGACGGTCATGTCCCGCTCCAGCCGGTACTGGCCCGCCTTCTGAACCTGCCCGTAGATATAAAACACCGGTTGATGATTCACGAAAACCGTATCACCGCCGGACAACAATATATCGTCGCCGGTGTTCCCCTCCATGGCGGCCTTGACCACATCGATTTCGCGCCGGAACGGCTTGCCGCCGCGGACGCCGCTGACGATGACGGTTTCGGACCCCGTCGGCATGATGCCGCCCGCGGTCGCGAGCATGCCGGACAAATGGCCGCCTGCGGCATCCAGCGCATAGCGTCCCGGCTTGTTCACCTCGCCGAGCACCGACACCTGATTGCCGAAGGCGGTCTCGAGCAAAATATTCACCTGCGGATTGACGACGAAGCCGCCTTGCTTGAGAAGCTCAGCGATCTTCCGCTCGGCGGCGGGCAGGGTGAGTTCGCTCACTTGTACCGAGCCGATCAACGGGAAGCTGATCGCCCCGACCTCCGATACGCGCGCTTCGAGCGTCAAGTCCGGGTTCTTGAATACGGAGATTTTGAGAATGTCGCCCGCCCCGATGCGATACTCGATCTGCGCGGCAGAGGCCGGCTGGGCATCGGCGGGCACCGCCAGGAGATTCGGTAAGAGCATGGCTGCCAGCACGGCTGCGCGGGCTGCAGCTCCCCAGAGACGGGCCAGATAAATTGAAATTGACATGATTTTAGATGCTCCTTGGGGCACCGCCGGAGCAATCACCGTCTCGCGCAGTGATGTTCCGCGTAACGCGTGCCCGCCCGCCAAGCCCGCGCCGCTCCGCCGAATCGTCCGCCAGTCTGACGGCGTCACCGCGCAAACTGAAAAAAGGTCATCCAAGATCGACCCGTCGACAATATCCAACAGCTCCGATGATACTCACAAATGTTCTGGTATTTCAAAGTTAAAGAATTGCTAACATGTTGAACGCGACGGCTTTTTTGTAAGTTCATTCCTACAGGTGGGCGCGCTCCCGGAGCATCTCGCCGCGCCGCTCGCCGCGCAATCAATGGACCACTGCATCCTCGGCGACGCCCGAATCCTGGTAAAGCGGCCCAAACACTCGGCGCAGCGTCGTGTCGCGTTCGAATCGCGTCTCGGCGATCTCGCGCGCACGCTGACCCAGCTCGCGGCGCAGCACCGGATCGTCCGCGAGAGCAACCACCGCGCCGGCGAGTCCCGACGCGTCATCCGGCGCGACCACTTCGCCGCAGTGGCTTACGATCTCGGCGATCTCCGTGCCCGTGCGACATGCGGCGATCACCGGCCGGCCGCTTGCCAGCATTCCCGACAATTTGGACGGAAGCAGCAGATCGGCTGCGTCCGGGCTTTGCGGCATCAAGTGCAGATCGGCCATTCCCAAAAGCTCCTGGAGCCGCTCCTGCGGTTGCAGTGGAATCAGGTGAAAATTAGCCAAACCGGCGCCTGCCGCCTCCAATCTTGGCTTCATGACACCGTCGCCGCAAACGACGAAAACGATATCCGCGCGCGATACGAGCAGGCTCGCGGCGGCAGGAATGACCATCAAGCCCTGTTTGCCGCCGAGGGTCCCCGAAAAAAGCGCCACGACGGCGCCATCGGGGATGCCCAGCTCGGCGCGATACTTTTCGCGCGAGCGCCGCGGCACGACCCGGGATACGTCGACCCAATTGGGGAAATAACAGATTCGCTCCGCCGTGACGCCCTTCAACAGCAACCGCTCCATCATGCGGCTGGAAATCGTCGATACCGTATCGAAGCGGCGCAGCAGCCAGCTCTCCATGCGAAGGGCGACTCGCTGCAGTAGTTTCCCCTTCAGGAGCCCCATGCGAAACGCCACGTCGATCTCGAAATCCTGCAGGTGCAGCCAGGACTTCGCGCCCGTGAGCGAGGCGATCAGCAGACCCGCCGGAGCGCACATGAATGCGGGCGCGACGGTGAGCACGACCTGCGGCCGCCAGGCGAGCTGCATCAGAACCAACGGAAACGAGGTGAGTGCGAACGACAACAGATGCAGAGTGCGATTGACGCCACCGGGGGATTTTGGCACCCAGATCGGCGCGCGCCACACATCCGCGCCGGCGAAATTCTCGCGCCGGAACGGGGGCCAGCGATAGCCCCGGGCGATCTTCCACGCCGGATAATACGGAGGCGCAGCGATTACCCGGACATCGTGTCCTTCTGCCGCCAGCCATGCAGCCATTTCACCGCTGTATTTTCCGATCCCGGTGGGCTCGGGGGCGAAGTTGGCAGAGTAGATCAAGATGCGCATAGATTTGGCCCTGGCGGCTTTTACGGTCACCATTCCTCGCGAACAAATTCAAACCACTGTCGATCACGCCGCTCAGCGATGTGCACTCCGTACTCAATCACGTCGATGGTGTGTTGTGAAGGCGGAAGTTGTCGGCGCGAGCAGACAATTGCCGAAGGAATTCGCAGCGACTGGCCGTAGGTCGAGAAGCGCAATGCGGCAAAGCCTCGCGCGCTTCGCCAGATCCTGCGCGCGCGCTACGTCAACCGGTCGAGAACATACCGCCCGCGTCGCCCGCTGCAGTCGCGCGGCCGAGACGCTTGATACGACGCACGGCGTCCCGCGCGCTGACCAAAAAATCCGGCAGTGCCGTTCGGCAGAACGCCAACTTGCGGATATAGCTTTCAACGGTCCATTCGGCGCTCGACCCTTTGGGAAAGAAAACAACGTCCCCCACCGCGACGTGCCGCGATTGCCCGTCGGGGAATTTCAGTGTGACCGAACCCTCGAGAACGTGCAGCGTCTCGTCGAAAGTGTAGAACCAGTTGAAACGCCCCGCGGTGCAGTCCCAAAAATAGGTGCTCGCAGTACCGTCGGCGCTCGACGAGAGGTGCTCGATCCGCGCCACCGGCTTCCCTCCCAGAACCCAGGCGGGATTGACGGGGCACGACGTCCAGTGGCCGGTTTCGTACCGTGCGCGCACGCTCGGATGGATCGCCGCCGCAGAGATAGTCGCCATTGACCTAGGTTAGCATAGCCAGATCGTGGCGGAACCGGAGGGAGCCTACAGCCAATTGCGGCGGCGACTGACATCGAATGCTCTCCCTGATGAAGCGACGACATCGGCCAACGAGCTCCGCGAGACGCGGCGATCGATCGACGAGGCAGAGATGGCGGACGCTGTCGGCTCGGTTTACTCTACCTGCGCCGATCCCTGTCGTTCAATGCAGACACCCAACAGAAAAGGTCCGTTATTCCAGCCCGCGAGGGCCCCAAGCCGCTCCACAGCTCCGATGACCGCCTCATCCACCAGCAACGTGACTTCTGCGAACAGCATGCTGTTCGCGCGCGCGTTGCGCAGCTCCGACCGCGTACTGGTTCCGATCAATGAAGGCGCGATGCAAGGCGATGCTGAGCGGCCTTCCTTCTACTGCGTGCACTCCGTCTCGGGAGCCGCCGGAACTGATTTTCTGAACATTGCCCGCCGGCTCGATCGCACGGTCAATTTTTTCGGACTCCAGGCGCCACCGAAGCTGATGCAGGATCCGGACTTCGGATCGTCGATCGAGGGTCTCGCCGATCACTACCTGAAGGCGCTGGTAAAGTTTCAGCCCGAGGGGCCGCTGATGATCGGCGGCTATTGCATCGGCGCCATCATTGCCCTGGATATGGCGAAAAAGCTGCGCGCCATGGGACGGGAGGTGGGTCCCGTTATCGCAATCGACGGTGCGCCGGAAAACATCGAAGTGTTGAGCGGCTGGCATCCCCGCTATTGGGCGGAGATGGCACGCAACGTTCCGCGCTGGCTGCTGCACGCCGATCTCATGAGAAGCCGCTCCCTGCACTCGCTCATCTGGAGTTTGTCCAAGCACGCAATCGCGATCGGCAAAGGCGCGATGGGCCTCAAGCGTACCGAGAAGCTAGGCGGCGGCTACGCGATCGATCGCATCATGGACCTGTCGCTTTACCCGCCCACACAACGGTCATTCATCAACCGGCTGTTCTCCGCCCTTTTCTCGTACAATCCGGAGGCATACCCCGGCGAGGTCGTCGTGTACGAAGCCAAGGTTGCGCCGCTGCTTTACGTGCCTCAGATCGGACGCAGCTGGCGCAAAATCGCCCCCCGGGCGGAAATTGTGGGCATCGTGGGGACGCACATCGGCATCATGCACGACCCCTACGTCTGCTCACTCGCGGACGACCTGCGTACGCGCATCGACCGATTCTTCGCGGCATCATTCGAGTAGCCGATCGATGCCTCGCGACCCGCGCTTCGACATTCTCTTTGAACCGGTCAGGATCGGTCCGGTCGTCGCCAAAAATCGCTTCTTCCAGGTACCGCATTGCAACGGCATGGGACACGCACGACCGCGAGCGCATGCGGCGATGCGCGGCGTCAAAGCAGAAGGCGGTTGGGCCGTGGTGAGCACCGAGGAAGTGGAAATACACCCCTCGAGCGACCTGTCGCCCTATATAGAGGGGCGCCTCTGGGACGATGCCGACCTTCCCGCGTTGGCTTTGATGACCGACGCCATCCACCGGTACGGCTCGCTCGCGGCCATCGAACTCGTGCACGGCGGTATGAACGCACCAAACCTGCTGTCTCGCGAGGTCCCGCTGGCGCCGAGCGCCATCGCCTCCCCCGCCGGGCACCATCCCGCCCAGGCTCGCGCAATGAGCGCGAGGGACATCCGAGAGTTTCGCCGCTGGCATCGTCAGGCGGCAATGCGCGCGCAACGCGCCGGCTTCGACATCATCTACGTGTATGCCGCGCACAGTCTTTCCCTGCCGATGCACTTCCTTCAACGGCGGCATAACCAGCGCTGCGACGAGTATGGCGGAAGCCTGCAGAATCGTGCGCGGCTGCTGCGCGAACTGATCGAGGACACCAAGGATGCGGTGGGCACGCAATGCGCCGTTGCGGTCCGGTTCGCGGTCGACGAGCTGCGCGGCGCGGACGGGATCAGCGCCGCCGGCGAGGGCAGAGAAGTCGTGGAACTGCTCGCCGAACTGCCCGATCTGTGGGACGTGAACGTCAGCGACTGGTCGCACGACTCCCGGACATCGCGGTTCGCTGCGGAGGGGTACCAGGAGGAATTCGTGCGCTTCGTGAAGACCGTCACCACCAAGCCCGTGGTCGGGGTCGGGCGGTTCACTTCCCCGGATGCCATGGTGTCGCAGATTCGGCGCGGGGTGGTGGATTTCATCGGCGCGGCTCGGCCCTCCATCGCCGACCCCTTTTTGCCGAGAAAAATCGAGAGCGGCGATGTGGATGACATCCGCGAATGCATCGGCTGTAATATTTGCGTGAGCGGGGATTACACCATGACGCCGATTCGCTGCACTCAAAATCCCACGATGGGCGAGGAATGGCGCAGGGGATGGCACCCCGAGCGGGTGGCGGCTCGCACCGCCGATGACACCTTTCTGGTGATCGGTGCCGGACCGGCGGGCCTGGAGTGCGCGAGGATCCTCGGGCAGCGCGGCCATGCGGTTCACTTGGTCGATGCCGCAGAACAGCTCGGCGGCCGGGTGACGCGCGAAACGCGGCTCCCCGGACTCGCCGCCTGGTCACGCGTTCGCGACTATCGTCTGGGCCAGATCAACAAGATGGCGGAGGTGTCGATCGTGCGCGGCAGCCCGGTGAGCGCACACGACATCCTCGAATTCGGCGCGAGGCGCGTCGTGCTTGCGACCGGTTCCCGCTGGAGAGGCGATGGGGTCGGACGGGCGAATCAAGCGCCGATCCCGGGCTTGGGGGGGGCGCCGACGGTGTTGACGCCCGAGGATGTGATGGACGGACGGCTGCCGCCGAGTCCCGCCCTCGTCTTCGACGACGACCATTACTACCTGGGCGGGGTCATTGCGGAGAAATTGCGCTCCCACGGGATCGAGGTCGTGCTGGTGACGCCCGCAGGCTGCGTGTCCGCTTGGACCGTGAACACCCTGGAACAATTCAGCATCCAGAAGCGTCTACTGGAACTCGGCGTGACGATCCTCGCGAACTGCAACCTGGCCGAGTTCGACGGGCAGCGCGCGGCAGTGGAGTGCGTGTTCACCGGACGCCGCTCGACCGTGCCCGCGGGATCGGTGGTCACCGTCACCTCGCGGGTACCGGATGATGCGTTGGCCGCAGAATTGACTCGGGACCCCGATCGGCTGGCGCAGGCCGGAATAGTTTCCGTGGCATCGATCGGGGATTGCTTGGCGCCCAGCACCATCGCCGCTGCGGTCTATGCGGGCCACCGGTATGCGCGCGAGTTCGATCGCCCGCCCGGCGAGGATGTTTGTTTCGCCCGCGAGCTTCCGGCTGTCTAGAGGTGTCGAGCGATGCGGTCGTGGAGGAAAGGATCATGAAAATCGGATTCATCGGACTGGGTCACATGGGCGCGGCCATCGCCGCCAATCTGGTGCACGCCGGACATCAGGTCGCGGTATGGAATCGATCGGCGGCAAAAGCCCAGGACCTGGTCGGTCTCGGGGCGATTGCCGCGCCCACCCCCAAGGCGGCAGCGGCCGAAGGCGAGGCGGTGCTCACCATGCTCGCCGATGATGCCGCTCTGGACAGCGTGCTATCCGGGCCGAACGGCCTGCTGGAAGGACTGGCTCGCGGTGCCCTGCACATTTCACTGAGCACGATCTCGGTCGCAACCGCCGGCAGGCTGGCCACCCTGCATGCCGAACGCGGGCAGCACTTGTTGTGCGCGCCGGTGTTCGGGCGGCCGGAGGCTGCCGCCGCCGCCAAATTGTTCGTCGTGGCCGGCGGGGCGAAAGCCGATCTCGACCGCGCCAAAACCCTGCTCGATGCGATCAGCCAGCGGGTTTTCTACGTCGGCGCGACGCCCTCCGCTGCCAATCTCGTGAAGCTCTGCGGCAACTTCATGATACTGGGCGCCATCGAGACGCTGGCGGAAGCCATGACGCTCGCCGAAAAAGGCGGCATCCCCAAGCAGCAATTGCTCGAGGTGCTCACCGGTACCCTGTTCGACTCGCCCGTGTATCGCAATTACGGCAAAGGTTTGGTCGAAGGCCGGTTCACGCCGGCTGGATTTGCCGCCCCGCTGGGTCTCAAAGACATGCGCCTGGTGGGGCACTCCGCCGAAGCCTTGCGCGTGCCCATGCCCGTGCTCAACGTGCTCCGCGATCATCTGCTCCAGACCATCGCCGTGGAGGGGGAGGATGTGGATTGGTCGGCGATCGGCCGGACCGTCGCCAAGAACGCAGGGCTTTGAGCCGGCGCCGGGAAGGTTAGCGGAGCCGGTACTTGACCTGAAATCCGACCGTGAAAGGCAGATTGTCCTGCGGAATCGGCGGAATGAGGATGAAGTTCACGCCGAACCGCCCGAAGCGAGTCATGGCGGCCGGCGCGAGCACCGGCCCGGTTCGATTGTTCTCGCCGCCCAACCCGAACCGTCCAAAATTGTAGCCGGAGATCACGCCGCCCATCGCCGTCAGGCGAAACCAGCCCCAATGAAGCAGCTCAGGCGCATATACCGCGCCTGCATAGAAGGACGGTCTATCCAGGGAATTGCGAAAGTAGCCTGCCGCGACGGCCCATTGCGGCCTGAACCAGCATTCGGCACCGGCACCGGGATTGAACTCATCGAAATGACGGTAAGGGTGAATGTGGTAGGACCCCAGCATGAAATCGGCCCACCCCCCATCCTTGCAAGGATCGGCGCCCGCCCGCGCGGGAAAAGTCGAGACCAACAGCAATAGAGCGGGCAACAAGGAGCGCGCAGCATTTATCATCCCGGGCCGTATTCTACGGCAACGCGATCTGGCGACTAGGGCGCACCTCGGGAACCCTACCAGGTATAGCCGAGCGATATCACCACGACATGCTGGGTCGTTTTTTGCGTTATCGGGCTGTAAGCAGCACTTCCGAGAAGACGATTCACCGCCGTGTCGAGATTGATCATCCAATGCTCCGTGATGAAGCCCGTCGCGCTGAAACCGAATCCCACCGCGTCCGATCCGGCGTGCACGTCATATACCGGATATCCGGAGGCGACGCTTTGGCCCGTCGTGACGCCGAACTCTTTTTGCAGGTAGCGATGGTCGGCGTAGGTAAAAGACGGCCCCGCGAACATGATCAATCGCCGCGAGCTGCCGGGAAGCGGCATATAAGCGTCGATGTCGGCCACCATGCCGTCGGCGCCCCCTACGAACTGGCGCACGTCCGCCCGAACCACCAGCGGAAAGCTCTTGGAGATCGCATATGAAAAGAACGCCTTCAGGGCAGGCGCGCGGTCGATATCGCCGAGGCCGTGCAGGTGGGAGATATCGTTCCGCTCCAATCGCCCGAGATCGTAGGTCAGCGCGAGGCCCCCGCGGTAGTGATCGCCGTGCACCAGATTGAGTCCCAGCCCCTCGCCCACGGACGCGAACGCGAAATCCTTGTAGCGGATGTTGATCAGGGGGCCGCCCAAAGTTCGTGTGAGCTTGGCACCGTCGTAGAGCGGCTTGTCCTCCACCGCCGCACCGAGAACGACATTCCAATCCGGGAGGTTGGGCTCGAACAGCTTCTCGAGCGCAACACCGCCCGAGTATTGCCACTCCTGAAGCGGTGATGGAGTTTGCGCGGACGCCAAGGCGGGCGCCAGGGTCGCGAGC
>Ga0182012_10000395_pt1 | contig 49181 bp, 54 predicted proteins | sample 612S2SmetaG_FD_120486 | JGI IMG/M metagenome (GOLD analysis project Ga0182012, IMG submission 120486) | Permafrost microbial communities from Stordalen Mire, Sweden - 612S2S metaG | ecosystem: Environmental > Terrestrial > Soil > Wetlands > Permafrost | place: Sweden: Stordalen | collected... | reverse complement strand
GAAGCGGTGCGAAATGACGATGGCGATGCGGTTGTGCGTCAGATCCCGGAAATGCTCGAACACCTCGGCCTCGGCGGCGGCGTCGATGGCGGCGGTGGGCTCGTCGAGCACCAGAATGTCGGCATCGCTGCGCATGAAAGCGCGCGCGAGCGCGATCTTCTGCCACTGGCCGCCGGAGAGCTCCCGCCCGTCCTTGAACCATTTGCCGAGCTGGGTTTGGTAGCCCGACGGCAGCGCCTCGACGAATTCCGCCGCCAGGCCCTGGGCGGCGGCGCTGCGCCATCGCCCTTCGTCGTCGAACGCGCGCACGTCGCCGGCGCCGATGTTCTCGCCGACCAGCATCTGATATCGCGCGAAGTCCTGGAAAATGACCCCGATGCGTTGCCGGAGCGTCGACTCGTCCCACTCCTGCAGGTCGAGACCGTCGAGCAGGATCCGGCCCCGGGTCGGGCGGTACAGCCGGGTCAGGAGCTTGATCAGCGTGGTCTTGCCGGAGCCGTTCTCGCCGACCAGCGCCAGGCTCTCCCCCGGCTTCACGTGCAGATCGATGTGCGACAAGGCGGGCAGGGACGCATCGGGGTAGACGAACTCCACGTCCTCGAAGCGGATGCCGTCGCCCGGGCGGGGCCCCGTCGTGAGGGCGCCGCTCGAGCCGCGCACCGGTTGCTCGAGGTACTCGAACAAATTCGACAGATAAAGATTGTCCTCGTACAACCCCGAGATGGCGGTCAGCGCGGCGCTCACCGCGGTTTGTCCCTGCCGCAGCAGCATGAGGTACATGGTCATTTGACCGACGGTCATCGCGCCCGCCACGGTCTCGGCGGCGATCCACGCGTAGCCGCCGTACAGCGCCCCGGTCCCGACCAGGCCCAGACCGAATCCCCAGCTGTCGCGGCGTATGGTGAGGTCGCGGTCTTCGCGGTACAGGCGGGTGAAGATGTCCCGATAGCGGTCCAGAAACCGCGGACCCAGCTCGAAAAGCTTCACCTCTTTCGCGCTGTCCTCGCGGGCGAGCACCGACTCCAGGTAGATCTGCATGCGCGATTCGGGCGCCCGCCAGCGGAACAACCGAAATGCCTCGCCCGAGAAGCGGGCCTCGGCGAGGAATGCCGGAAGGCCGGCCACCACCAAAAGGACCACCGCCCAGGGCGAGAACCTGACCAGCAGCCCGCCGAAGGAGATCAGCGAGACGGCGTTTTGCAGCAGCCCGAAGGTGCGCATCACCAGGCTCAAGGGACGGCTCGAGGCCTCGCGGCGCGCGCGCGTCAGCTTGTCGTAGAACTCCGAGTCCTCGAATTGCTGCATGTCGAGGGTCAGCGCCTTTTCCAGGATCATCACGTTGACGCGCTGGCCGAGCTGCGCGCGCAACAGCGATTGCGCGAGCGAGATACCGCGCTGCGCGAGCGAGGTGGCGGCAATCAGCGCCGCCTCGCAGCTGACCAGCACGAATACGTGGGAGAGGCTGACGGTGCCGGTGTGGTGATGCAGATCGGCGGCGCGGATCACGGCATCGACGATCAATGCGCCGAGGTACGCGATGCCCGCCGGCAGGACGCCCGCGAACAGGGTGAGCCCGGCCAACGCGATCGAGAGCGGCCGGTTGGTGGTCCATACCAGCGACAGCGCGCGGCGGCTGTATTCGAACAACCCGGTCAGGCCGCGCCGAAGGGTGCCGCCGGCGGCGATGCCGTCCGCGGGCGTGGGGTGAGGTGCGTTCATGGGAATCCCGGCACGGGTTTATACTTGCACCCTACCGGTATGGCGGAGTAAACGTGAAATTCAAGTCCCTGATCGAGCGATGGAAAAAAGATGCCCCGCCGGTGCTGACGGCGCGCGAATACGCCGTGCGTCTGCCGCTCGACGACGCCTCCCGCCTGCATGCCCTGACCGAGTTGTTCCCGGGGCGGACCGTGGAGGAGCTCATCACGGACCTGCTGCACGCCGGGCTCGACGAGATTGCGGCGGCGATGCCCTACGAGGCCGGTCCCACCGTCATTTCCCGGGACGACCAGGGTGACCCGGTGTACGAAGACGTGGGTCTGACCCCGCGTTTCGTGGAGCTCACGCGCAGAATCAAAAAGAGCCTGCAGGCCTCTTGACGCTGCCGGCTCGCGGCGGCGATACTCATCGCAGATGTCGATGGCAAGCAGAAATGGCAATGTCCGCTGGTGGCGCACTTCCCCGAAGGAGTGGGCGCTGGGCGCTTAAGTTTTAATTCACGTTCGATATCCAGAACCCATCTCCGCCTCTTGACGGTGATGGGTTTTTTTTTGGGATCACGAAGGATCGGGCCATGAAGCCGCCGTTCGACATTGCCGCCGACTTGGACACGCCGGTCTCCGCGTACTTGAAGCTCGCGCCATTTCGTCCTCGATTCCTGCTGGAGAGCGTGGAAGGCGGCGAGCGTCTGGCGCGCTTTTCGTTCATCGGATTCGGCGACTGCCTGGAAGTGTGCTTGGACGCATCGGGTCTTACGGTCGGGGGGCGCCGCATGCCGCGCCCGAGCGGGCGGAACGGCTTCTTGAATGCGCTGAGAGATGCGCTGGCCGAGGCTCCCCAACCCAAGCCGGAAATTCCCGGGGTGCCGCTGTCGGGGGGGCTGGTCGGGTACACCGCCTACGACGCCGTGCGCTATTTCGAGCGTCTCCCGGGACGCAGTCTGGATGCGACCGTGGCGCCGCATGCGCATTACGTGGCGCCCCGCTCGTTGCTGGTGTTCGATCACCTGACGCGCAGCGCCGCCTTGCTGCACGACGGGACCGACGCCGAGCGTGAGTCGCTGAGGCGCGAAGTCATGCGGGCGTTGCGGGGCGCCGTGCCGACGCCGCTCGCACCGGGCACGTTTACGCCCGCGGTGCCCTCGTTGACGGAGAGCGCTCACGCGGACGGCGTGCGACGCGCGAAGGAGTACATCTCGTCCGGAGACGTGTATCAGCTGGTGCTCGCATCGCGCTTCGAGGGGCGTCACGCGCTGGCGCCGTTCGAGGTGTATCGGGCGCTTCGGCTGCTGAATCCCTCTCCCTACATGTATTTCTGCGAGCTCGGCGACATCACGGTGGTGGGCTCCTCGCCCGAAGCCCTGGTCAAGTCGCACGGCCGCCACGCGCAGCTGCGGCCCATCGCGGGCTCGCGTCCCCGCGGCAGCGATGCGCTTGCCGATGCCCGGCTCGAGGCGGATTTGCTCGCGGATCCCAAGGAGAACTCCGAGCACGTCATGCTGGTCGATCTGGCGCGCAATGACCTGGGCCGCGTTGCGACCGCGGGCTCGGTGCGCGTGGAGCCCTATCGGGTCATCGAGCGCTACAGTCACATCATGCACATGGTGAGCGGTGTCGGCGGTACGCTCGCGCCGGACTTCGACGTGTTCGATCTGTTCGCGGCGACGTTCCCCGCAGGCACCTTGGTGGGGGCGCCCAAGGTTCGGGCCATGGAGATCATCGATGAGCTCGAGCCGGTGGGACGACAGCTGTATGGCGGAACGGTCGGCTACTTCGGACGCCACGGCGACATGGATCAGGCCATCACCATCCGGACGCTCGTGTTTCGCGGCGACACCTACAGCTATCAGGCCGGAGGCGGAATCGTCGCCGACAGCTCGCCCCGGGCGGAGTATGAAGAAGTCATGGCGAAGAGCGCGGTGCTGCGCCGCGCGCTCGTGATGGCGGCGGAGGGGTTGTGAGCTCGCGCGCACGGATCTTGCTGATCGATAACTACGATTCCTTCACCTATAACCTGGTGCAGGCGTTTCTGATGCTGGGCGCCGAGGTGGACGTCCACCGCAATGATGAGATCAGCGTGGAGGACGCGCTTCGCCAGGGGCACTCGCACCTGGTGATCTCGCCGGGTCCCGGCACGCCGCGCGATGCGGGCGTCTCGATGCGCATGATCGAGGCCTTCGCGGGCCGCATCCCGATCTTCGGCGTGTGCCTCGGGCATCAGGCCCTGGTGGAAGTGTTCGGCGGCCGGGTGGTGCGCGCCGCACGGCTGATGCACGGCAAAGTGTCCCCCGTGCAGCACGACGGCAAGGGCGTCTTCTCGGGCATGGCGCAGAATTTCCAAGCCGGCCGCTATCACTCGCTGATCGCCGAGCCCTCGAGCATGCCGCAGGTTCTGGAGGTGACGGCTCGAACCGATCAGGGGGAGATCATGGGCGTGCGCCATCGCACGCTGCCGATCGAAGGCGTGCAGTTCCATCCGGAAAGCGTGCTCACGCCGGAGGGACCGGTGCTCATGGGCAATTTCCTGAAGACCTCGCGGGCCGCGCCGTGAACTCGATGATGAACCCCGGTCAGATGCTCGAGCATCTTCTGCAGGGCGGGCATCTCGGCGAAGCCGGGGCCGCCCATCTGCTCGGTGAATTGACGGCGGGCGAGCTCGCCCCGGCAATGGCGGGCGCGCTGCTTGCCGCGATGCGCGCCAAGGGCGTGACTGCGGCCGAAGTGCGCGGGTTCGCGGGCGCCATGCGCGCGCTCGCGCGTCAGCCCGCGTTGCCGCCTTCTCCCGACGCCATCGATATCGTCGGCACGGGCGGGGATTCCTCCGGAAGTCTCAATCTCTCGACGGGCGCGGCGCTCCTGACCGCCGCTGCGGGCCTCGGGGTGATCAAGCACGGCAATCGCTCCATCACCAGCCGAAGCGGCAGTGCCGACCTCGTCGAAGAGTTCGGGCTCACGCTCCCCCTCGACGAGCGGCGCGCGGCGGAATGCTTCGCCGCCACCGGCTTCACCTTTCTGTTCGCGCCCTATTATCACCCGGCGATGAAGGCGCTCGCACCCATCCGGGCGGCGCTCGGCGTGCGTACCGTGTTCAATCTCCTGGGTCCGCTCACCAATCCGGCCGCGCCGCGTTTTCAATTGATCGGCGCCTATGATGAGAGCGCGGCGGAATTGATCGCCAACACCCTCGTCGGCATGGGAGGCGAGCGGGCATGGGTGGTGCACGGCGCGGCTGGTTGGGATGAAGCCACGCCCATCGGGCCGTTCGTCGCCTTCGACGTGGCGGCGGGGCGCGTTCGCCGCGAGCTCATCGATCCGCGGGAGCTCGGCCTGCCGCGGTGCTCGGCCGCGGATCTCAAGGGCGCCGACGCCGCCGCCAATTGGGCCGCGCTGCGCGCCGTGCTCGAAGGACGGGATCGGGGCGCGCATCGTGCCGCGCTGGTATTGCAAAGCGGACTTGCACTGTTCATTGCGGGTCGCGCGGGCTCGCCGGCCGCGGGTATCGCGCTCGCCGGCGAGACCATCGACTCGGGCCGCGCGCAGGCCTGGCTTGAGCGTCTGCAGCAATTCGCGCGGCCGGCGCGCGAGGAGCATCCCGCATGACCAACCTGCTCGACGAGATGCGTCAATCGAGCATGGAGCGCGTGCGGCAGGCGAGGCAGCGCGAGTCCGTCGCAGAGCTCGAGCGGCGCGCGGCGCAGGTGCCGGCTGCGCCGGCGCTCGCGCTCTCTGCGGCGGGCTTCGATGTGATCGCGGAGCTTAAGCTGCGGTCTCCCGCGGCCGGCGTGCTCAAGGATGCCGCGCACGATTGGCGCGGGCGCGTCGCGGCGTACGCGCGCGCGGGCGCGGCGGCGGTGTCGGTGCTCACCGAGCCGACGCGGTTCGACGGCTCGCTCGATCATCTCGAGCAGGCCGCCCGCGTGCTCGCGCCGTTGGGCGTGCCGGCCATGCGCAAGGATTTTCTCGTCGACCCCTATCAGGTGCTGGAGGCGCGGGCCGCCGGAGCCGGCGGGGTGCTGATCATCGTCCGAATGTTGAGCCAGTCGGGCGCTCTGGAACTCCTGGATGCGGCCGCCGAACAGGGCATGTTCGTGCTGCTCGAGGCGTTCGATGCCGGCGATCTGGAACGCGCCGGGCGGTTGCTCGGTGGCCGGCAATCGCGCCGCGGCGTGGTGCTGGTCGGCATCAATTGCCGGGATCTCGTGAGCTTGCGGGTGGATCCCCGGCGCTTTGCCGACCTTGCCCCGGCGCTGCCCCGGGCGGCCGTGGCGGTCGCGGAGAGTGGCGTGGCGACGCCGGCCGACGCGGCGGCGATGCGCCGGCTCGGCTATGGCGCCGCACTCATCGGTACGGCGCTCATGACCCGTGATGATCCCGCGGCGCTGCTCGCGGAAATTCTGTCGGCGGCACGGACAGTACAGCGCTAAATGGCTACACTCGGCACCATGTGGATCAAGATTTGCGGCATTACCACTGCCGATGCCGTCAGCGCCGCCGCCACAGCCCAGGTGGACGCGATCGGCTTCGTGTTTGCGCCGAGCCCGCGTCAAGTCACGCCCGGACAGGCGGCGCAGCTTGCGGCACTCGCCCCCGCGGGCATATTGAGGATCGCCGTCGCTCAGCATCCGCTGCAGATGAAGGTGGATGAGATCTGCCGCATGCTCAAACCGGACTACTTTCAAACCGACGTCGAGGATTTGAGGGAGCTCAAGATCCCGCCGCACATCAAGGTGCTGCCGGTCGTGCGCTTCGGACGCAAGACGCCGAGCCCGCTGCCCGCGCGCATCGTGTTCGAGGGGCCGACCAGCGGAATCGGCGAGCTGGCCGACTGGGGCCGCGCCGCGGAGCTCGCCCGACAAACGCAGGTCATTTTGGCGGGCGGCCTGTCCACGGAGAATGTGGCCGAGGCGATCCAGGCGGTGAGACCGTTCGGCGTCGACGTGAGTTCGGGCGTCGAATCGGAACGCGGCGTCAAGGATCCGGCCAAGATTGCCGAGTTCGTGCGTGCGGCGCGCGCCGCCGCCGCCCTCTTGACGGGCAACGCATGAGCGCGCCTCCCACTCCCCTGCCGAAGGGCGCGGCCATGGCCGGTGCGGGCCCCGATTCGAAAGGCCGATTCGGTGCCTTCGGCGGGCGCTACGTGCCCGAAACCCTGGTGCCGGCGCTCGATCGGCTGCAGGCCGGCATCGACCGGTATCTGGCGAGCGAAGATTTCCAGGCGCAATTCCACCATGAGCTCAAGACCTGGGTCGGCCGCCCCACCGCCCTGTCTCACGCCCCCACGTTGAGCGCCCGCTGGGGCGCCGATGTCTGGCTCAAGCGCGAAGACCTCGCGCATACCGGCGCGCACAAGATCAACAACGCCGTCGGCCAGACGCTGCTCGCCAAGCGCCTCGGCGCGAAACGCATCATCGCCGAGACGGGCGCGGGGCAGCACGGCGTTGCCAGCGCCGCCGCCGCCGCCCGCTTGGGCCTGCCCTGCGTCGTCTACATGGGCGAGGTCGACGTCGAGCGCCAGGCGCCGAATGTCGGGCGCATGAAGCTCATGGGCGCAACCGTCGTGCCGGTGAGCTCCGGCGACAAGACGCTGCGCGCGGCGATCGACGAGGCGCTGCGCGACTGGGTGTCCGATCCCGACGGCACGTATTACTCGCTGGGTTCCGCCGTGGGACCGCATCCATATCCTTACCTGGTGCGCGAGCTGCAGGCGGTGATCGGCCGCGAGGCGCGCGCTCAGATGATGGCGTCCGCCGGCGGTCTGCCCGATGCGGTGGTTGCCTGCGTCGGCGGCGGCTCGAACGCCATCGGCTTGTTCCATCCATTCCTCGGCGACTCGAGCGTCCGGATTCTCGGCGTGGAGGCGGGCGGCCGCGGCGCGGGACTCGGCGACAATGCCGCCTCGCTGACGTTCGGCACACCCGGAGTGCTTCAGGGCAGCTATACGCTGATCCTTCAGGACGCGTTCGGCCAGGTGCGCGAGACGCATTCGGTGTCGGCGGGGCTCGATTACTCGGGCGTCGGTCCGGAGCACGCCTTTCTCAAGAGCTCGGGCAGGGTCGTGTACGAGTCGGCGACCGACGATGAGGCGCTGGATGCGCTCAGCGAATGTGCGCGCTGCGAAGGGATCCTGCCCGCGATCGAAAGCGCGCACGCCCTGTTCGGCGCCCGCCGCTACGCGCAATCTCATCCCGGCGCGCGCATCCTCATCGGGTGCTCCGGTCGCGGCGACAAGGACATCGGCATCTTGCAGCGGACGATTCTGCGCTGAACGCCATGCAACCCCGCGATACCATCTCGACCGCCATCAGCGCCGCCACCGCGCGGGGAGCGCCCGCGCTGGTGGGGTTTCTCACGGCCGGGTTTCCGACGCGCCGTCACTTCCGGGAGAATTTGCTCGCGGTCGCCGAGTCGTGCGATGTGGTGGAGATCGGGGTCCCCTTCTCCGACCCGATGGCGGACGGTTCCACCATCCAGCGCGCGAGCTTCGCCGCGCTGGCCGAGGGGGTGACGCTTGCCTGGATCCTCGAGGAGCTGGCCGCCCTGCCACGGCCGCTCGCGGCGCCGATGCTGCTGATGAGCTATCTGAATCCCTTGCTCGCCTTCGGGCTCGAGGCCCTGCCACGTGCCGCCCGGGAGGCCGGCGTCGCCGGATTCATCGTCCCCGATCTTCCTCACGAGGAAAGCGGCGATCTCGCGACTGCGCTGGAGCGCGAGGGCCTGGCGCTGGTGCAGATGGTGACCCCGGTGACGCCGGATTCGCGCCTCGCCATGCTGTGCGCCGCCGCTCAAGGGTTCGTTTACGCGGTCACGATGACCGGCACCACCGGGAAGTCGGTGGAAGTGCCCGACGAGGTGCTCGCCTACATGGACCGCGTCAAACGCTACTCCAAGGTGCCGGTATGCGCGGGCTTCGGCATCCGATCGCCCGAACAGGTCACGCGCTTCGCCAAGCACGTGGACGGTGTGGTGGTCGGCTCGGCGTTGGTGGAGACGCTGGAGCGCGGGGGCGACGTGCGCGCCTTCCTGGGATCGCTGCGCGGATAGGCTCACAGGATCTTCCGCCGTGAAGCGCGTTTACCGGGCCGCCTCGCTGTTGCAGGTGGCGCACGCGCGCAACGTGCTGATCACCTCCGGCGTCCGCTGTGAGCTGCGCAACGTCTTTCTTTCCGGCGCCATGGGCGAGTTGCCGATGATGGAGACCTGGCCGCAGCTCTACGTCGATGACGCGGATGAGGGATACGCACTCGGCATCCTCGCGCGCGCCGCGAAAGCCCCCGGCGGCGCTCCCTGGACCTGCGAAGGATGCCAGGAGAGCCTCGAGCCGCAGTTCACGTCCTGCTGGCGGTGCGGGCGCGAGCGGGGCGCCGGCGCCGGCTGAGCCTCCATTTCATCGGGGTAGGAAAAGCCCCCGGGGTGGTGCACCGCATATGCCAGCCGCCGACCGGCCCTTCGACAGGACCTCCCAAGCCGCCCGCTGTGGCCCGGAGACGACCTTGAACTTCAACCGCTTATCCATCGCGTCGGACAAACACCGACACGAATTCGCGCAAAGTCTGAGCGAAGGTTCAGCGGCTATCCATGGCGACCGCCCCCTCCACGCGTTAAAAATTAGCGCGGTATTGAATGTAACGATTACACGCCGGGGTGCAGCTTGGAGGGTATCGAGCCATGAGCGTCGTGAGTTTGAATCAAGAGTCCTTCCCGCGCGCCGCCGCCGGCCCGCTCCTGGGGCTGTCCGCTCCCATGCAGGAGGTATTTCGCCTCATTGACCGCGTCGGGCCCACCGAGGCCAGCGTCCTCTTGACGGGCGAAAGCGGTTCCGGAAAGGAGCTCGCGGCGCAATCGATCCACGATCGGAGCCTCCGCCGGGGCGGGCCGTTCCTCGCCATCAATTGCGGCGCCATCCCCGCCGGATTGATCGAGGCCGAATTGTTCGGGTACGAAAAGGGCAGCTTTACCGGTGCCGCGCGTGCCCACGCCGGGGTGTTCGAACGGGCCGATGCCGGCACGCTTCTGCTCGACGAGATCACCGAGATGCCCATGGAGATGCAGACGCGCCTGCTGCGAGTGCTCGAGACCCGCCGGTTCTACCGCGTGGGCGCGAACGTCGAGCTGTCGACCGACGTGCGCGTGATCGCGGCAAGCAACCGCTGTCCCCTGCAGGCCGTGCGCAGCGGTCAGCTGCGCGAGGATCTGTTGTACCGCCTGGCTGTGTTCCCGATCGAGCTGCCGCCGCTGCGCAGCCGGGGGAACGATGTCGAGCTCCTCGCCGGGCATTTCCTCGACGAATTGAACGCCCAGGCGGGTACCCACAAACAGCTCACCGCGCATTCGCGCATGACCCTGAAGCAGCACAGCTGGCCGGGGAATGTGCGCGAGCTCCGAAATTGCATCGAACGGGCGTTCATCCTCGGGGATCAAGCCCTCGAGCTGGCGCCGCTCATCCAGTCGCAGTCCTCCCGGGCCGCGGGGGCCGATGATCGGGAGCGTCTGGAGATCCGCGTCGGATCCAGGATTCACGATATGGAGCGCTCGCTCATCGAAGCGACGCTCGATTATTTCCAGGGCAACAAGCGCCGCGCCGCGGACGCCTTGGGATGCAGTTTGAAAACGTTGTATAACAAGCTCAATGGCTATTCGCAGAGCCAGTGCGCCAGCAGCTGACCACCAGAAGAGGGGAGAGCCAAGACGTGTCAAGAGTATTGATTGCCGACGACCATGCGGTTGTCCGGGCAGGATTCAAGCAGTTTCTGGAGGCGGATCCCACCATCAACGCGGTCGGCGAGGCCGCCAGCGGCAACGAGACGCTCGATCTGTTGCGAAAACAGGATTGGGATCTCGTGCTTCTCGATATCCACATGCCCGACCGCAGCGGTCTGGACATATTGCGGCACATCCAAACGGGGCACCCGGGCGTGAGAGTGCTGGTCATGAGCGGGCTGCCGGAGCAGCAGTACGCGGTCAACGTTCTGCGCGCCGGGGCGAGCGGCTATCTGTCCAAGGACAGCGCCCCGGAAGAGCTGATGAAGGCGGTTCGCACGGTGCTGTCCGGCCGGCGATACGTGAGCGCCGCGCTCGCGGAGATCCTGGTGGCCGACCTGGACGGCGATCCCGACAAGCCGCTGCATGCGCGGCTGTCGACGCGCGAATTCCAGATCTTCTGCAAGCTCGCGGCCGGCCGCGGCGTCTCCGACATCGCCAACGAATTGAGCCTTAGCGTCAAGACGGTGAGCACTTACCGCTCCAGAATCCTGGAAAAAATGAGCTTCAATGCCAATGCGGACATAACGTCCTACGCACTGCGCAACGGTCTCATCCAATAACCGGCCCCGTGGGAAATCTCCTACATAACGAACGGTGCGGCGACCGTGCATGGGCCGCGCCCGCAGGCAGTACAGTGTGCCCAGTGTGTGTGCAACTAGCGTGGAAAGGATGACGATGGCTCAGGGCCTGCGAGTCTTGCTGGTGGAAGACTCCAAGGTCCTCACGGAGCGGCTGACCGAAGCGATCCGGCAGATCCCGGACGTCGAGCTGATCGGCACCGCGGACACGGAGGCCGCTGCGCTGGCAGCCGTGAAGCGCGACGCCATCGACGTGATCATCCTGGATCTGCATTTGAAACAGGGCACGGGTTTCGGTGTAATGCGCGCGCTCGCCACGACACAGTTGAAGCCGCGCATCATCGTGCTCACGAACTACGATCTCCCCGAGTACAAGAACGCGGCCATCGCCCTCGGCGCCACGCATTTCCTGGACAAGGCGCGCGATTACGGCCGCCTTCCGGAAGTGCTGCACGAGATCTGCGAAGCGCACGTCGCCAAGCACTGATTCGGGTCCACGGCTCGGTGCTCCACGCGGCGCCCGCCGGAGGTTGCCCACGCGCCAGGTAGGTCTCAGTGCCCGCAAATCCGGCTGATTTCCTACACGCGATGGTGGCCCGCGCCTCGCTGCGTCTCCTGCAGGAAGGATGGAAGCTGTGCCCCTGCTTCGAATCCAGGAGAGTAAAGTGAAAGAATCAGCGAGATCGATCAAGGGCGCCGGTGCCTGCGCTGCGGTGATGCTGGGGCTCGCGGCCTGCGCCACCAGCCCGATCCCCAACGAGAAGATCGCGGTTGCCAGAGCATCGGTGCAGCATGCCGAGCAATCGGGTGCGCAGGAGTTCGCGCCGGTCGAACTTTCCACCGCCCGCGACAAGCTGCAGCGCGCGGAAAAAGCGGCATCCGATCATGACGCGGAGCCCGCAACCATGCTGGCGGAGCAGGCCAATGTCGACGCCGAGCTCGCGGAAGCGACCGCGCAGGAGCACCGCTCGCAGAAGGCGGAGTCGGAATTGCAGGCGAGCCTGCGGGCCCTGCGCGAGCAGGCCAATCAGGCCTCGCCGACCGCCTCCCCGCCGCCGGTTGCTCCCCAGCCATTGAACCAATAACAAAGAGGTCACCTGCCATGAACGCAAGACTAATGATGGGTATCGCTTCCGCGCTGGCTCTCGGAGCCTGCGCATCCGCGCCGCAGCCGAATGCGGCGCTCGAGACGGCACGCACCCAGGTGGCGGCGGCGCAGGCCGATCCGAACGTGGTGCGCTATGCGCCGCTCGATCTGGAAACCGCCAAGAAGGATCTGGCGCTGGCCGAGTCGGCCGACGAGCATCACAAGGACGCGGAGGTTTCGCAGCCGGCCTATATGGCCGCTCAGACGGCGAGATTGGCCCAGGCTCGCGCGTCCGCCAAGGCGTATGACGCGCAGGTGGCGCAAGGTCAATCCGAACGCGATCGCATTCAGCTGGCCGCGCGGCAGCGTGAGGTGAATACTGCCGTCCAGCAGCGCAATGCGGCCTCTCAGCAGGCCGCGGATATGCAGGCGCAGGCGGCGAATCTGCAGGCCGAGCTCGACAAGATGAAGGCCAAGCAGACCGATCGCGGCATCGTGCTGACCTTGGGGGACGTGCTGTTCGACACCGGACGCGCGGAGTTGAACCCGGGGGCGGCGACCAAGATGGATCAGCTGGCGCAATTCCTCACCCAGCATCCCGACCGGCGCGCGGAGATCGACGGTTTTACGGACAGCGTGGGCTCGGACGCCTATAATGAAGAGCTATCGCAGCGCCGCGCCAACGCCGTCAAGGCCGCACTGGTGACGCGCGGCGTCGATCCGACGCGGATAAACACCCAGGGCTACGGCAAGGCCTACCCCGTGGCGAGCAACACGGACTCCGGCGGCCGACAGCTCAACCGCCGGGTGGAAGTGGTGATCGGTGGCACCGACAATGCTCCCATTGTGCCGAGGGGTTGATGGGGGTAGATTCCCACCGTCTTGAGGAGATCGATGCATGGAAACAACATATGAGGGTGCAGGCGACGTGAATGCCTCGGGGCATCGCCTGAAGGAAGACGCGGCGGATGCGGCCGGGCACATCAAGAGTGTCGCCGCCGACGAAATCAGGAATCTGATCGCCGATGTGGAGGACCTGATCGCCCGCCTTGCGGATATGAACGACGCCGATGTGGCGACGATGCGCAGCAAGGTTCTCGCCACGGTGGAATCGGCCAAGGACACCTTGACGGACGGTGCGGAGGCGCTTCGACGACAGGCGCAGAAGGCGGTGAGCGGCGCGGATGGCTACGTGCGCGAGAGTCCGTGGGCCGCCGTCGGTCTCGCGGCGCTCGTGGGCGCGGTCGTCGGCATCCTGGTCGCGCGCCGCTCTTAAGGCCGCAGATCCATGCGGGTGCTGTGGTCATTGCCGAAAGCGGCGCCTGCGCTGCTGCGCCATCTCGGCGCATACGTCGAATTGGCGGCGCTCGATCTCGAGCGGGCCAAACGCGATGCGGTCGGCGGGATCATCGTCTCCCTCATCATCCTGGTGTGCTCGTTGTTCGCCCTCCTGATGGGATGTGCGGCGGTGATTGCGGTGACGTGGGACACGCCACATCGGCTCGCCGCGATCGCCTGGATGGGTGGTGGCTTCGTCGCGCTCGCGCTCATCGCCATGGTTTACCGGTCCAAGGCCGCCGCCGAGGAACCTCCCTTCCTGGATTCGGTGCGCCGGGAATGGAAGGAAGACAGCGTGATTCTGGAACGAATCCTCGCGGACGATGACACGTGACGCCCGGCGACTCATCGGAACGTGATGCCATCATGGCGCGCCTTGCGCAGTCGCGCGGCGAGATCAGCCGGTTGCTGGAACCGCCGCCGCCCGGTGAAAGCGAGGGCGAACGCCCGGGGCCCAGCGGCGTCGGGGGAGGCTTTCCGCGCAGTCGCACGATGCGCGCACTGATGACCGGTCGTGGGATCGGCGCGGTCGGCGCCCTGGCGGGCGGCCTGCTGCTGGCGCGGCCGCGGATGGCGTGGCGGCTTCTTCGGATGCTGCCGACGGGCGCGGTGACTCGGATGGTGGTCGGGCGCCTGATCGGCGCGATGCGCGGCAAGCGCTAGCTTAGCTAGCGATAGCTAAGCCAGCGCTGCACCCGTTCATCTGCCAGTGCCATCTCAGCCGAGGGTGATGCGCGCGTAGTGATAGGTGCCATCGTCCGTGAGTGCGATCTCACAGGGCGAGGCCGCGATATCGCTGCCATCGAGCGCCGCCTTGACGACGCCTCGGCTCACGCCTTTCGGATTGTCCACCGCGATGTGAAAGCGCGACGAGCCGTGCTTGTACGTAACCTCGAAGCCGGGCCAGCCCCGTGGGATGCAGGGATCGATGCGCAACCTGCGGCCGCGCAGGTTCAGGCCCAGGATCCCCTCGATGGCGGTGCGATACATCCAGCCCGCCGAGCCCGTGTACCAGGTCCACCCGCCCCGCCCTATGTGGGCGGGAGCGGAATACACGTCGGCGCACACCACGTAGGGCTCGACCTTGTAGCGATGGATGGCGGAGCGTGTGCTCGAATGATTCACGGGATTGGTGAGCGAGAACAGTTCCGCGGCCCGATCGCCGTCGCCCAGCAGCGCGAAAGCCAGCGTCACCCACATGGCGGCATGCGTGTATTGGCCGCCGTTCTCGCGCAGGCCCGGGGGGTATGCCTTGATGTAGCCGGGGTCGTGCGCCGTGCGGTCGAAAGGCGGAGTGAACAGGTGCACCAGGCCCTCGCTGCGGCTCACCAGTTGGGCGTTGACGGAGGCCATGGCGCGCAACGCGCGTTCGCGCGGGGCGGCGCCGGAGATCACGGCCCACGACTGCGCCACCGAATCGATGCGGCATTCCTCGCTCGATACCGAACCCAGCGGGGTGCCGTCATCGAAATAGCCGCGACGATACCAGTCCCCGTCCCAGGCTTCGCGGTCGATGGCGGCTTGAAGCGTGAAGGCATGCTTGCGCCAGGCGGAGGCTCGCGCCGCATCGCCGCGGCGTTCGGCGGTAACGGCGAACCGCAGCAGCGCCGCGTGCAGGAACCAGCCCAGCCACACGCTCTCGCCACGACCCTTGATGCCGACCCGGTTCATGCCGTCGTTCCAGTCGCCCGTGCCGAACAGGGGCAACCCGTGCGAGCCGATGGCGAGGCTCGAATCGAGCGCGAGCGCGCAGTGATGGTACAAGGAGGCCGTCGCGCCGGGCTTGGCCGCCTCGAACAATTCCTGCTGGTCCTCGGCAAGCGGCCCCCCTTCCAGAAAGGCGACGGGTTCATCGAGTATCGCGAAGTCCTCGGTGACCTCCAGATAGTGCGCGAGCGCGAAGGGCAGCCAGATCCGATCGTCCGAGACCCGCGTCTTGATGCCCTGCTGGGTCACCGGCAGCCACCAGTGCTGCACGTCGCCTGCCTCGAACTGCCGCGAGGCTGCGCGCAGGATGTGCTCGCGCGCCATCCGGGGCTGGGCGACACACAGCGCCATCACGTCCTGAAGCTGATCGCGATAGCCCCATGCGCCGCTGGCCTGATAGAAGGCGGTGCGTGCCCACAGCCGGCAGGCCAGCGTTTGATATAGCAGCCATCCGTTCAGGATCACGTCCATGGAGCGATCCGGCGTCTTCACCTGGACGATGCCCAGGGTCTGGTCCCAGAAATCGGTGACCTCCTTCAGCGCGCCATCGAGATCGAGCGCGCGGTATTTCTTGAGGGAGGCCAGCGCATCGGCGCGGCAGGCTTCCTGCCCGAGCAACAGCACGACTTCGGTCTCCTCGCCCGGGCCGAGCTCGAATCGGGTCTGCAACGCGCCGCAGGGATCGAAACCTCCTCCCGCCCGATTGGACAGGGAGGCGTTGCCGAGGAGCGCGGCCGGCTCCGCCATGGAGCCGTACTCACCCAGGAATTCCCGCCGGTCGCCGGTGCTCGTCTGTTGCCGGCCGGCCATGTCCATGAATGCGACGCGTCCGGGAAAGTCCACGCTCCAGGGGTTGCGTGCGAGCAGCGCCCTCGAATCCGGGTCGATCTCGGTCACGACGAAGGGCGCCATCCGGCTGCGATGATTGCCGAGCACCCACTCCGCGTAGTGGGTCACCGACAGCCGGCGCACCTTGTTCGAGCGATTGACGAGCTTGAGGCGCGAAATCTTGATGGAGTCCGACCTGGGCACGAACTGCAGCAAATCCGTGGCGATGTCGCGCGAGGTGTGCTCGAACCGGCTGTAGCCATGGCCGTGGCGCACGACATAGGAGCCCGGCTCGCGAATGGGCAGCGGCGTGGCGCTCCAGAGATCGCCTGACTCCTCGTCGCGGATGTAGGCGACTTCCGCCGGCGGGTTGGCGACGGGATCGTTGGACCACGGCGTCAACTGATTCTGCTGAGCATTGATGGACCAGGTGGTCCCGGTGCCGTCCGCCGACACCAGGAAACCGAAATCGGGGTTTGCGACCACGTTGGTCCAGGGCGCCGGCGTCCATTCGGCGTCCTTGAGAACGATGATGTACTCGCGCGCGGCAACGTCGAACCCTCCCATCCCGTTGAAGAAATCCAGCGAGGGAAGATCTCGTGGCACCGCGCTTCGGCCGCCGCCGCCATGCTTAAGCGTCGGACGCGGCATGCGTCCGGGCTCCTGGCAACCCGACAATTGATCCCTCAAAGCACCGCTCCGGCCGTTGAACAGGGCGCGGGCGGCGACCCCGAGGGCATCCCGGGCGGCAGGGTCGAGCGCTGCGTCCTCGAGCGTGAACACGCCGCCGCGCACGCTCGCATCGGCGCCGCGCGAGCGCGCGGGGGCTTCCTCTATCGCGGCCTCGAGCGCTGAGCCGAGCGAAGGCGAATCCGCTGCCATGTTCACGAAGCAGAGATCCGCCGACACCTGCTTCGAGCGCCAGTATTCATGCGCCCTCAGGCATTGCCTGACGAGCCCGATGTCGTCCTCCTGCTCGATCCGCACCAGCACGAGCGGCAGATCGCCGGAAATTCCGTGCGCCCAGAGTGCCCGGGGACCGGACTGATTGCGCGTCAGCAGCTCGCGCGGAGCGCGCAGCGAGGCCTTCGGGCAAAGAATGGCGCCGGCGATGCGCTGGTACAGCCGCGCCTCCTCCGCATCGATCCCGAGACTTCCGAGGCTCACCTGCGCCCGATCGGCGGCCGATCGTTCGATGCGTTCGAAAGAGGCTCCGTCCCGGTACTTGCCGGCAACCGCCAGTGCCTGCGCTCGGCTCGCCGCCACGCCGCTCCAGAAGGCGACGCGCGCGGTGGCTCCGGGAAGTATCCGCACCCGGCGCCGCAGCGCCACGATGGGATCGAGCACCGTGCCCGCGGTATCCGACAGCGGCCGCGCGTCGACGATGCAGAGGGCGTTGCGTAAATCCCGTCCCCTGCCGAGAAACCTGGCGCGGTCGGTCTCGAACTGCAGCACCCCCAGCGTCTCGCCTTCGACCACGCTGAGGTGAAACATCCAGAGCGGGCGTTCCGCCGGCTCGCGGCTGCGGCGGGTGGCGAGAAGCGTGCCGGAGTCGGCGTCGAATTCGGTCTGCACGAACATTTTCGAGAACGCAGGGTGCGCGGCGTCGGCGCCGGGCGCCGCCAGCACCACCTCGGCGTAGCTCGTCACCTCGATCTCGCGAGTGCTCCTGCCCTCGTTGGTGATCGATATCCGGCGCACCTCCGCATCGTCGTTGGGCGCGACGAGGATCTCCGTGTCCGACACGATCGGTCCATCGCGACGGACGATCCGCGTCCGATCCTCGCTGAACGAGACCTGGTAATGCTCCGGTTCCCGGCCGGTGGGCTGGTAGCCGGCCGACCACACCCTGCCGTTTTCGACATCTCTCAGGAACACGAAGAAGCCGAGAGCATCCGCGGTCGGATCCTCGCGCCAGCGGGTGACGGCGAGATCCCGCCAGCGGCTGTAGCCGGTTCCCGCGTCGGACACGAAGACCGAATAATTGTCGTTGGCGAGCAGGTTCGTGCTCATTGGTTGAGCCGCCAGATGCTGAAGTTCAAGGCCGTGGCGAAGCTCACCCAAAGGAAATAAGGCACGAGGAGCAGGGCGGCGGCGCGCTGCACCGAGAAGAATTCGCGGATGGTCCAGCCGATGGCGAGCCACAGCGCGACGATGTCGAACAGGCCGAAACCGGGATTGCGCGCGCCGAAAAACACGGGCGCCCAGGCGGCGTTGAGCAGCAGTTGAACGGTGTACGCGCCGAGGGCGACGGTCTGTTGGCGGTGATAGCGCTCGCGCGACACCAGCCAGGCCGCAATGCCCATCATCAAATACAGCGACCCCCATACCGGACCGAACCAGCTGTTCGGCACCACCCACGGCGGCTTGGAAAGTCCGGCATACCAGGCCCCGATCGCCGCCGAGCGCGCCGGAGACACCAGCGCGCCGAGCGCCCCTGCCGCGATGGCCGACGCGACGAATCCGAGCAGCGCGATCCAATTCGGACGCGCGTTGCGTCCCCTGTAGCTCGTGGTGTTTTCGACGGGAATTCTCATTTGGCCTGCCATTTCAAGGAACGATACAAGGCGAGGAAAACCGCGGCCGCCGCCAGTTGCGCGAAGGCGAGCCAGCGGTATTGCGGCGCCGCCGCCAGCCACACGGAGCCGGAGAACCAGAGCACGGCGGCCGCGAGCGCGAGGTCGCGGCGCCGTGCGGACTGCTTGAGCTCGCGGCGCAGCTCCGCGAGGCCGCGGTTCTCGACTTGAACTCCAAACCGCCCTTCGGAGGCTTCGCGCACCGCCGTTTGGAACAGGCCGGGAAGCTCCTTCAAGCTTTCGATGGTATCGGGCAGCTGCGCACGCATCCGCTTCAGCACTGCGCGCGGGCTCATCCGTTCGCGCATCCATTGACGCAGGACCGGCTGCGCGGTCTTCCACAGATCGAGCTCGGGATAGAGCTGGCGCCCCAATCCCTCGACATTGAGCAGGGTCTTCTGCAGCAGCACGAGCTGCGGCTGGATTGTCATGTCGAAGCGCCGGGCGGTCTCGAACAGCCGCAGCAGCACCTGGGCGAAGGAGATCTCCTTCAGCGGCTTGTTGAAGATCGGCTCGCACACCGTTCGCACCGCGGACTCGAGCTCATCGACCCGCGTGCCCTTGGGAACCCATCCCGATTCCACGTGCAGGGCGGCAACGCGCGCGTAATCGCGATCGAAGAACGCGAGGAAATTCGAGGCGAGGTAATGCTGATCGCGCGGATCGAGGGTGCCGACGATGCCGAAGTCGATCGCCGCATAGCGCGGGTTTTGCGGATCGTCCACCTGCACGAAGATGTTGCCCGGATGCATGTCGGCGTGGAAGAAATTGTGGCGGAACACCTGCGTGAAGAAAATTTCCACGCCGTTCTCCGCGAGCCGCGCGAAATTGGCGCCGCGCGCCCTGAGCTCCTCGAGCTGGCTGATGATGATGCCGTGGATCCTCTCCATCACCATGACGTTCGGCCGGCAGAAATCCCAATACACGGCGGGTACGTAAAGAAGCGGGGAGCCCGTGAAGTTGCGCTTCAACTGGGCGGCATTGCCCGCTTCGCGCATCAGATCGAGCTCGTCGAGGATGGTCTTGCGGTATTCGGCGACGATCTCGATCGGACGCAGGCGGCGCGCATCGCTCCAGTATTCGTCGGCGAGCCGCGCGAGCGCCTCCAGCACCTCGAGATCCCGCTCGATGATCTCGTGCATGCCGGGGCGCAGCACCTTGACCACGACTTCCTCGCCGCTTCGCAGCCGGGCCGCGTGGACCTGGGCGATCGATGCCGCGGCGAGCGGCTTCTCCTCGAAGCTTTCGAACGAGTCGGCGAGCGGCCGCCCAAGCGCCTGCTCGATGGCCGCCACGGCGACGGCGCTGTCGAAGGGCGGTACCCGGTCTTGAAGCTTGGCCAGCTCATCGGCGATATCGGCCGGGATGAGGTCGCGCCGGGTCGAAACCGCCTGGCCGAACTTGACGAAGATCGGGCCGAGCTCCTCGAGCGCGAGCCGCAGCCGCTCGCCGCGGGTCACGCCGGCACTGCGCTGAAACCAGGTCCACGGCGACAGGTAGAACAGGAAGCGGAACGGCCGGTACAGGTGCGTGGCGCGCACGAAATCGTCGAGCCCGTGGCGGACCAGGGCGCGCTGAATCTGCAGGAGGCGCGTGGCGACGCGATAGCGCATCACCGCTCGTGCCTCATGCGCTGTTCGATGCGCGCGAGCCGCGCCTCGACGCGCTCCGCGGTGTCGCGCACCCGGTCTACGCCCTGCAGGAATTCCTCCACTTCGGGCTTCGCGACCAGATCGCGGCTTTCTTCCTGGAGATATTCGCTCAAATTCTCGCGGACCGTGCGGCCGGCCCGCTGCATCCAGCCGAGAGCTCCTTCGGCCGCAAGGGACAGGCGTCTCGCGGGCAGATCGCCGACCAGCCGCGACAGCTCCTCCTCGAGGTCCGGCCGGGCCAGCGCGAACAGCTCGCGGTATCGTGCGGCGATCTCCGCGTCGCCGGCGACGCGAGCCCCGGCCCGGATGCTCGTCGGGCCCGAGGCGCCGCCCGCGTCCTCGCGGATGAGTTTCAACAGCGCGAATGGCGAGCCCGATATGAGCGCATCCGCGCCGAGGTCGCCCCCCGTGCCGAGCGCGATGCGATCCGCGCACACCGCGGCGCGTATCCGGGCGAGCCCCTCGGCGTGCACCTCCAGCGAGGTGCCGTTCAAGCGGCGCGCGGCGGCCTGTGCTTTCTGCGAGCGCCCGATGCTGCGGTTCAAGATGGATTCGACGGCCGCAATCCAGGCGGGTGTGGCCGGCATGTTAGATTTTGTATCCGCGGTGGACGGCGACGATGCCGCCCGTGAGGTTGTGATAACGCGTCTCGCCGAAGCCCGCATCCTTCAGCATGCCGAGCAGGGTTTCCTGATCGGGGTGCATGCGGATCGACTCGGCGAGGTAGCGGTAGCTCGCCGCATCCCGGGCCACCAGGCGTCCCATCAGCGGCAGCAGGTTGAACGAATAGGCGTCGTACAGCGGCTTCAGGCCCGGCGCGACGGGCGTGGAGAACTCCAGCACCAGAAGCTGGCCGCCCGGCTTCAGGACGCGGTACATGGAGGACAGCGCCGCGGGCTTGTCGGTCACGTTGCGCAGTCCGAACCCGATGGTCACACAATCGAAGCTTAAGTCGGCGAAGGGCAGGCGCTCCGCGTCGGCGACCAGGCAGTGGACGTTGCCTGCATAACCCAGATCCAGGAGGCGGTCGCGGCCGGCCTCGAGCATGCTCCGGTTGATGTCCGACAGGACCACGCACCCGGTCTTGCCGACCTGGCGTGCCAGCCCCCGCGTCAGATCACCGGTGCCCCCGGCGACATCGAGCGCCGATTGGCCGGCTCGGAGGCCGGTGAGCGAAAGGGCAAATTGCTTCCAGAGGCGATGGACGCCGAACGACATGAGATCGTTCATGACGTCGTATCTGCCGGCCACGGAGCTGAACACCGCCCGGACGCGGTCGGCCTTTTCCGCCCAGGGGACCTTCTCGAAGCCGAAATCGGCCGTGGGTTTTTGGTCTGTCATCGCGTCCTCTCGAGTAGAGACGCATTGTAGCCTCCTTGAGGCGCCCCGGACCTCAGCCGCCCGTGCCGCGGACAATTCCCGCCGCGGCGCACCGCTCGAGGTAGCGTTTCCAGTTCGCGTCCCGGCGTCGGCCCAACTCGTGCAGCAGCGTCCAGGAATAAAGCCCGGTGTCGTGTCCGTCGTCGAACTTCAAGCGCAGCGCGTAGTTGCCCACCGGCTCCACGCCTGAGATTCCCACATTTTCCTTGCCCACCTGCAGGATGCCTTCGCCGACCGAGTGACCGGTGACCTCGGCGGACGGCGAGAACACCCGAAGGTATTCGAACGGCAGCTCGAAACGCGAACCGTCGTCGAAGCGGACTTCGAGGATTCGCGATTGCGTGCGAAGCTTGATGTCGGTGGGCTGGGGCATCCCTACAGAATGTACCGCGAAAGGTCCTGATCGCGGACCAGCTCGCCGAGATTGTTCTCGACGTAGGCCCGATCGATGACCACGCGGGTACCGCTCCGGTCCGCGGCGTCGAAGGACACCGTCTCCAGGAGCCGCTCCATCACGGTGTGCAGACGCCGGGCGCCGATGTTCTCGGTCTTTTCGTTGACCTCGAAGGCCACCTCCGCCAGGCGCTGCACCCCGGATTCCTCGAAGGCGAGCTCCACGCCTTCGGTCGCCAGCAGCGCCGCGTATTGGCGGCAGAGCGAGGCATCCGGCTCGGTCAGGATCCGGACGAAATCCCGCACCACCAGCGGCTCGAGCTCGACCCGGATGGGGAGCCGGCCCTGCAGCTCCGGGATCAAGTCGGAGGGCTTGGACATGTGGAACGCGCCGGAGGCGATGAACAGCACGTGATCCGTCTTGACCGTCCCGTACTTGGTGTTGACCGTGCAGCCCTCGACCAGCGGCAGGAGGTCCCGCTGCACGCCTTCGCGCGACACATCCGCGCCCGCGGTCTCCTGGCGGCGAGCAATCTTGTCGATCTCGTCGATGAACACGATGCCGTTTTGCTCGGCATTCTCGACGGCGCGGACCTTGAGCTCCTCCTCGTTCACCATCTTGGCGGCTTCCTCGTCCACCAGAAGCTTCAGGGCCTCCTTGATCTTGAGCTTGCGCGAACGCGTCTTGCCGCCCCCCAGGTTCTGGAACATGCCCTGCAGCTGCTGGGTCATTTCCTCCATGCCGGGGGGAGCCATGATCTCCACGCCGACCGGCATGGCGCGGACTTCGATCTCGATCTCCCGCTCGTCCAGCTCGCCCTCGCGCAGCATCTTTCGAAAGCGCTGCCGCGTGTCGTTGTCGCGCGGCGGGCTGTCGGCGACGAAGCCGGCTTGGGCGCGCGGCAACAGGATGTCGAGCACGCGGTCCTCCGCGGCGTCCGCGGCACGATGGCGCACCTTGGCGATTTCCTCTTCTCGGGTCATTTTCACCGAGATCTCTACAAGATCGCGGACGATCGAGTCTACTTCGCGGCCAACGTAGCCCACTTCAGTGAATTTCGTGGCCTCCACCTTGATGAAGGGCGCCTTCGCCAGGCGCGCCAGGCGCCGGGCGATCTCGGTCTTGCCCACGCCGGTGGGTCCTATCATCAGGATGTTCTTCGGCGTGATCTCGGGGCGCAGGGCCGGATCCACCTGGCCTCGGCGCCAGCGGTTGCGCAGAGCGATGGCGACCGCGCGCTTCGCGGCCTTTTGGCCGACGATGTGCTTGTCGAGCTCTTCCACGATCTCGCGGGGAGTCATCTGCGACACGGCGCTACAGCTCCTCGATGGTGAGATTGCGGTTGGTGTAGATGCAAATGTCCGCCGCAATCCCGAGGGAGCGTTCCACGATGTCGCGCGCGCCGAGGTCGGTCGCCTCGATCAGAGCCTGCGCCGCCGCCTGCGCAAAACCGCCGCCGGAGCCGATCGCGATCAGGTCGTGCTCGGGCTCGATCACGTCGCCGTTCCCGGAAATCACGTACATGCTTTCCAGGTCCGCCACGCAAAGCAGCGCCTCGAGCCGCCGCAGGCTCCGATCGCTGCGCCAGTCCTTGGCGAGCTCGATCGCCGCCCTGGTGAGATTGCCGAACTTCTCGAGCTTGCCTTCGAAGCGCTCGAACAGGGTGAAGGCATCGGCGGTGCCGCCGGCAAATCCCGCGAGCACCTTGCCGCCATACAGGCGCCGCACCTTGCGGGCGTTGCCCTTCATGACGCTCTGTCCCAGAGTGACCTGCCCGTCGCCGCCGACCGCTACCCGGCCATTGCGCCGTACCGCGAGGATGGTCGTGCCGTAGATTCGATCGGGATCGTGCTGCAGGTGGGGCGTGGAGGGCATGGAACCTAGCGTCATTGGGGCTTGGCTGCCCGTTTCAAGCGCGGCAACCGATCCCTGCTCCGACGAGGTTTCCGAGACCCAGATGGGCTAGAATCTCGCAAAGGAGGCCCTACTCAGACCGCCGACTAAAGGAAATCCGATGATCAAGAAAGGAATCTTCGCCGCATCGTGGTGGCTGTCATCGCTCCTGGTCAGCCTGCTCGCCTTGTTGCAAGCGTGCAGCGGCTCAGGCACTCCGAGCTACCCGCTCGGCGGCGCCGTCAGCGGGCTGAGCGGCGCCGGCCTTGTCCTGGCCAATGGCGCGGACACGGTTCAGGTCCCCGCCAACGCATCCTCGTTCACATTCGCAGCGCCGCTTCCCCGCGGCTCGACCTATGCCGTCACGATTCAAGCGCAGCCGGCGGGCCAGACCTGTTTGTTGACCCATGGCGCCGGTATCGTGGCAGCGGCCCCCGTCGACAGCGTGACCATCAACTGCTCCGGCCCATGGATCTGGTCGAGCGGCTCGGACAAGAGCGGCGCCGCGGGTGTCTATGGCACGAAGGGCGTGGCGACGGCCGGCAGTGTGCCGGGCGCGCGCGGCGGCGCGGTCTCCTGGACCGACGCGGCGGGGAATCTTTGGCTCTTCGGAGGAAGCTACGTCGACGCCACCGGCAAACTGTTCTTTCTGAACGATCTCTGGCGATACGCGCCCTCGAGCGGACTTTGGACCTGGATGAGCGGCTCGAGCACTGCTGCCGCCGTCTATGGTTCGCCGGGAAGCTACGGCGTACGGGGCGTCGCTGCCCCGGGCAATGTGCCGGGATCCCGCGCGGGAGCGGTCAGCTGGAAGGATGCCGCGGGAAATTTTTGGTTGTTCGGCGGAGAGGGCTACGACTCCTCGTCCAATCTGAGCTATCTCAACGATCTATGGAAGTACGATACCGCCACGGGTGAATGGACGTGGGTGGCTGGACCCGATTTGTCGTTGCCTGCGAGCGCGGTGTACGGCACGCAAGGGGTGGCGGCGCCGACCAACCTGCCCGGACCACGCGCGGGATCGGTCTCTTGGATCGATGCCTCGGGCGATCTATGGCTGTTCGGCGGCAACGGTGACATTTCGAACGCCAGTCCGTACAGGGTCGGGCTCCTCGATGATTTGTGGGAATTCTCTCCCAGCACCGGCCAGTGGACCTGGATCAGCGGCTCCGCCACCGTCAACGCCGCGGGGGTCTACGGAGATATCGGCATTCCGGCCGCCGCGAACATACCCACCGCGCGCTATGGGGCGGGCTCCTGGATCGATGCCTCCGGTAACCTCTGGCTGTTCGGCGGCAGTTCGTTCGGCGGTTTTCTAAATGACGTCTGGAAATTCACGCCGAGCTCGAACCAGTGGACGTGGGTGAGCGGCAGCAGCACGCCCAATGTGCCAGGGAATTACAACGGCACCCAGGGCGCCGCCGCCAACGACCCCGCGTCCAGCGTCCCCGGCGCACGGACCCCAGCGGCCTTCTGGAGCGATGCGGCCGGGAACTTCTGGATGTTCGGTGGCAACGGGATTTCGGCGCCACAGACATCCGACCTATTCAACGACTTGTGGGTCTTCTCGCCGGCATCGGGACAATGGGCGTGGATCAGCGGCTCGAACAGCGCCGGCGCAGCCGGGGTATACGGCACCTTGGGGACCGCGGCGCCCGCGAATGTACCCGGCGCACGGGACGGCAGCGCTGCCTGGGTCGATGGGGCGGGCAATTTTTGGCTGTTCGGAGGAGCCAGTCTCGCCAATCCACTGGCCGGGGGCGAGCTCAACGATCTCTGGGAATACGGGCACTCCAACTAGAGCGCCGCGCGTCGGCGGCTCGAGCGCTGCCCGCTCAACTTTTATTGAGTACTCGCGCGCCGGCTCGAGCGGGTAGCCGCAGGCTGTCGAGGATCGCCAACGCGGCCAGAGCGGCGATCAGCCAGAAGCCGAGCCGAAAATCGGCTGCCGAGGCGGTGGTCGCGCCGCCGCGAATCAACCCGGCGATCGACAAGGCAAGCGCGCCCACGGCGATGCCCATGCCGGCGTTCATCTGCTGCAGCACCGAGAACAGCGTGGTGGCATCGCGCATTCGTGCCTGCGGCACGTCCGCGAAGCCGATGGTGTTGAGAGCGGTGAATTGCATCGAGCGCGTCATCCCGGTGAAGAACAGCAATACGGCGACCCACGCTCGCGGCGTGTCGGCGGTCAGCAAGGCGTAGGCCGCGAATCCGGCGGCCACCAGCATTCCATTGACGATGAGCACCCGCCGGAACCCGAAGCGGTTCATGATCCAGGTGGTCGCGGGCTTCATGCCGAGATTGCCGGCGAACAGCCACAACAGCAGCACGCCGGCGTCGACCGCGCTGTAGCCGAACCCGAGCTGGAACATCAGCGGCAGCAGGAAGGGAGCGGTGCCGATGGCGGTACGGAACAGCGAGCCGCCGACGGCGGTAACGCGGAAGGTGTCGATGCGCAGCGGCGCCAGATCGAACAGCGGATGCTTCACCCGGCGCAGGTGCCGGGCTGAGAGCAGCAAAAGCGCAACACCCGTGAGCAGCATGCCGAGAGACAGCCAGAGCGGCACGTCCGGCCGGCTGGCCGCCTCGATGCCGCTCATGAAAAGCCCGAAACCAAGCGCGCTGAACACGAAGCCCGCGATGTCGAAGGGTCGGCGCTGGTATGCGCCGTTGCGCACCAGAATCAGCGCCGCGATCAGCGCCAGGATGCCCAGCGGCAGGTTGAGCAGGAAGATCCAGCGCCAGCTCCAGTGCGTGCTCAGCCAGCCGCCGATCGGCGGCCCCAGAATGGGCGCGACCAGCGCCGGCCAGGTCAGGGTGGCGATGGCACGGACGATGCCCTCCTTGGGAGTATCGCGCAACACCACCAGCCGTCCCACCGGCACCATCATCGCGCCGCCGAGGCCTTGGACGGTGCGCGAGACGGTGAAGGTCCAGAGGCTGTTGCTGACCGCGCACAGCAGCGAGGCGAGTGTGAACACCACGATGGCGGCTGCAAAGATCCGCCGGGCCCCGTAACGCTCGGCGGCCCAGCCGCTGACCGGAATGAACACCGTCAGCGCGACCAGGTAGGCGGACACGCCCACCGAGAGGTGCGCGGCCGCCGTGTCGAACTGCGCAGCCATCGCAGGCAGCGCCGTGGTGATCACCGTCGCGTCGAGGTTCTCCATGAAAAACACCGCGGCCACCAACAACGCGGTGGCGGTTCGGCGCTCGACGGTGCGCGAATTCATCTCATTCAGGCGCTGCCGGGGCGGCGTCGGGCCCGGGGGTGGGCGGCGTCGTAGACTTTGGCCAGGTGCTGGAAATCCAGGTGCGTGTAGATCTGTGTGGTGCCGATGTCCGCATGCCCGAGCAGCTCCTGCACGGCGCGCAGGTCGCCGCCCGACTCGAGCAGATGGCTCGCGAAGGAATGGCGGAACATGTGAGGATGCAGATGCACGCCCAGCCCCTGGCGGCGCGCCCAGAGCGTTACGCGAAGCTGCACCGCACGGGTGGTCAGCCGGCGTCCGGCGCGACCGACGAACACCGGCCCGGCGAGATCCGCCGCCGGGGCGGCGCCCAGGAGGAGCGCGCGTTCCGAGAGCCATCGGCGCAGCGCCTCGACGGCAAACCGGCCGATCGGCAGCACGCGGGACTTGGCGCCCTTGCCGAGCACCCGCACGGTGCGATCGGCCAGATCCAACGCGGACAGATCGAGCCCGACGAGTTCCGACAGCCTCAGGCCCGACGAATAGAACAGCTCCATGATGGCCTTGTCGCGCGCGGACAGCTCATCGTCCGCGCGAAATGCCAGCAGCCGGCCCATCTGGTCCGCATCGAGCGTGGTGGGGAGGCGCTTCTTGAGCTTGGGGGCGCGCACGTCCTCGCCGGGGTTCGAGCTCGAGCAACCCTCGCGCATCAGGAACTCGAAGAAGGTGCGCACCGCGGAGAGGCGGCGCTGCACGCTGCGTGCGGCGAGTCCGCCGGCATGGCTCGCGGCCGCGAAGGTGCGCACGTGGGCGTTGCCGAGCGCACTCCAGGGCGCGATCTTGCGCGCCTCGCAGAATTGCTCGAGCTCGCGCAAATCGTGAAGATAAGCGGCCACCGTATGGCTGCTCATCCGACGCTCATGCGTGAGATGAGTGGCGAAGCGATCGATCCATCCGCGCATCGTGGAATTCATCGAAAGCCTCGATCGCACGGCGGCGGCGCGTGCGCCTCAGCGTGTCAACGCGTAGGTCACCAGCTCGCCGATCCGCGACAGAAATTCCGTGCTCATGCCCGGATGGAATCGGTCCACGTCGCTCGCACCGATCGCGAGCAGTCCCAGCGCGCCTTTCGCGCCGAGGGGTGTGAGCGCGACCGAGCCGATCTCGACGGAATCCTTGCCGAACAGATAATCGCGCTGCGCGTCGCGGACCTGGCCGCATCGCGGCTTGCCGGATTGCAGCAGCGACTCGAAGCTCTTCATCTCGGGATCCGCGGCCTCCGCCGTGCGCAGGAACCGGCCGTGCTCATCGAGCGTGCGAGCGCCCTCCATGAAGAGCACCAGAACCGAGTTCCTCGCGTCGAAATCCTCCCGCAGGCTGGTCTCGATCGCGCTCACGGTGCCGCTCAGCGTGTGGGCTCGGATCAGCCGCTGAGTGAGGCGATGGATGCGATCCGCGAGCCCGTCGTTGGCGCGCGCGACATCCACGAGCTCCTTCAGCTTGCGCTCGAGCGTCTGGTTGCGCTCACGCAGCACTTCCACCTGGCGCTCCACCAGGCTGACCGTCGCGCCCGCATCGCGCAGGTGCGGCAGGCGCAGCTTCGCGAGCAGGGCGCCGTTGCGCTCGAAGAAATCCGGACAGGCCTGCAAATACTCGCCGACGCTCGCGTCATTGAGCGTATCCGGTTTGACGCCGCGTGCGTGACCCTGAGTCATTGATCTACCCCCGATGATGTCTCGTTGAATCTAAATGTCGATGATGCCGGTAAAGACGGTCGCCGCCGGGCCGGTGAGCCAAGCATGCTCGCCCGGACCCGGCCACGATACATGGGCTGTGCCGCCGGGCAAATCGACCCGTACCTCCGCCTCAAGAAGCCCCTGGCGTCGCCCGACGGCCGCGGCTGCGCACGCACCTGTGCCGCATGCCAGGGTCTCGCCGACGCCCCGCTCGAACACGCGCAAGCCGATGCGACCGCGGTCCACGATCTGCATGAAGCCCACGTTGGTGCGCCGTGGAAAGCGGCGATGGCGCTCGATCTGCGCTCCGAGGCGCTCCACGGGCGCGGCTTTCACGTCCGCCACTTCGAGCACGACGTGCGGATTGCCCATCGAGACGGCGCCGTACTCGACCGTTTCGCCCTCGACGTCGAGCGCGTAGCGGAGCGCCTCGGCAGGCGCGTCCATCGGCAGCGACCGCGGATCGAAATTGGGCTCGCCCATGTCGACGGACACCAGTCCGTCCCGGCGCACGCGCGCATGCACCGTGCCTCCCGGGCTTTCCATGGACAGCTCGCGTCCGAGCTCGGGGGCCCTCTTGTAGAGGAGCGCCGCGATGCATCGCGCCCCGTTGCCGCATTGTTCCACTTCCCCGCCGTCGGAGTTGAAGATCCGATAGCTCGCCCGGTTCACCGGGTCGCGCGGGGCCTCGAGCACCAGCGCCTGATCGAATCCGACGCCCAGGTGGCGGTCGGCGAGGGCGCGCACCGTGTTCGGATCGATGCCCGCCACGGCGGCTTCAGGGGCGTCGAAAACGACGAAATCGTTTCCCAATCCCTGCATCTTCGTGAACTCGATGCGCATGGTGAGCGAGCATAGCCGATGCGGTTGCGCTAGTCTTGAGTGGGTCGATAACAACAATGCCGGGGGATTATGCGCCATGTAATGGTTCTGAATGCCAAGGGTGGGTGCGGCAAGAGCACGCTCGCGACGAACATCGCGGTGTATTTCGCCCGGGAGGGCCATGAGGTCGCGATCGCGGATTACGACCCTCAGCGCACGAGCCTCGACTGGCTGGCGGGCCGCCCGGCGGATCTGCCCAAAATCACCGGCGTGCCTGCCTACGAGGAGGGGTTGCGCAACGTCGCCCGCTCCACCGAGATTCTGGTGATCGACGCGCCGGCGCGCGTGCATGGCACCGAGCTCAACGAACTCGTGCGGCGCGCGGAGACCATCGTGGTGCCCGTGCTGCCGTCCACGATCGACATCAAAGCCTGCGGTCACTTCATGGCGGAGCTCTTGGAGCTCGGCAAGGTGTCCCGCAAGCAGGCGCGTCTCGCGGTGGTCGCGAATCGCGTGCGCGAGTACACGTTGATCTTCGAGGAGCTCGACCAGTATCTCAGCAAGCTCAAGATCCCCTATCTCGCAAGCCTGCGCGAGGCGCAAAATTACGTCCGCGCGTATGCGCGCGGAATGGGAGTGCTCGAGCTTCCGGAATATCTGGCGTGGCCCGATTGGAAGCAGTGGGAACCCATCATCGAGTGGCTCGACAGCAAGCGGAGCCAGCCGTAGCGTGTCGTGCGCGCCAGAGTCGCCAAGTCCGGGCGCAGTTTCGGCATCGAACCCGGCCAGTCGGTGCTCGATGCGGCGCTTCGGGCGGGACTGAATCTTCCGCATAGCTGCAAGAGCGGCAATTGCGGGTCCTGCCGCGCGCGGCTGCTCGAGGGCGAGGTGCGCTATCCGAATGGATCCCCCCTCGGACTTTCCGAGGCGGAGCGTGCCGACGGGCTCGTTCTGCTCTGCCAGGCCCGGGCCGCGACCGATCTCATCCTCGAGACGTTCGAGCCGGCCACGCCCGACGAAGTCCTCGTCAAGCGCCTGCCGAGCCGCATCGAGCGCATCGAGCAACTGGCGCCCGACGTGGTCGCGGTGTATTTGAAGCTGCCTGCCGCCGAACGTTTCGACTTCCAGCCCGGCCAATACGTCGACGTGCTTTTGTCCAAGGGCCGGCGTCGCAGCTTCTCGATCGCCTCGCCGCCGCATGACTCGCGCCTGCTCGAGCTGCACGTCCGGCTCGCCCCCGGCGGCGAGTTCACCGGCCCCCTGTTCGCCGGCCGCATGGCGGGTGCGCTGCTCGACATCGAGGGACCCCTCGGACACTTCACCTATCGGGAGCCTTCGGGGGAGGCGACACCCGAACCCATGCTTTTGGTGGGCGGCGGCACCGGATTGGCGCCGCTGATGAGCATCGTGCGCCACGTGACGGAGGTGGGCGCGGCGCGCGACATGACGCTCTACTGGGGGGTGCGCACCGAGCGCGATCTGTATGCGCACGGGAATCTCGAGCGCCTCGGGCGCGAGCGGGGCCTGCGCTACGTGCCGGTTCTGTCGGAGCCTTCGTCAGGCTGGCGAGGCCGCGCGGGTCTCGTGCACGAGGCGGTGCTTGCCGACGCGATCGATCTCGCCCGTCATGAGGTGTATGCGAGCGGGCCGCCGGCAATGATCGAGGCGGTGCGCCGGGAATTCACGGCGCGAGGCGTCGAGCCTTCGCGCCTGAAGTTCGATTCGTTCGACTACGCGCCCGACACGCTGGATCGCCAGCGCACGACGGCCGACACCAAGTCCTGATCCTCGGCCGAGGATGCCCGCAGGAGCGGTGCCGCGAGTCCCCCCTCGCGGAGGCTGTCGGTCACCCGTGCGCCCGGCACCACCCAATGCACCGCGTCGAAATGGCGGCGCAGCGCCGGACTCGCAAGCGCCAAGAGGTTGTGCCCGATCTCGGCGCTCGTCGCCGTGATCACCTGGATCTCCCGCCGCTCGAAGCGCGCCTCGAGGGCGGCGAGCTGGCCCGCCGTCGGCGCCGGACATTCCCGCCGATACACCTCGGCCAGGGTCACCGAGGCACCTCGGCGCATGAGCTCCTGTTCCAGGAGCTCGCGGCCCCCCTGACCTTTCACGAGCAGCACGCGGTGGCCCGCGACCGAGACGAGCTGCGGGTGGCTCAACAGGCTTTCCGAATCGAAGCCGGCGTCCGGGCGCACCGAAACGCGATAGCCCGCCTGATTCAGCGCGCGCGCCGTCGCCGGGCCGATGGCGGCGAGCGGCAGATCGCGGCGCTCCTCCAGCAGCGCGGTGCCGTAGCGCACCGCGTTCGCGCTCGAGAAGATGATGAGGTCGAAATCCCCGGGTGCGCCGTCCGGAGCCACCCCCGCACGGCCCCCGGCGAGCGGCCGGATGTCCACCGCGGGAAAGCGCGTGACCACGGCGCCCTCGGCCTCGAACAGACGGCAGAGAGGAGCCGCTTGCTGCGAGGGCCGGGTGATCAGGACGCCCAGGTCGTGGAGCGCGAGCACGTATTTCCCTCGAGCCGCGCGTCAGGCGCGCGCCAGCCGTTCGAGCAGCTCGCCCGCACCGGCCTCGAGCACCCGCTCCGCCAGCGCGTCGCCCAGCGTCGCGGCATGCGCTGCGCTTCCGGCGATGGAGTCGCGGATCAGCCGGCTGCCGTCAGGCTCGGCCACCAGTCCGCGCAGCGTGAGGCGCTCTTGCGCCCCGGGCTCGGCGAACGCCGCGATCGGCGATTGGCAGCTGCCGCCGAGCCGCCGCGCGAAAGCGCGCTCGGCGGATACCGCGGCGTGCGCCGCTGCATCGTTGAGCGCACTCACGGCCTCGCACGCCGGCAAATCGTCCGACCGGCACTCGATGCCGATCACGCCCTGGCCGACCGCCGGGAGCGACACGCTGGGATCGAGCAAGGCTGAGATGCGCGATTGCAATCCGAGACGGGTGAGGCCCGCGGCGGCGAGCACGATGGCATCGAGCTCCCCCTCGTCCAACCGCTTGAGCCGGGTCTCCACGTTGCCGCGCAGTGTCGTGATGACGAGGTCCGGCCGTATCGCCAGGAGCTGCGCTCTGCGGCGCAGGCTCGAGGTGCCGAGCCGCGCGCCGCGCGGCAGGTCGCCGAGCTCGCGCGCCCCACGCGTGATCAAGGCGTCGCGGGGATCGGCTCGCGGCAACATCGCCGCGAGCGTCATCCCGGGGGGCAGATCGGCGGGCACGTCCTTCATCGAATGCACGGCGAGATGCGCGCGGCCGTCCTCGAGCGCCGCTTCCAGCTCCTTGATGAACAGTCCCTTCCCGCCGATCGCGGCGAGGCTCCGGTCCAGGATCTGGTCGCCCTTGGTGGACATCGGCAGGAGCTCGACCGTGAGGCCGGGATGGGCCCCGCGCAACAGCGCCGCCACGTGCTCCGCCTGCCAGAGTGCCAGCTTGCTCTTGCGCGTCGCGATGACGAGCGCCGGGGTCGTGGTCATGAGGAGCTGGCCGCCTTGTTCTCGGGAAACAGCGCCGAGGTGAGCCGATAGACCGCCGAGATGTCCTCGTCTCCGTATCCCTGGACGATCAGTTGGGCGTACTGCTTGAGCGTGGACTCGACCACCGGCAACTCGGCGCCGCGCTTGGCTGCCATGTCGCGGCAGATGCGCAGATCCTTCGCATGCAAACGCACCTTGAATCCGGCCGGAAAGCTGTTCCTGGCCATGAAGGGCGCGCGATTGACGAAGTACCAGCTCGACCCCGCGCCCTTGCCTAAGGTCTCGATCAGCCGCTCGAGCGGCAGTCCTTCGGCGTGCGCGAACGCCATCGCTTCGCCGACCGCCTGGATGATGCCCGCGCACATGATCTGGTTGGTAGCCTTCGCCGCCTGGCCGGCGCCGCTCGAGCCGAAGTAGGTCACGGTCTTGCCCATCTTCTCGAGCACGGGCCGGCCCTGCTCGAACTGTTCCTCCTCGCCCCCCGCCATGATGACGAGCGTTGCCGCGCGCGCGCCCTCGACGCCGCCGCTCACCGGGCAATCGAGAAATCCGACCCCGAGCGGCGCGAGCCTCGCATGCATCTCGCGTGCGGTTCCCGCCCCGATCGTGGAGCAGTCCATGACGATCATGCGGGGACTCAATCCCGCCTCCAAGCCGGCGACGACCTCACGCACGTCGGCATCGGCGGACACACAGATCACCACCGCCTCGCAATTCGCCGCCAGCTCCGCCAAGTCCTTGAAAGCATGGCAGTTGAGCTCTTGGGCGAGCGCGGCCGCCTTGTCGACGGTGCGGTTCCACACACCGTTCAACAACCCCGCGCGATGCAGGCTGCGAGCCATGTGAGCGCCCATGGCGCCGAGTCCGACGAAACCTGTTTGCATACGGAAGGATCCTGAAGAAGGGAAAGAACGTTCGGGTCAGGGCGCTAGCCTAAGGCTTTGCGTGGCACGCGGCAAAAAGTGACCCGGGAGCGCGAGAGCCGCATTGCACAGGGGCTGGACGAACGTATTTGCGGCCGCTGCGCGGCCTGCGGCTCGGGCAGCGCTAGCTTGCGCTAGGTGGCGCTGTTGCAGATCTCGTCGACGTCGTGCTTTGCATTGAGGCGCTCGGAGTCGATTTCGTCCGAGGTCAAATACTGGCGCTCGCCGTTGTCGCCGGTCTTGTACAGGCGCCGGCCCTCGATGAGCTTCTTGTAGCGGTCCTGCGCGTCGGCGCACTGCTTGTCGCGGGCCTGCGCGACGTCTTTCTCCACCGCTTTTTTGGTGTCGCTCGGAGGCGTCGCCGCCGGCCTGTCCCCATTCGAGGTGACGACCGAATTGCTGGTGGAACGGGCCGCATGGGTGCCGAGCAATTCCACCACCTCGGCGTGCACGCCGTCCGGGGGATTGTCGCCGTACTGAACCTTTCCCTGGGCGTCGACCCATTTGTAAACCACCGCCGAGGCCATGGTCGACCAACCGATCAACAGCGCGCATAACAGAACGCGTTTCATTGAGAGAACCTCATTTGCGAACCTACAGGGCGCGCGAACCCGCCTCTCCCGTCCGAATGCGCACCGCTTGGCCCAGATCCAACACGAATATCTTGCCATCACCAATCTTGCCCGTGCGGGCGGTCTCGATGATGGCTTCCTGCACCCGCTCCACCTGGTCGTCGTCCACCGCGAGCTCCAGTTTTACCTTGGGCAGGAAATCCACGACGTATTCCGCGCCACGATAGAGCTCAGTGTGACCTTTTTGCCGTCCAAAACCCTTGACCTCTGTCACGGTAATGCCCTGAACGCCGACCTCCGCCAGCGCTGCGCGAACATCGTCGAGCTTGAAAGGCTTGATGATGGCAATGACCATTTTCATACCGGGAACTCCTTATCAGCCAAGGATGCAGCTTAGCAGTGCAAAATGCACGAATTGCTGCGGCGCATCATAGGAAGCATCCTATAGCTGTGCTCTATGTTTCTGTTGTATAACGGCAAGGCATCTTGCGCCGGCCGGAATTAAAAAACGGTGCGGTCCCTTTTCAGGAACCGCACCGGCGGGATTTCGCACCGACGGGGGAGTTGGCTGGCTTGCCGGCGCGAGATGCTCCAAAAACGTTTATTCAAATTCATCCTGCTCGTTCGTCCGCGAGCCTCCGCTCACTCCCCAAGGCCCCCTAGATGGCGTCCGTTCCGGTCTCGCCGGTGCGTACGCGCAACGCCTGCTCGAGATCCAGGATCCAAACCTTTCCGTCGCCTGTTTTCCCTGTCCTAGCCACGTTACATACTGCTTCCATCACCTGCTCCGCGATCGAATCATCGACCGCCAGCTCTATCTTGGCCTTCGGCAGGAAATCGATACGATATTCCGCGCCTCGATAGATCTCGGTGTGTCCGCGTTGGCGCCCGTACCCATGGACCTCCGTGACGGTAACCCCTTGAATTCCAATATCCGCAACGGCCTGTCGAACTTCATCCAACTTGAACGGCTTGATGACGGCGGTGATCAGCTTCATGCATTTATCCCCGCTTACAGCGTTTAATTGGACGGCCTCCGGCACCCGCTCAGCGTACTATTGCTACAAGCAATGCAGCTTCCATGCCAGCCTGCCGTCCACGGAAGATCAATGGTTTGCGCCGGTGGGGCCGATGGGGGTGCATCGCTTTGGCGCGCCGGCCCTCGCGTCGTGCGTTATCAGGGTGCGCGTACAGGGTCGGGACCTTCGAGAGGATAAGCAATGAGCTTCATGAATTCTTCGGCGCTGGATGATCTGGCCCGCCGGCTGGCCGAGGCGATACCTCCGTCGTTGCGCAATTTGGGACAGGACCTCGAGGCCAATTTCAAGGCGGTGCTCCAAGCGCAACTGGCCAAGCTCGACCTGGTGAGCCGGACCGAGTTCGACGTCCAGGCTGCGCTGCTGTCGCGCACACAGGCTGCCTTGACGGCCATGGAGCAACGCCTGAAGGACATCGAGGCGAAGCTCACCACACCGCCCTAGCGGAGCGCGGCGCGTGGCTAAACGGCGTGCCGCGCGATCCGTGTGTGTTGCTTTGAGCCGGGCGCCGGCAGGCCTCAAGGCCCCCTCCGTGCGGGTCGAGGTGCACATCGGATCGGGTCTCCCGGCCTTCGCACTGGTGGGGTTGCCGGAAACCGTGGTGCGCGAGAGTCGTGAGCGGGTCCGCTCGGCGCTGCTCACCTCCGGCTTCGAATTTCCGGCGGGAAGAATCACGGTCAATCTGGCGCCGGCCGATCTGCCCAAGGAGGGCGGGCGTTTCGATCTGCCTATCGCGCTCGGCATCCTCGCGGCCAGCGGACAGCTGCCGGCGCAGGCGCTGAGCAACCGCGAGTTTTATGGCGAGCTCGCGCTATCCGGAGAGCTGCGCGAAACGCCGAAACTGCTGCCGTCCTTGGTCGAGGGGGCGCGCACCGAACATGAATTGGTCCTGCCGAGCGCCAACGCCGACGAGGCGAGCTGGGTCGCGGGCCCCCGAATCAAGCTCGCCGGCCATCTGCTCGAGGTCTGCGATGCGCTTCGAGGCGCCGCGGCCTTGGCGGCGGCCGGAACGCGGGGTGGATCACCCAGGTGTGCGCTACCCGACCTCGCGGAAGTGCGCGGGCAGTTCATCGCGAAACGCGCGCTCGAGATTGCGGCGGCGGGCGCCCACGGCATGTTGATGATCGGGCCGCCGGGGGCGGGAAAGACGCTGCTCGCCCAGCGCTTGCCGGGACTTCTGCCGCCGCTCGAGAGCCAGGAGGCCTTGGAGGTCGCGAGCCTCGAATCGGCCGCCGGCAAAAGACCGAGTCTCGGCTTCCGGCGGCCGTTCCGAAGTCCCCAGCACACGGCCTCGGTCGCGGCCTTGATCGGCGGCGGCTCGCCCGGCGGTGCATCGCTCAGGCCCGGTGAGCTCTCGCTCGCGCATCTCGGCGTGCTGTTCTTGGACGAGCTGCCGGAATTTGCTCACAACGCCTTGGAAGCGCTGCGCGAACCGCTGGAAAGCGGCGTGGTCGCGGTGTCCCGTGCCCGCAGCTTCTGCGAGTTTCCGGCGCAATTTCAGCTGATCGCGGCGATGAACCCCTGTCCATGCGGCTATGCCGGCGAGCGCAGCGGCCGCTGCCGATGTACGGTCGATCAGGTGGTCCGCTACCGCAATCGGATCTCGGGACCGTTGATCGATCGAATCGACATGCACGTCGAGCTCGCCGCGGTGCCTGTGGAGCATTTGATCGGCGACGAGCCTTCGGCGCCCGAGGGATCGGCGACGGTGGCCGCGCGCGTCGCCGCCGCTCGGCGGCTGCAGATGCGCCGCCAGGGAAAGCTCAACGCGCGGCTGACGCCCACCGAGGTCGGCGCCATCTGCCGGTTGGATCGCGACTCGCGTGTCCTGGTGGGGGCGGCGGTTGCGCGCCTCGGCCTGTCGGCCCGCGCGTATCACCGGATGCTCAAGGTGGCGCGTACCTGCGCCGACTTGGCGGCCGAAGATCGCATTCGACGCGCGGACGTGGCGGAGGCGATGAGGCTGCGGGCCCTCGACCGCGGTTAGCATCACCGTGGGCTTCGCGCGACAATGAGCATCGATGAAATCCGTGATTGACATGACCGAGCTCGAACGGGCCGCGCAGCTGGTATACGGCGTCATGCCGCCTACCGCGCAATATCCGTGGCCGAAGCTTCGACGGCGCGCCGGCTGCGCGGTGTGGGTCAAGCATGAGAATCACACGCCGACGGGCGCGTTCAAGGTGCGCGGCGGGCTCGTCTACCTCGACCGGCTGCGCCGCTCGCAAGGCCCGCCGGCGGGCGTGATCTCCGCGACTCGCGGCAATCATGGCCAATCGATAGCCTTTGCCGCCGCCCGCGCCGGGATCCCGGCCACCGTCTACGTGCCGATCGGCAACTCAGCCGATCAGAATTCCGCGATTGCGGCGGCCGGAGCCCAAGTAGTGGAATTCGGGCGCGATTTCGACGAGGCGAGGCACGAGGCGTTTCGGGTGGCGGCGGCGCAGGATCTGCACTTCGTCCCTTCCTTTCACCCCTATCTCGTGCTCGGTGTGGCGACCTACGCTCTCGAATTGCTGCGCGCTGTGGAGCGGCTGGACGCCGTGTACGTAGGCGTGGGTATGGGATCGGGGATTTGCGGCCTGATCGCAGTGCGGAACCTGTTGGGTTTGACCACTGAAATCATCGGTGTCGGCGCCGCCAAGGCGCCGGCGACCGCGCAGTCGTTCGCAGCGGGAAAGCCGGTCCCGGCGGCTTCCGCCCGCACCTTTGCCGACGGCCTCGCCACCCGCGAACCGCACCCTGATGCCATCGCGATGGTATGCCAGGGTGCTTCGCGCATGGTGCAAGTCGAGGAGGAGGAAATTGCGGAGGCCATGCGGATCTATTTCGACGACACTCATCAAATAGCGGAAGGTGCGGGTGCTGCGCCGCTGGCTGCTCTGCTCAAGGAACGAGGCCGGGTGGCGGATAAGCGCGTTGCCGTCATCCTGAGCGGTGGGAACATTGAACGCGCCCGCTTTCATCAGGTGCTCGGGGGAGCGACTCCGTCGGCGGGTTAGCGCAAGCCCGCAGCGTCACCTTGCTCCATTACGCACGGCATTTCGGTTTGCTCACATTGTTCTCGGCGGCTCTCGCGACCCCCGGGTGGCGTGCACAACTCGGGATCGCCGCCCAATTCGCACTGTTTGGAGCCCTGCACGCGGCGGCGCTGGTTCTGTCCATCCGCGCTTGCGCCGGCGTTGCAGCCGGCCGGCGGCTCCTGTTCGTGGCGCTTGCCGCCATGCTGGCGCTCGCGACCGCCCGGTTCGGCCTCTTCGGGCTGCGTGCGCTGAGCGGGGCCGGCGGCTGGTTCGGCCCGTTCGTCGTCGTTACGGTCTGCGCGGGCTTGGGGGCGCTTGCATACGGTGAGCTGATCAGCGGGTTCCTGGCAAATGGCCGGTCGGTCATGGCGCCCGGCGGGGTCGCCCCGCTCGCCGTGCGCTCGCTCGCCCTGCGCTCCCTCGGCTGCGCCGCGGCGACTTGCGCGTCTTTCGCCATCGGCCGCGCACTGCACGCCATCGACGTACTTTGGCTGACGATCCCCTGGTGGTTCGTCTTTTCGGGCCTGCTCTGGTATGCGGGGCGGCGAGGCGCATAAAATCCCGGTTCGATATGAGCGAATCGACCCCGAAGACCGTGAACGCCGCCGGCGGCTGCACGTGCGGATTCGTGCGCTACCGCCTCGCGCGGCCGCCCCTGATCGTCCACTGCTGTCACTGCCGTTGGTGCCAGCGGGAAACGGGAGCGGCCTTTGCGCTCAACGCGATGATCGAAGCCGACCAGGTGGAGCTGCTGGCGGGCGAGGTTGACGTGGTGATGACGCCCTCGCTGAGCGGCCAGGGCCAGAAGATCTCCCGCTGCCCCCGCTGCCGCGTCGCAGTATGGAGCAACTATTCCGGCGCGGGGAACGCCGTGCATTTCGTGCGGGTCGGTACTTTGGACGAGCCGGACCGGCTGCCGCCCGATCTGCATATCTTCACCGCTTCGAAGCAGCCCTGGGTGGTGCTTCCGGCGGACAAACCGTCGTTCCCGGAGTATTACAAGGCCGCCGAGCACTGGCCGGAGGCGAGCCTCACGCGCTATGCCCATCTGAAGTCAAAATCGCTAAGATAAGCCCATGAAGTCGCTATTCGCCCTGGTGGCCTGGTGTCTGTTGTTCGTCGTCTGCTGGCCGCTGGCGCTGGCGGCCCTCGTGCTGTGGCCGGTCGTGTGGCTGTTGTCCCTGCCGTTTCGCATACTCTCGATCTCGCTCGACGCGGTGTTCGCGCTGCTCAAGGCCGTCCTCTTCCTCCCGGCCCGCATGCTGGGCGGCGGCCGCGCGCCGTTGGTCCGCTGAGTTTCCCGCCGCTCCGCGGTGGGTGACACGCAAGGGTATCGATGGTCTCCGCCCGCGACGCGCTCGCTCTTCTCCTCGACGGCAATCGGCGATTCGTCGCTGATGTGCGCAGCAGCGACACGCTGCCGAGCCGCGCCCGTCGAATAGAGCTCGCAGCCGGTCAGGAGCCGTTCGCGGTGATCCTCGGCTGCTCCGATTCGCGCGTGCCGGTCGAGATCGTCTTCGATCAGGGGCTCGGCGATTTGTTCGTGATCCGTGTGGCCGGTAACATCGTCGCCCCTTCCCAGATAGGCAGTGTCGAGTTCGCCGCCGAGCAGTTCGGCACCCGGCTTGTCGTCGTGCTCGGCCATTCGAACTGCGGCGCCATCGGCGCGACCCTCGATCAGCTGCAGCGGCCCAAGGAAAATCAGTCCCGCAATCTGCGCTCCATCGTCGAGTTCGTCCGGCCCTCGGTCGAGAATCTGCTCGCAACCGAGCTGAAGCATGACCTCCCGACGTTGTTCCGCGAGGCCGTACGCGCGAACATCCGAACCTCCGCGGCGCACCTGCGGCATGGGTCCGAGATCATCGAGAACCTGATCCAGAACGACGGCCTGATGATCGTCGGAGCCGAATATTCGCTCGACACGGGCCAGGTGGATTTCTTCGACGGAATCGTGGAGCAGGGCGCATGAACGGCGACTCGTATGACCTGAAGAAGTGGAACGAGCGCGGGGTCGGCAAGCTGCCCGGGCATATGGGCATCGTCTTTACCCGGGTGAGTCCTGCCGAGGTCCTCGGCGAGTTCGCGGTAAAGCCCATGCACATGGCACCCAACGGCTTTTTGCACGCCGGCAGCATCGTGACGCTGGCCGATACCTCCTGCGGCTACGGATGCTTCGCGAGCCTGCCGCAGGACGCGATCGGATTCACCACCATCGAGCTCAAATCCAATCATCTGGGCACGGCCCGCGACGGAACCATCGCGAGTCGCGCCACGCCCCTGCACCTCGGCAGGACCACGCAGGTGTGGGACGCCGTGGTCACGCACCGGGAAAGCGGAAAGACTCTCGCGATGTTCCGCTGTACGCAGCTGGTGCTGTACCCGAAGTAGGCGTGCCGGCGGCAGGCGGCGCCCGGACTCCGGTGCAGCTTGCCCCGGTTCAGCCGCCCCGAGTACTATCGCGGCCCGGTTCAAGCGCCCGTAGCTCAGCTGGATAGAGTGTCGGCCTCCGAAGCCGAAGGTCACTGGTTCGAATCCAGTCGGGCGCGCCACTTTTTCAAATAAAATCAGCGCTCTACGGGATCGCGGACAACCCCGGGTGCGGCGGCGTCAGCGTGCCCGCCGGCTTGCCCACGGCCGAGCCTCCCGGGTGCGCGAAGCTTCGAATCACCTGAACCGGCGACCAGCGATCGAGCAGTCCGCGCGTGGCGCCGCCCCGATTCATCAAGCGGCTGGTCCATTGCAGTGAGGGATCGCCTTTGCGGTTGGTCTGGATCGATACGTTGCTCGCCGCGGACTCCCATAGCGTCATAACGCGGACTCTGTCGCGGGTGCGGTATTCCTGCAGCTGCTGCCATACCGTTTTATCGACCATCAAACGGTCGTTGGCATTGGCGATGCCCGGGTCCGTATCGAAGATCGAATGTCCGCGCGGACGGAAATCGGTGCTCGAGAAGGCGCGGGACTCGGCTGCCGGGGGCAGCGAATAGTCGCGCGGAAGGGTCAACGCGGCCGGCAATCCGAAATGCTCGTCATGCGCCGCCACGAAGGCGGGATCGTACAGGCCCGCCCCCAAGCTGCCGCTGAGGGATTGCGATGTGAAGGGTTGCGCGTGCAACGGCGCGCTCAGCGCCGCCGGCGGATGAGCTTCGTTGGAGCTCGGGCGCACCGTCGTAACGGTCGCCGAGTCGGCCGCCAGCGCCTCCGTGGCGCGAATCAGGGTCAAGGCCGCCACCCCGAGAAAAAAACGCTTGCGGGCGCCGTGCCTGCGGGCGCGGTTCAGGAACGCGGCATGCATGCGGCTCCCGTCGCAAGTGGCCGCGACCTTCCTTGGAGCTGTGGGCGGGCAGAGGTCCGACATGGGGTTCGATGCTACGTGCCGATCGGGGAAGACGCCGATAGCATCCAACACTTCCGATCGGCGACCGCGTGATGCCCGTCACATAATGCTCGGCACGAACAGGAGCGCGGGAGGGTTCGCTACATAACGTCGCGGGAAGCCGACATATGCGGTCGCGGGCTGCGCGTGGTCAGCCGTGCGGCGCGCGCAAGGTGTCGCGCGCGGCCTCCCATTCGCGCCCGTTGAACGGCGCTACCGACATCGATTCGACCGTGCCGGCGTCGAGGCAGCGTGCGTTGACGCTGAATCCGTCCGGGTGCGAGCGCGGCACGTAAAAAGACTTCACGCCGCACACCGAGCAGAAGTGGTGCTGCGCGATTCCGGTGTTGAACGTGTAGGTGGTCAGCGAGTCGCGCCCGCTGATCAGCTTGAATCGTTCGGCGGGAACGATCAGGTGCAGATAGCCGAACTTGCTGCAGACGGAGCAATTGCAGTCGGCGACTTGGATGTTGGCGGGCGCGAGGACTTCAAAACGTACGCGCCCGCAGTGGCAGCCGCCCCGATGCGTGACCATATCGTCCAGCTAGTGCTTGTGTTCCTGCGCCGCGAGATCGCTGACCAGGGTCAACAACCGCTCGGGACCCGCGGCCGAGCGCACGTCCGCGAGGTACTTTCCATTGATCACGAACGTGGGCACCCCGTCGATACGGTAGCGCTGAACGAGTTCGTCCGCTCTTTGCAGCCGGGCCTCGACTCCCATCGAGTGGTAGGCAGCCTTGAAAGCGCTCTCGGAGATGCCGTGCTTCACGGCGAATGCCGTCTGCATGCGCTCGGTCTGCGCCTCATTGCTCGGGTCGGTGGCCACCAGCGGGTCGCTGTTGACCTGGATTTCCTTGAACACTTCTTCGTGCAGCTGGTCCAGCTTCCCCAGGCTCTCGAGGGTGTAGTACAGCCGGGCGAGCGCGCGGTGGCCATCGCTCCAGGTGACCGGCACCGGCACGAAGGTGATGTACGAGGGTTTGCCCTTCTTCCAGGTCTCGACCAAGGGTTCGAGCGCATAGCAATGCGGGCACGCATACCAGAAGAATTCGAGCACCTCGACCTGCCCCGCGGGCACGTCCGTCGGCTGAGCGGGCACGAGCCGGGTGTAATTGACGCCCTCCTGCCACAGCGTCGGTCCCGCGGTAACCTGCGCGGATGCGGTCGGGGTGGCCGCCGCCACCGTGGAGGCGACCGCCGCCAGCAACAGGTTGTGCGCGCCGGAGTCACCGGTCGCTTCCTCGACGGTTTCCGATCCGTCGCGGTTGAGCTTCGACGTCTGCGTCGCCGCCGAAGGCGCCGGCGTGACGGGCGCCGAAGCACCGGCCGCGGCCCTGGCAGGACGGGCTGCTTGGGCCGACGTGGAGGCGCCCGTGGGCTGCCCGCCGGCCTGATGCTTGCTGCACGAAGAGAGCGCGAGTGCCACGCTCAGCAGGATAACGGCCCGTACGGTGCGCATGTCAGCGAAGCCCCTGTACATAAGATGAAAGGTCACGGATGTCGTCGGCCGAGAGACGCTTGGCAACGGTCGCCATGATGCCGCCCGGCCCCGGTGGCCGCGTGCCCGCTGCATAGGCGGTCAACTGTTCGGTGACGTAGTCCGAGTGCTGGCCGCGCAGCGAGGGAAACTTTGCGGGCTCATTGCCGGCGCCCGATGGACCGTGACAGGCCATGCAGGCTGGTATGCCGCGCGCCTTGTCGCCGCCGCGATAGAGCTTTTCGCCTGCCTGCTGGTGAGATGGATCCGCCTCCAAACCCGTGTTCACCTGGGCGTCGAAATAGGCGCCGAGATCCTGCATGTCCTGGCTGCTCAGCGGGGCCGCCATCGGCTGCATGATGGGATTCACGCGCTTGCCGTCCTTGAAATTCTGCAACTGTTCGGCGATGTAATCGGCGCCGATTCCCGCGAGGCTCGGCCACTGCGGGTTGGCGCTGTTGCCGTTGGCTCCATGACAGGCCTGGCACACGACCGACTTCGCTGCGCCGTTTTGCGCATTGCCGGCCGGCAATGCCGGATTGCTGGCAAAAGCGCAGGAAACTGCTGCTGCGGAGACCCAAAACCGATTCATAGCGCGCTTGACCCCATGTTCTGCGGAACCGCTCCCAGCCGTAAATTGTACACTACGACCCACGACATTTTTTCCTCCCAGCAGGCTACCCGCACCAACCGATGTCCCTCTATCCTCATGTGAGATTCTTGACGAGCGCGGCCCAAGCCGGCCAACTGGCCGCCGACACGGGGCGTGAGGTCGCCTTCGCGGGGCGTTCGAATGCCGGCAAGTCGACGGCCATCAACGCAATCGTCGAACGCTCGGGACTTGCGCGAGTCAGCCGTACGCCGGGCCGCACTCAGCTGATCAATTTCTTCGAGCTCGTCCCCGACCGGCGGCTGGTCGACTTGCCCGGATACGGATACGCGAAGGTGCCGGAGAAAGTTCAGGCCCGCTGGCTCGAGCTCATGGAGCATTATTTCAACACGCGCGAGTCGCTGGTCGGGTTGGTGCTGATCGTGGACAGCCGCCGCGGTCTCGGCCAACAGGATGCCACCATGCTCGAATGGGTGTTGGCGCGCGGCCGCCTTGCTCACGTGCTCTTGACGAAGTCGGACAAGCTCAACCGGCAGGACGCGTCTCGCGTGCTCAAGGAGACCAACGAGTCTTGCCGCGATGCGGCCGTCAGCACGCAGCTGTTCTCCGCGCACGCGAAGCAGGGATTCGATCAGGCGCGCAGCGTCCTCGCTCAATGGCTCGACGGGGATGCGACCGCGGCTGGATGACGGAGCCGGAACCGGCGATCTGTCGCGGGCAAAAAAAAGCCCCGGTGGGCGCTTGCGCAACCACCGAGGCAGACCAACCCGGCATGGGGATGACAAACCGGGTCTTACCCGCTCAGGGAGAAGAGCGGGGAGCATGTTTCCACACTCACGAGATTAGATGGGGATGCCCTTTGAAAGTTCCAGGCACTGCGGCCAATTAATTCGCGAGCCGCGGCCGGCATCCATTTCGCAGGCTCAAATGCCGAAATCCGCAAAAAACCCGCCTGGAATTCGCCAATCCTTAACGGACTTTAACAAATAGTTAACCTGAATTGCGACCGCGCTGCGTCACCAGCGGTGTCTCAGTGCGCCTCGTCCCAGTTTCGGCCTATACCTACATCGACCTTGAGCGGCACCGCAAGTTCGGCAGCCGCGATCATATGTTCCCTGAGACACATTACGGTGCTTTCCACCGCATCGTCGGCCACCTCGAGGACCAGTTCGTCGTGCACCTGCAGGATGATCCGCGCGCGGGCCTGAGACTCTCCGAGCCACGCGTCCACCTCGATCATGGCGCGCTTGATGATGTCCGCCGCGGTGCCTTGCATCGGCGCGTTGATCGCGCTGCGTTCGGCGTATTGGCGCCGGGCCGCGTCGCGCGAGCGAATTTCGGGGAGATAGAGACGCCGGCCGAACACCGTTTCGACGTATCCGAGCTCGCGCGCCTGGGCGCGGGTCTCGTCCATGTAGCGCTTCACGCCCGGATAGCGCTGGAAGTACAGGTCCACGTAGCGTTGCGCATCGCCGCGCGAGATGCCGAGCTGACGCGCAAGGCCGAATGCCGACATCCCGTAGATCAATCCGAAATTCACCGCCTTTGCCGAGCGCCGCTGATCGGCGGTCACTTCGCCGGCCGGCAGTCCGAGGACCTCCGCGGCGGTCGCCTGGTGTATGTCGCGGTCCTCGGCGAACGCCTTGAGCAAACTCGCATCGCTCGAGAGATGCGCCATGATGCGCAACTCTATCTGTGAGTAATCCGCGGCGACGAGCGAGTAGCCTTCCGCGGCGATGAACGCCTGGCGGATGCGGCGCCCCTCGGACGTGCGGATCGGAATGTTCTGCAGGTTCGGATCGGAGGAGGACAAGCGGCCGGTCGCCGCCACCGTCTGTTGATAACACGTATGGATGCGGCCGGTGCGCTCGTTGATCTGTTCCGGCAGCTTGTCGGTGTATGTGGATTTGAGTTTGGACACGCCGCGGTATTCGAGGATCAATTTCGGCAGCTCGTACGACTGGGCCAGTTCTTCGAGCACATCTTCGGCCGTGGATGGCTGACCCGTCGGAGTCTTGCGCACGACAGGAAGCCCCAGCTTGCCGAACAATATCTCCTGCAGCTGCTTGGGCGAATCCACGTTGAACGAGCCGCCGGCGGCGGCGTGAGCCTCAATCTGCAACTGCGCCATGCGCGCGGCAAGCTCCGAGCTCTGTGCGCGTAGCAGGGCGCGATCGACCAGCACACCGGTCCGCTCCATCCGGTACAAAACGGGCGATAGCGGCTGCTCGATGGTCTCGTACAGATTCTGCAGCCGGGGCGCGGCCTCGAGCTGGGGCCAAAGAGCTCGATGCAGCTTCAGCGTCACCTCGGCTACTTCACCGGCGTAATTTGCCGCTCGCTGCACGTCGACCTGGCCGAATGCGATCTGCTTGGCGCCCTTGCCGGCGACGTCATCGTATCGGGTGATGGCGGTGCCCAGGTATTTCGCGGCGGTCGACTCCAGGTCGTGGCGGGTCGCGACGCTGTCGAGCACGTACGACTCGAGCATCGAGTCGTAACGCTGTCCTTGCAGCGAGATGCCGTGGTTCGCCAGGATGTGGGCATCGAACTTGAGGCGCCTGCCGACCTTGGCAAGCTCGGGGTCCTCGAGCAGCGGTTTGAGCGCACCGAGCACGCGATCGAGCGCGAGCTGCGGCGGCGCGCCGGTGTAATCATGCGCGAGCGGGATATAGGCCGCGTCCCCGGGAGCGACGGCGAACGCCAGTCCCACCAGATGCGCGTGCATGTAATCGGGGCTGTCGGTCTCGACCCCGATGCAGATGAGGGGTGCGGCCTTGAGCTTTGCGATCCAGGCGTCCAACGAGGCGTCCGAGAGCACCGCCTCCTGCTGACGCGCGGAAGGGGCGACGGAGGCAAGCTCTGTGGACGATCCCGCCGCGGCGGATGTCGCGGGCGCCGTATCGGCGGACGGCGGGAGCGCATCCAGCGACTTGGCGAGCGCCCGCAGCTCCAGCCGGCCGTACAGCTCGCGCAGCCGTTTCTGGTCGGGGCTTGCCGCGACCAGATCCTCGGGAGCCACCGCGAGCGACACCGCCGCGTCGATGGTCGCGAGCTTTCGCGACAATTCGAGCGCGGGCAGCTCGCCGCGCAGATTCTCTCCGACTTTGCCCGGGATGTCGGCCGCGCGCGCGACCAAGGCATCCAGCGTTTGGTGCTGATTGAGCCATTTGGCGGCCGTCTTCGGCCCGACGCCGGTGATGCCGGGGATGTTGTCCGAGCTGTCGCCGACCAGCGCAAGGTAATCGACGATCTGTTCGGGGAACACGTCGAATTTCGCCTTCACTCCCGCACGGTCGAGGCGCGTATTGGTCATGGTGTTGACCAGCGATATGCGAGGATCCACGAGCTGCGCCATATCCTTGTCGCCGGTGGAGATCAGCACGTCGAACCCGGCGGCGGCACCCTGTACCGCCAGCGTGCCGATCACGTCATCCGCCTCGACGCCGGCGACGCGCAGCAACGGCAGGCCGAGCCCCGCCACCGCCTCGAGCAGGGGAGGTAATTGCGAGCGCAGGTCGTCCGGCATCGGCGTGCGGTGCGCCTTGTATTGATCGAACAGCTCGTCGCGAAACGTCCTGCCCGGCGCATCGAACACGACCGCGACCCGGTCGGGCGATTCTTCCTTCATCAGCTTGTTCAGCATGTTGATGACGCCCAGGACCGCGCCGGTCGGCTCCCCCTTGGAATTCGAGAGGGGCGGAAGCGCATGGAAGGCGCGGTACAGATAGGACGAGCCGTCCACCAGCAGGAGCTTTCGGGCGGGCATGGAGCTCAGCTTTGCGGCGCGGCGTCGGGCGTCGGATTGGATCCGGGAACGGCCGCCGGCGGCTCGGGATCTTGCGCCGGCCCCGCGGGAGCACTGGGTGCCGCCGCGGGTGCGTCCGGCGGCTTGGGAGCGTTGGGCTGGGCGGGCGCACCCGATTTCGGCGCCGCCGGAAATTTCACTTTCTTGCGTGGGTGCTCGGCATCGGGAAGCACCAGCGGACCCTTCTGCCCGCAGCCCGCCGCCGACCAGGCCAGAGCGATGAGTATCAAGACGGGCGCCGCTTTCATCGGCCAATTATACCCGTACATACCGTACCCTACGCCTGTCCTCGGAGCGCGCACCGGAACTTCTGGCGCCGGCCGCCTGTCGGAAGGTGCAGTAGCAAAATTGGAGAAATCGATGAATCGACTGTCTGCCGTCTTGTTGGCCGCCGCGGCGCTCGGCTCCGCCGCCGTCTCGACGCAGGCCGTCGCGGACAATCCGCTCGGAGCGTACGTCGGCGTCGGCGTCGGTCAGTCGAATGTCGGGAACAGCAGCTACTACGACTACGGTTATTACGGCGGCTACCACGATCACGATGCCACCTGGAAGGTGCTCGCCGGCATTCGTCCGCTGCCCTTCGTCGGAGCCGAGGTGGAATACATCGATTTCGGCAGCGGCAACGGCGATAACGGTTACTACGCCAACAACTACTTCTATTCCAATGCGAGCTCGCATCCCAAGGCGACGGTGCTGTACGGCGTCGGCTATCTGCCGCTGCCGATGCCGTTCCTCGATGTGTACGGCAAAGTCGGCGTCGCCCGGCTGCAGAGCGACATCACCACGTACGCCTATCCCGCCGGATATTGCGCGCCGCCGTACAGCGCCTGCAGCGCGCCGTCGGTGTATCGCACCGATCAGACCGACACGAAGTTCGCGTACAGCGCGGGCGCGCAGTTCAAGTGGCAGGATTTCGCTTTTCGCGCCGAGTATGAGCGCATCAGCTCGCAATTCGGCGACCCGGCGGCCGTCACCGTCAGCGCCACCTGGACCTTCTAGCCGCTGCGCGCTTCCGGCGCCGGCTTAGGCACCGTGCGGCGCGCGACGCGCGGCGCCCGGTATAATCGCCGCATGCCGCACCTCGAGCGCTCGAAAAAAACCCTCACCTTGCTCGCCGTGGCGAGCCTTTGCGCCTGCGCCACGCAGGCGGTCGACACCGCGCCGCAAGCGGCCTCGGACCCGATCTCGCGCGCATTGCGTGCAAAGGTCTCGACCATCGTGGTGATCT
>Ga0182012_10000393_pt1 | contig 49291 bp, 38 predicted proteins | sample 612S2SmetaG_FD_120486 | JGI IMG/M metagenome (GOLD analysis project Ga0182012, IMG submission 120486) | Permafrost microbial communities from Stordalen Mire, Sweden - 612S2S metaG | ecosystem: Environmental > Terrestrial > Soil > Wetlands > Permafrost | place: Sweden: Stordalen | collected... | reverse complement strand
TGGACATATCCGAACGCACGGTGCAACGCGACTGGGAAAAGGCGCGGATCATGCTGTTGGCGGCGCTGCGATGACTCGAGCCGAAGGCAAGGGTGACCTCGAGATGGTGCAACAGGAAATCGCTCGGCGCCCCGAATCGGTGCATCAGGTCGGCGGCCGTATTGGTTAGTCCCGTAGCGCCGACGCCCCGTAGCGCCGACGCGTTGTCCAATAAGTTAAATGAAGACGCGAAAATCAAGGGGTGCGTGAAACGCAACTACCCGTGGCGGGAGTAAGATTGTCGGCATCGAATAGGCGGCACCTTCCGCAGTGGTGCGACTAATAAGTAACGGTGATCGATGCCGCTGACGGCAGCCCAGCTTGCGCGCATGAGTCCCCTTCTGGACGAGGTGTTACCACTCGATGAGGCCGCCCGCCGCCTCTGGCTCGAGGCGCTCCCGTCCGGAAACGAGGACTTGGCGCCGGCTCTGTGGAGTTTGCTGCTTCCGGAGCCCGGCGCGACCGGGGGTGCCGACGAACTTGCGATCGGGTCCGAATTCGGCTCCGACGATGAATCCGACAGCGGCGCCGTAAGCGGTCTACAACCGGGCGCACGCATCGGCCCCTATGAGTTAATTCGACTCTTGGGGACCGGCGGGATGGCCGAGGTATGGCTGGCCCGTCGCGCCGACGGTGCATTCAAACGCGAAGTGGCGCTGAAGCTTCCCCTGCTGACCCGTATGCGCAAGGATCTCGAGCAGCGGTTCATCCGTGAGCGCGACATTCTGGCGAGCCTCGAACATCCACGGATCGCGCGTCTCTACGATGCGGGGATAGATCCGCAGGGACTGCCGTACTTGGCGATGGAGTATGTACAAGGGCAGCCATTGATCAGTTGGTGCGACGAGCAGCGCCTGGGAATTCCTGACCGCCTGGCATTGATTCTGCAGGTGCTCGACGCCGTGCAGTATGCGCATGAGAAGCACATCATCCATCGGGACTTGAAACCTTCGAACATTCTCGTGACCAGCTCGGGACAGGTGCGGTTGCTGGACTTCGGAGTGGCGCTGCTCCTGCAGGATGAAACCGCCGCTCGTCAACAGATCACCAGTCTCTATGGCCGCGCGCTCACCCCCGATTACGCGAGCCCCGAATGGCTGCGCGGCGATGCGATCGACGCCCGCAGCGACATCTACTCGTTGGGCGTGTTGCTGTACGAGCTGCTCACCGGCGTTCGCCCCTACCGAATCCAGCGCACGGCATCGGTCGAATTGCTCGAGCGGACCATTGCCACGGTCGAGGTGCAAAGGCCCAGCACGCAATGCGACCTCACAGCGATTGCGGCCCGCGGCACCACGCCCGAAAAGTTGACCCGGGAACTGCGCGGCGATTTGGATGCCATTACGCTCAGAGCGCTCGCGAAGGAGCCCGCCGACCGCTACACCGGTGCGGCCAGCATGGCCGAGGATCTGCAACACTACTTGCACGGGGAGCCGGTACAGGCGCGATTGCCGCCTTTGCTGTATCGAGTCCGGAAGTTCCTGCAGAGAAACCGAGCGCCGGTCTGGCTTGCGGCCGTGTCGGTAATCACCATTCTAGTGGCAGTCGGAGTGGACCATCGGATGCTGTCGAGGCGTGTCGGCGACGCGTTGCCGTCTTCCTCCAAGCCGCCGGCGCGTTCGCTGGCGGTGCTGCCGTTCGTCAACCTGAGCTTGGATAAGGAGCAGGACTATTTCTCGGACGGTCTCACGGAGGAAATGATCGATCTGCTCGGCCGGGTACCGGATCTGCGGGTGCCGGCGCGGACCTCGAGCTTTTATTTCAAGGGCAAAAACGTGGCGATTGCGAGCATCGCGCAGCAGCTGAAGGTGGCGTACCTGCTCGAGGGCAGTGTTCGCAAGGCCTCCGGTGAACGCTTACGCATCTCCGCGCGGTTGATCCGCGCCGATGACGGCTATCAGCTGTGGTCGCAGATTTACGACCGGGGTGATACCGACGTTTTTGCCGTTCAGGACGATATTGCCAAATCCGTGGTCAGCGCACTGCAGGTCAAGCTGGCGGCGGGAGCGCAGGAGGCAGGCTCCCGCGGCACGACCAGTATCGATGCGTATAACGAGTATCTGCTGGGCAGGCAGCTTTCGCGGCGCGGCAACCTCGAGGCTTATCGCCGCGCCGTCGAGGCCTACATCCATGCCATCGTACTCGATCCGGATTATGCGGCGGCGTATGCGGGGCTGGCTCTGGCGGAGGCGGCGCTCGCGGATTTCACGGGCGATGCGGGCGGTATCGAGCGCGCGGGACACGATGTCGACAAGGCGATAGCGCTCGCGCCGACCGATGCGATGGGGTATGCGGCGCGCAGCTTCATACGAACCACCTGGCTATGGGACTGGACCGGATCGCAGGTGGATATCGAGAAGGCGCTCGCACTCGATCCGCGGAGCAGTGACGTTCAGCACCGATATGCTCAGTTCTTGACCCCTCTGGGACGGCTGCCGGAGGCGATTGCCGCGCAAAAAAAGGCCACGGAGCTCGACCCGCTGTCGAGCAACGCCTGGGAAACCCTCGGTTTCTATTACACCAATATAGGGGATTATGCGCACGCGGAGCTCGCCCTCGTCCGCGCGATGAAGATCGAGCCCACCTCGGTGTTTGCGCTCAACAATCTCGGCACCCTGCGCCTGCTTCAGGCCAACGGTCAGGAGGCGCTGGCAGCCTTTCGCAGGGTGGATCACGAAGGCTTCCGGTTGTCGGGAATCGCAATGACCGAGTACACGCTGGGAGATAAGCAGGGCTCGCAGCAGGCGTTGGATGAGTTGATGGCCAAGCGCGCGCAGGAGGATGCCGACGAAATCGCCGAAGTCTACGCGTGGCGGGGCGAGAAGGACCGGGCGTTCGAGTGGCTCGAGCGGGCCTATCAGCAGCGAGACGGCGGCCTCTCGACGATCAAAACCGACCCGACGCTCGCCTCGCTGCGCACGGACCCGCGCTTCGATGCGCTGCTGCGCAAGATGAAGCTGCCGGTGCGAAACGCCGACGCTGATTGAAAGAGCGCGAAGGTGTGTGCGCGGTCCCGCGGCATCGCCGGCGCGCATCATCAACACCCGCGCCGGGACCCTTCGACCCCGGTCGCTGCTGCTGGACCAACCGGCGTCGGCACTCAACGTCCCTGTAGGCTCGTGCCCTGGGGTCGCGCTCGCCCAATAGCCGTGTCCCTGACATCACTCGGCGGTTGATTCGGCCGCTTTTGGTGGCAGCCATAAATTATTTAATTCAATAACTTATACAGTATTTGGTGCGCTAGACTTTAATATTATATTTCTATTTGTTATAGTATTTATAATATGACCATTTCGAGTATGAACGGTGAACATCTCTCCGCAGATCTTAAGACGGTGCAGGCACTGCGCATCGACCTGGCGCTGCAGATCGCGCGGTACGTGAAAGGCATCGGCCGATCGCAGGTCAACGTCGCACGCTCACTCGGTATCCCGCAACCGACGGTGAGCAAAATTGTCCGCGGCCAGGTCGCCGATCTTTCCTTGGAGCTCATGATCCGCATCGCCACCCGCGCGAAGCTGCAACTCGTACTGCTCACGGGTAAGGATCCAGCCGAAGCGGGTGTGTTTGTCAGCGGTACCGCCCTTGCCGGCCGGGCGCAGCGTTCGCGGCTGGCCGATCACGCCCGCGGCGAGCTCGGCGCGACCCTCCAGCGACTCAGTCCCGAGCAGCGCCTCAACGCGCAGCTGCGGCACAGCGAACTGCTGGCCGATTTACGGCGTGGCGCAGCCTCGCCTCAACCGCGATGAGGACTCAGGCGCCCGGCCAATCCTCGCTCCTATTCCTGGACGTGGCGCAGATCCTGACGGCTCACAACATTCCCTATGCCTTGGTTGGCGCGGTGGCTGCCGCCGTGCACGGCGAGGTACGCGCTACCACCGACGCTGACGCCGTGCTGTCGGTCCCCCTCCCGCAGTTGAGCGCTTTGCGCAGCGCGTTCGAGAGGGCAGGCTTTCGCGCAGAGGTTCGCCTCGGCGACCACGAGGACCCAATCCCGGCCATGCTGATCCTCCAGGATGATCATGACAATACGGTGGAGTTGCTGGCGGGTATCCGGGGATTGGACCCTGAAGCCTTTAGACGCACGATCACCGTGCCGTTTCAGGGGGACACGCTGCGCATGATCGGCCGCGAAGACTTCATCGCGATGAAATGCTACGCAGGGGGCCCGCAGGACATTGCCGATGCGCGAGCGGCCTTGACGAGAGCCGATGCGGCGACCGACCTCGACCTGTTGCGTCGCCTGACCCGCCGCTTCGGCCGCGCGGCTTCAGACGTGCTGGAACAGTTACTTGCGTGTTCTCAGCGGCAGCAGTAGCTCGGAGAGGAGGCTCAATTGCGGCCACTCGCGCGCGCCGTCTCGATATGACATGCACACAGGATCCGCGCTATGCTTCAGCCGGCCGGAAGACCAAACGGTCGCAAACACGTGTGATCCCCCTGTCTCGATATCTAAAACCGCTCGGTCTGTCGTTGCGCATCGTGGCACTCTCGTGTTTTGCGCTTGGCGCCCTCGCGCAAGAAGCTGCGCCACCCGGCAGCGACTTGGCCGCTTTTGCCGCCAAGCGATTTCCGCAGCCGGTGCGTGTCGGCGATTTGATCGAGCGGCCGGTACTCGCGCCATTGGAGAGTCGACCGCTGCTCGGCCACGTGCTGAACGTAGTCCGGCTGGCGAACGATGAGCTGGCAGTGGTGATCAAATTCGGCGGGTTCTGGGGTTTCGGAGGCCGCGACATTGCCGTCCCAGCCAAGGGCATGGTGCTGGTCGGACAGGATCTCGAGGTGCTCGACTTTACGCCGCAGGACCTGCGTACGTTCCCGACTTTCGCACCGGGCGGTGCCACCGTGCTGGGCCCCGATGAAGTAATCCGCATGGGCTTGGCTCATCCTTCGCATTGACGACCAAAGAACCGAGTGCAAGGAGTGCTGATTGCATGAACAAAGGTAGAACCAGGCGACTGCATCCGCTCGCGGTGCGCATCATGCATTGGATCAATGCGTTCGCGATGCTCGTCATGATCATGTCGGGCTGGGGGATTTACGACGACTACGTCATCATCCACGGCCTGCATTTCTCCTCCAGTCTGCGCCTCGGCAGCTGGGCCGCACCCAGCTTGCTGTGGCATTTTGCCGGTATGTGGCTGCTTGCGCTGAACGGCCTCGCGTATCTCGTTTACGGGCTCGTGACCGGACGGCTACGGGAGCGGATGCTGCCGATTCATGCTGCCGACGTCGTGCAGACCGTGCGTGACACGCTGCATTTCAAGATCAAACACGATGATCTGACCGTTTATAATGCGGTGCAAAAATTGCTGTACATCGTGGTCATCCTGGCCGGAATTTCGCAGGTCGTGACCGGCCTTCTCATCTGGAAGCCCGTTCAGTTTTCCTCGGGGGTGGCGCTCCTCGGCGGGTTTCAGGCGGTGCGCATCGACCATTTCATCGGGATGTGCGTGATCGTCGGCTTCTTGATCGTCCACGTTGCGCTCTCCCTGCTCGTGCCGCAAACCCTCTGGGCCATGCTGAGCGGCGGTCCGCGTCTGCAGCCGCGAGGAGAATCTCCGTGAAATCGCCGTTTCGACCTGCAAAGCCGCCGGATCCCGCCATTCTGGACAACCACCGCGGCCGGATTCAGCTTCTCGAACGCCGGGGCTTCATGCGGGGCGGTCTTTCGCTCGGTGCGATTGCCCTGCTCACGGGCTGCGATGTCACCTCGGATCCTTCCATCGACAAGGGATTGCGCCTGATGTCTGCGTGGAACGACCGGGTACAAGCCGCGCTTTTCGACCCAAATCACCTGGCACCGACCTACCCCGCATCGATGATTTTGAAGCCGCCGAAATTCAACGCGTACTATGACATCACCCAGGTAAAACCGGTGGATGTGTCGGGTTGGAAGCTGGAGCTTGCGGGATCCATCGCGGACAAGCGGCCTTGGACGCTCGAGCGTCTCATGACACTGCCCACGAGCGAGATGGTGATCAAGCATATCTGCGTCGAGGGCTGGGATTACATCGGGGGATGGTCCGGCCCTACCTTGCGCAGCTTCCTGGAACGAGTGGGTGCAGACCTGCATGCCCGGTATGTCGCCTTCAAAACGGCTGACGACTATCCCAGCAGCATCGACATGGCGACGGCGCTCCATCCGCAAACACTGCTGGCCACCCGCTACGCAGGCGAGACGCTGGCCGACCCCTTCGGCTTTCCAGTGCGTCTGCGTATGTCGACCAAGCTGGGATACAAGAATCCCAAATGGATCACCGCGATCGAGGTGACCAACCAGTATCCCGGAGGCTACTGGGAAAATTTGGGCGAAGGCTGGTTCGCCGGAATCTAGCTTTCGCTGCGCGTTTCGAGGCGACCGGCGTCATGGAGTGAGCGGCCCCGGCTCATGACAAGGCCACGCGCAGGAAGGTGGAGGCCAGCTGCATGCTCACGCGAACGCTGGTGGTGAAATGGCCGGACACCTTGGACTCGCCGCTGACCCGCGCGCCGTACGGGACCGGGATTTCGAGGACGCGCAGAGCGGCCTTGGCCACACGCATCTGCATTTCGAGATTCCATCCATAGGTCATTTCGCTCATCCCGAGGCGCAGCAGATCAGAGCGGCGAATCGCCCGGAAGGCGCACATGTCGCTGTATCGCGTGCCGTAAAGACATCGGATCATCGCACCGGCGAGCCGGCCGGCGATCACTTGATGCCATCCCATGCTGCCCCCTGCCCGCTCACCGCGCGTGCGCGACCCGATCACGAAGTCCGCTTCGCCCGACAGGATCGGATCTATCAGCCGTTCGATCAACTCCGCGCGGTCGCTGCCGTCGCCGTCCATGTAGACGAGGATTGCCGCTTCGTCCGCGGCCAGCGCTCCGAGCCAGCAGGCGCGGCCATAGCCGCGACCCGCCTCGATCACCTCCGCGCCCGATGCGCGTGCCTTGACCACCGTCGAATCGGTGCTGTTGCCATCCGCCACGATGATGCGATCGACGCGATGCCGCGGAACGCTGGCGAGCGCCGCACCGATGGAACCCTCCTCGTCGCGCGTCGGGACGATCAGCACAATGGGTGCTCGCGACATCGCTGCATTCATCCGGATTCCCGTCCCGGCGGCCAGACAAATCCGTGCGCGCATTCGACCAACAGCTGTCCGACCTGCCGGGCCACTTCGGGGGACACCCCTGCCGATAGCCTGAGAAACGCCTCGTTGTCGTCGTAACTTATCCAGGCTGCCCCGATCCGCGGGACTCGAAAGCCGAAGCTCACCCCCGCGGTCAGCGGCACACCGCGCCGCCGCGCCGCCGCCATGAGGCAGTCAATAAAAAGTTCGAGCGGCTGCCGGCAATTCAGACGCGCATCGAGAAAGCGGAAGGCCACAACGCCACCCAGGTGCGCATAGCGTTGCGCCTCGGCAAAATCCGGATGGGTTGCCTCCGAAGGAAAGGAGCAGGCGATGACCGGTCCGTCAGCGCGCTGGTTCTCCAGCACGGACTCGGCGACCGCGCGGGCGCACGCCGTTTGCTGTCGCAGGAAACAGAGATAAGCGCAGCGCGATACTCTTGGCAGCACCAGTGTATCCGTCGCGACGGCGCCGATGCCGCGCCGCCAGTGCTCGAACCGAGCGGCAAGCCCGCTCTCGACTGCCACGATGCCCGCCGGACCCAGGTCGGCGCCCACCTGCAGATATTTGCATCCGCTCTCGTAATACAGGATTCGCACGCGTCGGCGCACCTTGGAGAAGGGATCGAAGCTTCCGGACAACAAGGTCCCATCGACCACGAACCAGGTTTCACGCTCGCAGAGGGCCTCCGCGGCATCGAGCAGACGCGGCAAATCGATGAGTCTCAATTCAGCTGAATTGGTCAGCGGATCGACGAACACCACGCGCGGGCGCTGTTCGCGGATGGCATCGAGCGTGTCCTCCCGGGCGCCCCCGCGGGCAACCTTGACGTCGAAATACGAGAGCGATTGCACTTGATGCCGGGTCTCGAAATAGATGCCGGGATTGAGCAAGATCCGATCGCCGGACTGAAGCACCTCGCGCAGCAGAAATGTCTCGATGAGTGCGTAGGCCGCCATGCCCGACGAGGTCAGCAGCAGTCGCGCGCGCCTCGGATCAATTCCAAGCATGCGCGCGTACGCCGCCTCCTGAGCGACAACCTCCGCGCTACCGTATCGCGCATATCGCACGACGTCCCGCTTGCGGGCGAGCGAAGGGTGGCTGCGCGATGTGCTCTCCTGAGCGGCCGGAGCATTCGAGGCAATCAGGCTCTCCAGGGCTCCCGCCAGTCGATAGGCGGACCGTATCGTGTGTTCGGACGGAGCTGGTCCTGCCCCGCGAAACAGCGGACCTGCCAGTAATTGATGCGCCTCCGAACAAAGGGACGCGCGAAGCGTGTGAATTGGATCGCCGAGGCCGGAATTGGGTGGCTCCGCCCCGTCCAAAAAAAGCTCCATGCCGGCGATAGCCTGCCGCAAGCGCCGGCCTGCATCTTGAATCACCTCCGCATCGACCAGCCTCATCAACAGGGGGACTGCCGCACTGTCGTCGAGCCGCGCGTAGGTGCTGCTCCTTGCCGTGCTCAGTAGCTCCTCAATCTCCGCGCCGTCCGCCATGGCTCTACAGACTCCAGCGCAACCCGCAACTCGCGCAAGCCGAGGGCGGCGAATCACTCAAAAGCGCGGCTCGGAAGCTCCGATAGCCCGGCCCGTTCCAGATTTCGCGCAGCGACTGCTGCGAGGCGTCTCCCAAGGTGAAGCTCTCGTACCCGCGCATCGAGAAAGGCGCGATACAGCAGGGAATCGCTCTGCCGTGCGCGGTAAAATACATCAGGGTCCACGGGCGTCGGCAAATGGACCAGGGCTTGAGCCCGTCGGCCCGCGTGAGGCTCGCTTCGGGTTCGCCCGCGCCCGACGCGTCGAACGTCACGCCGCGCTCCGCAGCGGCCCGGCGAGCGTCCTCCAGATACCCGGTCTCCTCGGCCTGCAACCGCTCGAACAACGACGACTGTGGCCGAGCCAACCCCTGGCCCTCCGGAAAATGTACCAGCCGCTGCAGGTGCACTTCCGGGACGCCCAGATCGGCTGCGAGTCGGATGAAATCCGGCAGCTGCTCGAGCGTCTCGCGCAGTCCCGTGAGCCACAGGGACAGGCGCGGATTGCCGGCGCGCAATTGCTCCTTGAGTGCGACGAAGTCCCTTACGTTGCGTACGATGCGCTCGAACCAGTCACGGCCGCGGACGAGCCTGAAGGCTTTCGCTTCGGCGGCGTCCAGCGAGATCCGCAGCTCATCGAGGCCGGCGTCGATCAGCTCGCGGCCCTTCTTGGGCCTCAGCAGGGTGCCGTTCGTGTTGAAGAGCACGTAAGCGCCGCGCGACTTCAAATAGCGCACCATTCTTGGAAGGTCTTTCACCATCATCGGTTCGCCGATGCCATGAAGAACCACGCGCGCGATCGCGGGAAACTGATCGACGATGCGGGTGAAAAGCTCCCAGCTCATGTCGGCCGGCGGCTCGAGCTCCTCGTAAGTTCGCGGGCAGGTGGTGCAAAGCAGGTTACATCGATTGGTCGTCTCCAGATAAAGACACACGGGATCGTCAGCGGCGACGGCCGATCGATTCTCCGACACGCCTTCAAAATAGCGACGCGGATCAAGAGCTGTGCGGAGCATCGAGAATCTCCAATCGGGTAAAGGGACGCCTGAGAGCCGCCTGCAGAACTACAATGCCGAGAAAGGGCAGGTAGATCAGCGATTGAGCGGTCAGGCCGGTGGGCCGAGGCATCACGTACATGAGGGTACACGCGACCGTGAGCCATAGGAGCGCGGCGGATACGCGAAAGCATAGGAACGGCACGAGCCAGGTGAAATACCAGGGGTCATGCGGCGACACACAGATGGTGAAGGCGCCGGCGATCAGGGCGACATTCTCGAGCTGACCGCTCCTGGCCCGCCTGGCTGAGAACAGAATCCACAAGCCCATGGCGATCAACAAGACCGCCACGAGGGGCCCGTAGATGCGTAGTGGGTCACCCGGCAAATGACCGAGCCTCCTCAGCAACGCCAGAATCCAGATGCCGCTCCCATCGCGCAGCCCCTCCTCCGTGGCGTAGCCCGACGCAAAGCCGAAGACCGAGCTCCCCACGCCCAGGTAGGGTGCATATAGCAGCAGCAAGGTCACGGCGAACGAGGCCGGCATGCGCCAATCCCAACGCCGGTAAAGCGCAGGTGCGGCAATCACAGGATAATATTTGACCAGCGTTGCGGCCGCGAGTGCCACGCCGGTCCAGATCGGGGCACGCCGCGAGGCGGCCAGGAAGGCCAGCAGCAAGCACGCAATGGCGATCGCATCGACGTGGCCCGAGCCGGCGAATTCCCAGATGGGCAACGGATGCCACGCATACAGGATCACCCGCGTGGCGGGCAGCCCGCGGCTGCGCAGCAGCGCGATGAGGCACGCGATGGCGACAGCCTCGAACGCGACCAATCCCAGCTTCATCCCAACAACGCTGTCGCTCACCCGCTCGATCGCCAGAAATGCCATCTGGGCGGTCGGCGGATAGATGGTATGCGCATACTCGGCTCGATTGATGTTCGGGTAGATCACCGCATCGCGCAGCGGCGCGAGTGCGGGGTCCGCCGGTATGAAGCGATATGGGTTGATGTGAGCGGCCTGCACGCGCCCATCCCAGACGTAGCGGAACACATCGGTCGACAACGCTTGCGGCGCGAACAGCGCAATGACCCGCATCAGTGCGGCGACCGCCAATATCGCCGCGAGCGCGGAAGTCTCGGCGCCGTTCGCGTGAAATTTCCCCTTGATCACGCAGAAACCTGCGTAGCCGTAGAGCACCACGAGTCCGATGAAAGTCGCAACGAACCCTTCCATCGACCAATCCCACAGCAGCCACAAGGCAACCGTGGACAGGAAAAGACTGAACGCGGCGCAGATCCAAAACGCGGCGCGCAATGAAGTGAGCCACTTCATGCAATCGCGCACCCAGGTTGCTCCCGCATGGCATTCAAAGCGGCGCGCGTGTGCGGGGCGGCATACCGCACCGCTCCGTCGATCGGCCGGGGTGCGGGCTGGGCCAGCTCGGTCAACAGCTGCCGCAACGACAGGCCGTCGTCGACGTCGTACCAGGACTCCAACGAGACGAGCTCCAAACCCAGCTCGGTCGCTCGCAGACGGGTTTGCGCGGCGACGCTTGGCGTACTCCAGGCAATCTCCTCGAACAGCCGGCGGTGTGGCGCTTTGATTCCCAGAAAATAGTAGCCTCCGTCCGTCGAGGGACCGAGGACCGCCCGATCGCCCGGCAGCGCGAGATGTCTCGCGGCTTCGACCAGGTAGCCGGTCGGCAGCGTGGGGCTGTCGGCGTTTACCACGCAGGCCGCGAAGTGACCGCGATCGAGCATCGTGGTGATGGCACGGAACAGACACTCGCCAAAATCCGGTAGGCTGCACTCCACCAGGTGCACCTGGCTCGACACCTGATCGCGGAAAAACTGCTCCGCCCCGGCCGGGCCATAGGCAACGTACGCGCTGATGGGCGCCTCAACGCTTGCCTGTAGTAAATTGGTGGTGATGTCCTGGAGGAAAGCGGTGTTCAAGCGAGCCGCATTCTCGGCGCCTATTTCCGGAATGAGCCGCGTTTTGGCCCGCCCGGGAAAAGACGCCTTGCCCATCACCGCCATGGCGCACGACCCGACCGTGGCCTTTGATTCATTCATCGACATATCTCCAAAGACCTCCCGCGCCTCCCACGTTGAAGAGCGTATGTCGGCAGCAGTACATATAACACCAGATCATGGTCAATACAGTGGGGGGACCGGACCCTGCCGCGGGCCAACGCGGCTGCTCCGCGGCAAGATCGCGATTTTGGTGATATTTTGCAACATCTGCCCTTCTCCTCTCGACCGTGACGCATGAACCGCTCCGCCCCCCCTTCCGTATTGCGCGAGATGGACTACGGTCAGGTCCAGCTCGGCGACGGTCCCGTCAAGCGACAGCTGCAGCAGAATCAGCAATTGCTGCTCGATGTCGATGAGGATTCACTGCTGCGCCCCTTTAGGGTGCGCGCGCGTCTGGCAGCTCCCGGCATCGACCTCGGCGGCTGGTATGACGCGGATGGCTTTGCGCCCGGATCGACGTTCGGTCAGTGGCTGAGCGCCCTGTCGCGCTTTTTTCGCATCTCGGGCGATCCAGCCGCGCAGGCGAAAACGCACCGCCTGGTGCGCGCGTATGCGGCGACCATCGATCCAGGCTTCTACCAAAACAATCGCTTCCCCGCCTACATTTACGACAAACTCGTCGGCGGGCTGATCGCCGCCAAATGCCTCACCCAAGACCCCACCGCCCTTGCCGCGCTTCGCAGCACCACGCAAACCGCACTGCCCTACCTGCCGGGCCACGCTGTTCCGCGCAACGAGCACAGTCGGCCGTACGAGGACTTCACCGCGCACGCCTGGGACGAAAGTTACACATTGCCCGAAAACCAGTTCCTCGCCTGGCAGTTGACCGGCGATGAATCCCATTTATTGCTGGCTGAGCGCTTTCTCTATCATGAGTTCTTCTCGGCCCTTGCCGTCGGCACAAACGTGCTCCCCGGCAAGCACGCCTACAGCCACGTCAATGCGCTGAGCTCTGCCGCGCAGGCGTATCTGTCGCTCGGCACGGTGGAATACCTGCACGCCGCGGAGCGCGGGTTCGGCTTCATCGACGCCCAAAGCTTCGCAACCGGGGGGTGGGGGCCGGACGAGCATTTCGTGGAGCCCGACGGTGGCGCGCTCGGCGCCAGTCTCGAGAGCCAAAAAATGAGCTTCGAGACCCCCTGTGGCGCCTATGCACACTTTAAATTGACCCGTCATTTGCTGCGCATCACCCGGGATGCTCGATATGGCGACAGCATGGAGCGCATGTTGTACAACGCGAGCCTGGGTGCACTGCCCATCCAGCCGGACGGGCGCGCATTCTACTATTCCGACTACACGCGGCACGCCCAAAAGACGTTCCATTGGGATCGCTGGCCGTGCTGCTCAGGCACCTTGCCGCTGCTGGCGGCGGATTATCCCATCAGCGTGTGCTTCGTCGACGATCAGGGGATCTTCATCAATCTGTACGTGCCGGCGAACGTTCGCTGGGAACAAGGGGGCCTACGTTGCGGGCTCAGAATGGTTACGCATTACCCCCACGACCATGTCATCGTGCTCGAGCTCGCGCTGCCCGCCGCCCTGCGGTTCAGCATAAACCTCCGGATTCCTCGATGGGCGCCGCAAGCGCAGGTCTACATCAACGGGCAGCGCCAACCCCCGGCCTGGCTCCCGGGTACCTTTGCGCCATTGACCCGCCACTGGCGTTCCGGAGACCGCGTGGAACTCGTGCTGCCGATGCCGCTGCGGCTGGAATCGGTAGACGCGCGCCACCCCGATACCGTAGCCCTTCTACAGGGTCCGCTGGCGTTGATGCAGATACTCCACGCATCCGGGCGCGAAGCGCCCGCACTGACCCGGCGCGATCTCTTGTCGGCTGAACAACGGTCGACCGGCGCGACAGACTGGCAGATCGACGCCTTCGAGCGGACCGTCACGCTGCGCTCGTTCATGGATATCGGAGAGGAGAATTACCGCCTCTACCAGGATGTTTCGCCGTCCTCCGATGCTCGTTAGGCGTCGACGCTCCTCCTGAAGGTTTCGGGCAGGAAAAAGACACCGATAATCAGGGTCGCGCCGGCGATGACAACCGGGTACCAGAGTCCGTAGTAGATATCGCCCGTCGCCGCCACCATCGCAAACGCGGTCGTCGGTAGAAATCCTCCGAACCACCCGTTACCAATGTGATACGGGAGAGACATGGCACTGTAGCGAATTCTGGCGGGGAACAATTCCACCAGCGTGGCTGCGATGGGACCGTAAACCATGGTGACGTACAGCACCAATACGAACAATATCAGCACCACCATCGGTTTGTTGATGGCCGCAGGGTCTGCCTTGTCAGGATATCCGGCCGCGGTCAGGACAGCCTTCGCAGCGACTTGAAACTTCGCGATCGCTTCCTTGCGATCCTTGCCGGTGACCGTCCTCGGATCCGGGGCGGTCACTGTCGTCGTGCCGCTGCGGATCTCGGCCACCGCGCCGCTCGGCGCCTCGATTCGATGATACGAGACGCCGGCCTTGGCGAGGAAGCTCTTGGCTATATCGCATGATGTCGAGTCGAATTTGTTCTTGCCGATGGGATCGAACTGAAAGGAACATTGCCCTGGATCCGCATACACCGTCACCGGCGCCGCCGCCTGCGCCTGATACAGGGCCGGATTGGCATAGCGAGTCAGTGCGCCGAACAGCGGAAAGTAAGTCACCATGGCGAGAAAACAGCCGGACAAAATAATGGGCTTGCGGCCGATCTTGTCCGACAGCCAGCCGAAAAGCACGAATGCCGGCGTCGCCAGGACGAGTGCGATGGCGGTCAGAATATTGGTGGTGGCGCCGTCGACCCGCAGCATCCGTTCGAGGAAGAACAGTGCGTAGAACTGGCCTGTGTACCATACCACCGCCTGCCCCATGACGCCGCCGAACAGGGCGATCAACACGATCTTGAGGTTGACCCACTGGCCGAACGCTTCCTGGAGCGGCGCCTTCGATGTGGTTCCCAGATTCTTCATGTTGACGAATACGGGGCTCTCGGCCAGCTGCATCCGGATCCACAGGGAGATGGCGAGCAACAGGATGGACACCAGAAATGGTATGCGCCAACCCCAGGCCTTGAAGGCATCTTCGCCGACATAGGTGCGCGTGCCGATGACGACCAACAGTGCGGCGAACAGGCCGAGGGTCGCCGTGGTCTGTATCCAGCTGGTGAAAAATCCCCGCTTGCCGGGCGGCGCGTGTTCGGCGACGTAGGTCGCGGCGCCGCCGTATTCGCCGCCGAGCGCCAAACCTTGCAGCAGTCTCAGCGCCACCAATAGAATCGGCGCCGTCACACCGGCGGTCGCATAGCTCGGCAGGAGTCCGACCGCAAAGGTCGCGCCCCCCATGATGCTCATGGTGATGAGAAAGGTGTACTTTCGACCGACCAGATCGCCGAGCCGTCCGAACACCAGCGCCCCGAAAGGCCGCACCGCGAATCCCGCCGCGAACGCGGCCAACGCGAAGATGAAGCCGGTGGTGTCATTGACGCCCGAGAAAAACTGCGCGCTGATCACCGCGGCAAGCAGGCCGTACAAATAAAAGTCGTACCATTCGAATACGGTGCCGAGCGAGGAGGCGCCGATCACCAACCAGTCGTTCTGCGATGCCGCCTGCCCCGCGGGCAAATTGCCCGCAGTTGTGCTGATAGCCATGTCGTCCCCTTCAGATCTTGATACGCAGGCCCCACATGAGGGTCGTCTGGTTCTCACTCCCAGAGGTCCCGACGGTGGTGCCGACAAATCCGTTGGCGAGACCGTCGGTGACTTCCGACCAATTTACGCCGCCGTATACGTCATAGTGCTTGTTGATGATGTAGTCTGCAACGAAGGATACCTCCTTGAAGGCGCCGGCGCACAGCAAGCCCGCGGCGCTGCAGCCGATGTTGTCCACGCCGCTCGTTCCAAGGCCGATGGTCCAGCTGTTCTGAGTGACGTGATAGAACGCGCCAGTGAGGTTCAAGCCCGAACGCATGGCATATCTCGCACCGAACCATTCCATGTTGTAGACGGCCGAGTCATTGACATTGATTCCGACGTTGATCTGGTAATTCCCCTGAGCGGCGCCGGCCGTGTAGTCACCGTGTTCCTTCTCGATATGGGAGTAGCCCGCGTAAAACGTGAGCTTGTCCGTATGACCCGTATCGCCCATCTCGAGGGTGTATTTGCCCAAGAGATTGTACGACTTGTCATCGGAGATGTAGGCGGCCAAACCCGGCGTGGGAAAGGGATCCGCCGGAGTCGACACCGGGTTCAGTGGGTTCGGACCGTTGTCGAAGGCGCTTCTCAGGTTGACCGCGCCCTTCTCGTTCTCGTAGACGGCATCGACGGACAGCCCATTGAAGGTGGCGCCGACATCGAAAGCGTAGGATTTTCCCAGCAGACCCGTGTCCTGCCCGCCGTTGGAGTACATGACCGTGACGTGCGCCGGCCCGCTCACAAACGCATACTTCACCGAGTTATCCCAGCGTGCCGCTTCCGTGCTGCCCGCACCGGCGTTGAAGCCCGAGTAGCCGAGAAACGAGAACGCATAGGATAGAGTCTGCGGATCGTAAAGGGCGAGCGCGTCGAGCTGCAGCGACTGTTGGCGGCCGATGCTGAGGGTGCCGTAGAGCGGGTGGCTCACACCGCCCCAGATGACGCCGTTGAACGCCTGCCCGCACCGGCTGCTGTCCGCATTCGCGGTTTGCTCACCTTGCTTCACTCCGCTATTCGTGGCGATGCTCCCGCACGCATCGGCCAGATGACCCGACAGCGGATTGAATCCCGTGTCGGTCCTCGCTACGAGCGAGAAGCCGCTGGCGATGGGCTCGGACACCCGGATCCCGATTTTCGATTGCTCCAGGCCGCTCTCGGCGATCGTCGACTGTGAGCCTGCGAAATTACGAGTCGTGGTGAAGGCCTGATATTCCAGCCCATCGATATACTGACTGCTGAGCGGCACACCATTGCTTTGATAGGCGTAGCCCACATCGATGGTTGCATACAGCGTGACCCCGCCCAGCGACAGGCTGTCAGGCAACGGGTCTTTCACCTCGGCCTGCGCCGAGACCGCAATCAACGCCAGGCCGAACGCCGCTCCACCCAAGCACTTGTGCATTTTCATTGTTGCTCCCCTCGCAAATGTAGTCACACAGCGCGCCGGTCCGCTCGCCATGATCTCGCTGAGATACTAGGTCCGACCACCGCCCCGCACCATTCGACCTTGGTCGATAGCAAACACACCGCTCGCATGCCATTTGTCTTGGCTTAGTCTCCGGCTTAGAGTGGGTGCCCAGGGAGGGGCACATGTTTTCCAGCTGGCTTTTGTCACTGCTCGCATTGACATATCTCGGCTGTCTCTTCGGTATCGCCTTTTATGGCGAGCGCCATCGAACCTACCCCACCCAACGCCGCCTGCGCCCCGTGATCTACGCGCTCGCACTCGGCGTGTACTGCACGTCCTGGACTTTCTTCGGCGCCGTGGGGTCCGCCGTGCGTGATGGCTGGGGCTACCTGCCGATTTATCTGGGGCCCGCGCTGGTATTCCTGTTCGCGCTGCCATTCCTGGAGCGGCTGACGAGGATCGGACGGGCGCACAAGGTCAGTTCGATCGCGGATTTCATCGCCTCTCGATTCGGCAAGAGCCGCGCTCTCGCCGTGCTCGTGACGCTGATTGCGCTGGCGGCCGCGATTCCCTACATCGCGTTGCAATACAAGGCCGTCGCCACCAGTGTCGATGTACTGACTGCGGCGAGCGCACGCCATGTGCCGTGGTACCGGGATACGGCGCTTGCCGTCGCGTTGGTGATGGCGCTGTTCGCGGTGCTGTTCGGCGCCCGCCGCGTCGATGCGACCCGACACCGTGAAGGGTTGATGTTGGCGATCGCATTCGAATCGCTGCTGAAGCTGTTCGCGTTCGTGGCAGTGGGCGTATTCGCGTGTCTGCACCTCCGCGGCCGACCCTGGGTGCTGCCCGCGCAGCTTGCCGGGAGCGGGACCCTGCTCAACGCCAATACCGCGACGATTACCTTGCTGGCGGCGGCGGCGATCTTCTGTCTGCCGCGGCAGTTCCAGGTCGCGGTGGTCGAATGCGCGCGCACCGAGGATTTGAAGACCGCGCGCTGGCTGTTGCCGGCCTACCTCGGAATCTTCTCGGCGGTGGTCGTTCCCGTGGTCGCCCTCGGCACGGTCGACGGACTCACGCTGCATACCGCCTCGGACTCGCTGATACTGACGCTGCCCATGAGCTACCGAGTCCCCTGGCTCACCGTATTGGTCTTCCTCGGGGGTCTGTCGGCGGCCACCGCGATGGTGGTGGTCGCCAGCACGGCACTGGCCACGATGATTTCGAATGATATCGCCGCACCGCTCCTGTGGCATCAGCGCCTGGAGGACGGTGCCAGCCTCGGAAAGCGCGTGCTGTGGGTGAGGCGCGCCGTCATCGTATCGCTCGCCCTGCTGGCTTTTGCCTACTATCGCAGCGCGTCGGGATCAATCAGCCTGGCGGCGATCGGTCAGCTGGCCTTCGCCGCCGTGGCACAGTTTGCTCCGGCCCTGTTCGCTGCGCTCTATTGGAGGCGTGCGAGCCGCGCGGGCGTGTTCTGGGGAATGCTGAGCGGGTTCATCGCCTGGGGATATCTGCTGTTCCTGCCCAATCTCGGCGCCGGCGGAATCGTGGCTGCCAGGGAAATCGCCGGATGGCCGGGTGTACTCAAATCGCTGCCGCATTTGCTCGGCGATGTCGCAGCAACGGATGCGGTCGGACCACGCGCGCTTTTGGCGCTGTCGCTCAATGTGCTCGTGATGCTCATCGTGTCGGGGCGCCGCGGCGCAAGTCTGCAGGAGCGGCTGGCCGCACGGGCCTTCGTGGCGCCGAAGCAACCCGCGGTCGGGCTGCTGGCGATCAATTGCAAAATTGGCGATCTCGAGACCGTCGCGTCGAGAATCCTCGGCGCCACAGCCGCCGACCAGGCGCTGCGCGAATATGTCGCTCAAACGGGGCACGGTCTGCCCAAGCCGTCGGAGCCTGCCGATCGGGGCCTGGTGCAGCATGTGGAACGCGCGCTCGCCGCATCGATTGGCGCGTCATCGGCGCGCGTGGTGCTCACCCATGCGCTGCATCGAAAGGGCCTCGAAGTCGACGAAGTCGCTGAGCTTCTCGACGAGACCTCGCAGGAACTGCGCTTCAGCCGACAATTGCTGCAGGCCACGATGGAAAATGTGACGCAGGGCATCAGCGTGGTCGACGCGCAGCTGCGGGTGGTCGCGTGGAATCGACGGTATCTGGAACTATTTGGCTATCCCGACGGACTCGTCACGGTCGGGCGCCCGGTGATCGACTTGCTGCGCTGGAGCGCCGCGCGGGGGGAGCTTGGACCAGGCGACCCGGAAGTGCAGGTGGAAAAGAGGCTGGCGCATTTGCGTGCAGGCACTCCCTACACGTTCCAGCGGGAACGCCGCAACGGGCAGGTGTACAGCATTCACGGTCAACCCATGGCAGGCGGCGGCTTCGTCACGACCTATACGGATATCACCGACTTCAAGCGCCATGAGCAGGCGCTACTCGAAGCGAAGCAGGGATTGGAGGAGCGAGTCGCACACCGCACGCGTGAACTCAGTGCGTCACTCGAGGCGCAGCGGCTCGCCAAACAGGAGGCGGAAGCCGCGAACATGAGCAAAACGCGCTTCTTCGCCGCTGCCAGCCATGATCTCTTGCAGCCGCTAAATGCCGCGCGGCTGTTCGTATCAGCGCTCGAGTCACAGGCCCGGGCGCTCCCGGAATTTCAGGAGTTGGCCAGCCGCATCGACGACTCGATGCGTGCCGCCGAGGAGCTGCTCAACGACCTGCTCGACAGTGCCCGCCTGGACAGCGGTGCGCTCAAGCCGGATATCAGCAGCTTTCCAATTGTCGATCTGCTCGAGGAACTGCACAGGCAATATGCGCCGCTCGCGCAGGCCCGAAACCTACGATTGCGCGTGGTCGGCTGCCGCGAAGTGGTGCGTAGCGATCGCTCCTTGCTGCGCCGGATCGTGCAGAACTATCTGTCGAACGGTCTGCGCTACACCGAGAGCGGCGGCGTGCTGCTCGGTTGCCGCAGGCGCGGCGGCGAAGTCGAAATTGCCGTGTATGACACCGGTCCCGGCATAGCCCTGCATCAGCGCCAGGAGATGTATGCCGAGTTCAGCCGGCTTGAACATGATTCGCCCTGGGGTGAAAAGGGCCTGGGACTCGGCTTGTCCATCTGCGATCGGCTCGCCAAGCTCATGCAACATAGCCTCTCGTTTACCAGCCATCCAGGCCGCGGCTCGATGTTCGGCGTGCGCGTGATGCGCGAGATCGGCGCCCGGCCGCCACGCAGCGGCGACGGACACGCGCCCGCTCCGGATCCCGGCGATCTGCAAGGCGTGCGCGTGCTGTGCGTCGATAATGACGCCGCGATCCTCGATGGAATGGAGGCGTTGCTCGGGCAGTGGGGCGTCCGTGTCCTCAAGGCGCGCAATAGCTCGGAGGCCGCCACGCAGTGCAGCCATTCCGGCGTCGACATCATACTGGCCGACCACCATCTGGGCGATGGCGTCGACGGCATCGAATTGTTGCGTCGCCTGTGCCGGCCTCGAAGACCGACGCTGAGCGCGGCACTGATCAGTGCCGATCACGATGCGGATTTGATCTTGGCGGCACGCAAGGCGGGGTTTCCCCTCCTCCACAAGCCGTTGCGGCCGGCCGCCCTTCGAGCGCTGCTCTGCGCGTTCCGGCAGCAGGCGCGAATTGCGGCGGCATGACTCGGTCCACGCGATGAATTACGAGGTTCTCATAGTCGATGACCACCCGTTGTACCGTCTGGCGCTGAAGGGCGCCGTTGCGGCGGCCTGCCCAAATTGCGAGGTATTCGAGGCTGACAGCGTCGGCGCCCTTTTTGACGCCCTGGATCGGCATCCTGACGTGGATTTGCTGCTTCTGGATCTCAATCTGCCGGGCGCATATGGCTTCAACGCCCTTGCGCATTTGCGCGGGTCGCGCCCCGAGGTGCCCATCATCGTAGTCTCCGCGTCCGACGATCCGGGCACGGTGCGCCGGGCATTGGCCTTCGGAGCACAGAGCTTCGTATCCAAATCCGCCGACGCCGGCACGATTGGCAGCAATGTGCTGGCGGTCCTGCGGGGCGAGATCGTCACGCCGGCCGGACTCGGTCCCTGCAGGGAATCTGGTGCGGACCAAGGCGCGCTGGAGATCGCTGGACGGATCGCGCAACTGACACCGCAACAGTTTCGCGTCCTTGGCATGCTGTGTGCCGGACGGCTCAACAAGCAGATCGGCGAAGATCTCCAGATAACAGAGGCGACCGTCAAGGCGCATATGACCGTTATCCTGCGCAAACTGGGTGTATCGAATCGTACGCAGGCCGTGTTGCTTGCCGGCCGGCTTGCGCGCGATTCGAGCGAGATCCGACCGCTGCCCGAGGGTGTTGAGTGAGCCGCCGGTATCGAGCGCAAAGTAGCTGACGCTGCTCACCAGTTCCGGTGATCCCGGAAACGCATTCTTTCCGATCCATCTCTCAAGTTTTCCGAACGCTAGCCGCTAGTTGCGGATTACCAGGCGCCGAAGTTGCGGCTTCGACCATTGCCGAATTGCACTCAGCGCTTGCCCGGGCATTTTGGCGGCTGGTGTCGTCGAGCGGTCGATTTTGGGAGAAATCGTATGAAGAGCAATTGGTTCATTCTCGCATTGGCTGCGAGCGCCGTGGGTGTTCTCGCCGGCTGCAGCAGCGGCTCCTCCGTCACGCCGGCCCCCACTCCTGCGCCGGCGCCGGTTACGGGTATTTCGACCCCGACGGCCATTTCCGTAGTCACCGCCAATTGACGAATCCCATGAATAACATCCATCGTGATGGGGTCTTGGCCACGGCGCTCCTGGTCAGCATGGCCGCCCACGCAACGCCTCCGTCGACCTCGCCGTATGTCACCGATCCTCAAAATCTCTATGTACAAGACGAAACGGCGCAGGGAATCGGCAGCCTGAACATGGTGCTTTGCGTGATTGGGTCGATGGACCCAAGCGACATGGTGAATGCAGGGCCCTATCTCGCGTTGGTTGACATGAACAAATGCCAGAGCGCCAAGGGAGGCACCAGCGCCGCCTCGGCGGGGGCTACGAACTATGCCCATGCGATTGTGAATGTCACGCGCAGGTCCAACAGCGACCCGATGATTGCCAAGGTCTGGCTATCCATGACGGAGCAGGCCACTGAGACTAATGTTTACGCCTACCTGAATGCCACCCAGTCGCCTGTCACGGTGCCTCCCTACGGCTCGTTCCGCATGGACTACATCGGCAAGAGAGGCGGGAATGCAGGATTCAACGGCTACATCGACACCACCAAGCCGGGTGAGATCGATTTCCTCGAGACAGGGCAACAGTCCAGCAACACCGCCCTGGCCATGTCCGCTAGTTCTACGACGTCCGGTTCGGGCACGATGTTCGTCGGCAGCAATGGCGGCGTTGCAAGTCCGGTGACATTCAACTTCGCGTACAACCCCGGCAACTTCCACCGCAACGACGGCACTCATGATGAGTGTTTCGACCGATCGAGCGCCAACGCGACGGTAGCGGTGTCGCAGTATGGAACGTACAACGCCGGTGACGGCACGCGCGTGGATCAGGTGAATCCGGGGTTTGCGGTTCTTGCGACCTATCAGGGATCCTCGTACTACGGATTTGCCAACTACTGGGGGATCAACTTTCAGGGACTCACGATTGCCGATGGCAACCCGGTGTCCGGATTGACGGTAGCCGACCAGCGGCCGGGCAAAACGACCACCTATACCCTGAGCAAGAACGGCGGCAAGTTGACCAAGTGGACGCAAGTCTCGACCACGCTCGGCGTCCTGGATGGTATTCCGTTCTCTTACACGGCCGACCTCACTGGACTCACCACAGGCAACGCCTCGGTTACCGGTATCAACAACTGGGTGATGCAGTGGAACTCGAATACTGGGAGCTTCACCGTCGTTGGTATCCAGAATTGCACCAATAACGGTTGCCTTACCTCGACGCTCAGCCCTGCTGCGACAGTGATCGCGGCGGCATTTAACGCAGTTCCGATCTCCGGCTGGGCGAATTCCTTCGGCGGCAACATCAATGTCCCCCCGACCGGCTCGCCTCATGCAGCGGGCGATGCGGTGTTTTATTACGACCAAACCACGGTCATTCCCGGCACCGCGGAATTGACGCTCTACTGCTTGAGCCAGTGCCCGACTGCCGCGCAAATCGCAGGATATTCGAGCACGAGTCTTACCACGCCTTATGCCAATGGCACGGACTCACAATGGTTCAGTGCACCGAATGCCGCAAGCACGGTCACTTATACTTTCGCTGCCGCCGGATTGCTGGATACAACCCACGCGCCCGTCATCTGGGAGAACCCACCGTCCAGCTCGCAGTTCGCTCAGAATGGCCTGCAGACGGGCTGGCTGGTCGAATCACCGCTGACCACGGCGAATTGCCCGGCGGGAGGACCCGATGCCCAAGCGGGGAATCTATGCGAACCGGCAAACCCCGCCACTTACTACACCTGGCAGACGGGACCGAACCAATGGAATCAGTCGCTCTGGCTGCAGACGGCGGGCAGCATCGTTCCCTTCGATCCGCCCCAAAACATCGCCTACACGGTTCCCACGGGATCCGCCTTCGGATCCTATTCAGGGTTGCCGATACTGCTTCAGTTCAACGGCTTCGGCAATCTCGGCGGGATTCCGGGATCGTGCATCGATCCGGTCAACAACAGCATCGAGAATTGCAACACCAGCGGCGCGAGCTACGTATCGGCATTTTCGATTCCCGACGGGACGACGATGACCTTGCCGAGCCTTTCCGGATCGACTACGACGCCGCTGATCATCAAGGCGTTGAACGGGGCGATCCTTCTCAAGAGTCTCGGCAGTGGCGCGGCACAGTGCTCCTCCATGGCGCTCACCCCTCTGACGCTGCCCTCGGGGGGTCTGCATGATCCGAGCAGCTCGGCCGACACCGAGTACTTGGGCACCATGCCCGCGGTGACCGCTGCGCCCAAGGTGATCGACGGCGTACTTCAGTGATGTGCCGCGACGCGCGCGGCGCTCACCCCACCGGAGGCGGGTTCCGCGTCGGAAAAGTCGCGCGCTGATGCCAGTACGGGTATGCCGGCCGGACTTCGCCCGCTTGGTCGAGCCTTGCGACCTGCTCACGGGTGAGCCTGACCTCCGTGGCCGCCAGGTTGTCCTTAAGCTGTGCCACGGTTCGGGCGCCGATGACGAGCGCTGAAACCGTCGGCCGGGACAGCAGCCATGCCAGTGCGACGCGTGGGATCGAATGGCCGATTTCGCTTGAAATGGACTCCAGCGCATCGGTGATCGCGAACAGCCGCTCCTCCGGAACGTCCCAGCTGGCGTCGGTTGCGGATCGGCTGTCTGCAGGAGGCTTCTTCGTCCGTCCCACTTTCCCGCTGAGCTTGGCGCCGGCCAGCGGACTCCAGACCAGGGTGCCGATGTCCTGATCGAGTCCGAGCGGCATCAACTCCCACTCGAAGTCGCGGTCCGTCAATGAGTAATAGACCTGGTGAGTGACGGGCTTGGGCATGGAGTGTTTATCCGCGAGCGACATCATCTTCATGAGATGCCATCCGGAATAGTTGGACACACCGAAATAGCGGATCTTGCCGGCCCGCATCAGCTCATCGAGTGCGTAAAGCATCTCCTCGATCGGGGTCAGTGCGTCGAAGGCATGCAGCTGATAGAGATCGATGTAGTCAGTGCCGAGGCGCATCAGACTGGCCTCGCAGGAGTTGATGATCTTCACCCGCGAAGTGCCGATGTCATTCGGGCCATCGCCCATCGCCATGCCTGTCTTGGTCGCAATCAGCAGCTTGTCGCGTCGCCCTTCGATCGCCTTGCCCAGGATCTGTTCAGACAGGCCGGCTGAATACGCGTCGGCGGTGTCGAACATGGTGCAGCCCATGTCCATCGCCGCGTCGACCAGTGAGGTGGCTTCCTGCACGTCGGTGCTACCCCACTTCTTGAAGAACTCGTTGCCGCCGCCGAATGTCGCGGTACCCAAGATCAAGGCCGGAATCTTGAATCCTGAACCACCAAGCCTGCGGTATTCCAATGATTGCTCCTGCGTCGGGGCGTAACTCGTCCGCACCAAATCGGCGGAGCCCGTCACACCGTTACATCTTCAGGCGCGGACGGAATGCGGCTATTTTGGCCCCGAGTGCGATACGCTGTCCATCCGTTTATCGCATACGCGGACTGCTGGGCGCAGCAACCCAGGCCCGTCCTTCATCGAGCCTCAAACTCACCTCGCGCGGCTCACCTCTCTGCACTCAATCCCACGAGCACCCACTGAACGAACCGAGCGGCATGCTGCTCCATTTGCGAGTAAGGTCCGGGCTCGTACCAGCGCGAGTTCACCCCCTGCTGGTTGAGCTCGATGATGCGCTTGTCGGCTTCGCTCGTGACCCGCCAGAGCCAGGTCAGCCGATCGACATCGTAGTCGACGCCCGCCACCGCATCGCCGCGCACCAGCCAAAGAACTTCCATCTCCGTGCGATCGACCGTGTGCGGTACGAAGCGGTAAATCACGCCGTGATCGGCGTAGGCAAGGAAGTGGCTGTTCAAGCCGACGTCGAAGAATGTCACGCCGCCGTCATATTTCTGAAATTGACCCATGAGCGGAGCGAGGGGCTGACCATCCTCGCTGCCGCTCACGGTGCCATCGGCCAGCGCTGAGCGCAGGCTGTCGACGGCTTCCTGCCCGGGCAGTGCCTGTTCGCCCCAGTGGTCGACGTCGGGTATTTCGAGTCCCAGCGCACGGGTTCGCTCGTGGAGCCGCGCGTCGGCATCCCGGTTGAGCTCGTGGGGCCGTGCATAGAGATGAAAACGGGAGTATTCGACGTGTGCCGGCGCACAGTGGTAACACTCCATGTAGTTCTCCTCCACGAGCTTCCAGTTGGCGCGCACCGGATAGCTCTCCCGGTGAGCCACCCTGGCTTCACCCCAGCCGTAAACCCCCGCCGAGCGGGCGAGCACCCGCTCCACATCCTCGAGTCCCGGTGGGTGGTCCGACAAGCTTACGAAGATGAGACCCTGGATGACCCGAAGATGCACGCTCTTGAGCCCGTATTTCGTGCGGTCGAAGTCCGGCGTCAGATATCGTGCGGCTCTAAAAGTCCCGTCGATGTGGTAGCTCCACGCGTGATAGGGGCAAACGAACGCGCCGGCGCGCGCATGTCCGCTGCGTTCGGTGCAGAGGCGCGAACCGCGATGACGGCACACATTGACCAGCGCGCGCAGCTCGCGGTCCTGACCGCAGACGATGATGAGCGATTCCTGGAAGATGTCGACCGTGAAAAAGTCGCCGGGATCGGGCGCCTGGCTGCGGTGCCCGACGCAATGCCAGTGGCGCTTGAGCACGCGCTCGAGCTCACAGTCGAAGAACGTGGGATCGCAGTAGAACGGCTGGCTGAGGGCGTGGCCCGGGCGGTGGGCTGCGATCGCCAGTGCAACGGGAATCGAGCGTCCTGCCTGCGCTTCGCGCTCGCTCACGTGCGTATCCCCTCAATTCCCGCGTGAGCGCAAGCGGGTCCGCTCAAGATCTGCGCATGGCGCGGGAAGAGCGCTGCGAGGCTCGTCCGGGCGAGCTCCGCGAGAGCGAGACGATCCAACCGGTTGCTGCCGGTCAGCAGTTCCAGCCATAGCCCATGGCACAGTGAACCGACGATCCTGGCGGCACTCGATGGCGCGAGCGGATAGCCGCCTTGGATGATGAGGGTGCGACACAGCGCCTCGAGCGTCTCGTCGTGCCGCTGGTCGTAGGATGCGCACACGGCGCGATAGTGTGGGCGCGCTCTCGCTTCCCCCCAGAAGGCGAACCACACGGCGATTTTCTTTCGTTGGCAAATCGCCGCCTGGAAGTAGCATTCCACAAAGCGACGCAGTCGCGACGCCGGATCAGGGCCCGCCTCCTCGAGTCCCTTGCGCCAGGCCGTCTCGAATTCTTCCGACAAGGCTCGCAAGGCCGCCGTAAAGAGCAGCTCCTTGCTGTCGAAATATTGATTGATCGAGCCTGCCGCCATATTGGCGCGTGCGGCCACGTCCGGCACCGTGGTGTCACGCATGCCGAGGACACTGATGCAGTGGATGGCCGCCTCGACCAACTGCCGCTCGCGTGCCTGGCGCGGGCGGCGGGCCGATCTCGTCTTGGTGCTTTGGGCTATTTCAGCTCGCATAGATAGACAAAATACTATTTTAAAACAGTATCTTGGTCAATTTATATGAATGAATATATTTTCAATAACGCAGCGAGGCGAGATACCTGCCACGGCATGCGAAAGCGATACCGCTACCTACAGCAGCAGCTTGAGGGCAGCCTGAATGCCGGCGGAATCCAGCCCCTGATACCCCATCTGTTGCCACAAGCCGCCGCAGCCTTCCAGGTGGGTGCCGATGTGATTGAACCTTCCCTTGAAGCCGGCCTGCAGCAGGTAGCTGCCGAAACGACTGCCGAGGCCGGTCTTCACGTTCCATGCCTCGACCACGAGCACGAACGGGGCGGCCGCGAGCGTTTTCATCATTGCCCGATCGACCACGTTCAACGTCGGCTTGTTGATGAGCCCGACCGACACGCCGCTCTCCTGCAGGGTGATGACGGCATCCAGCGCGCGGTAGACCGATTCACCCGTCGCCACGACATAGCCTCCCCCCGCTTTCGCCTCGCGCACCACATAATCCTTGCCGGGCTCGAACGGCTTGCCCTGATAGAGCGGCTTGCCGTCGCGATCCAGAATGTCGGGTACCGTTGCACGCGTCGAAAACACGAATCGCAGGCCCGGGTCGCCGTAAATGCGCTTCACACATGCGGCGAACTGGTGCTGATCCACGGGGAAGTAGAGCCGCGTCGTGTCCTCCCCGTGGCCGGGCTTCACGCCGCCATCGGCGAACATGCTGTTGATGCCGAAGTGGAAGGTGTTGTCGGCCATGTCATCGACGCCGCTGTGGCTGAAGTGCGCCAACACGTTGGCGAAATTCAAGCGCGCCATGGTGATTTCGCTGATGCACATCTCGAGGAAGGCGCTGAAGGTTCCATAAATGCCCTGTTTGCCCGCGCTGGCCCCGAACCCGGCCGCGGCTGAAAAATTGCCGCGCTCCATGATGCCGCCGCGGACAAAAATTTCCGGATGAGATTTACGGATGTGATGCAGACCGCACGAACCCTCCAGGTCATTGTCGAAAACCCGCACGCTGTCCAAGCGTTGGGCCTCGCTCATGCCGTCGAGAATGCCGTTGACGATCTTGCCGAAGTCATCGCGATTCCTGCCCGCACCGGACGATCCCTTGAAGGTCAGTGGATTCTTCGCGGGCTTTGCACTCTTCAGCATCTCGACGGCCCGATCATAGCCCCCGCGGCTCTCGAGGTATTGAATCGCGGTCGCCGCCTTCAATACCTCATGCGCGCTGGGACTGCCCTCGGCTCCCTGGATTCCGGGCGCCATGGGCCGCTTGATCACCAGCGCATGGGGCCCCGGCTCGCGGAACGCACGGCACAAATCGATGTACAACGCGTCCAGATCCTCTCCCATGGTCGTCTCGGTGATCAGACCGTACCCGGACAATGTCCGGGTGAGGTCGTATCCGGTCATGTATTCCTGCGGATGTCCGGCAATGGTGACGTTATTGTCGTCGACCAACACCTTGACGTTGAGATGCTTGGCGACGGTGAGGCGGGCGGCTTCGGCATTATCGCCCTCCATCTGGCTGCCGTCCGAGCCCAGCAGTATCACTGCCTTGCCGGGATTCGCCAACGCCACGCCGTTGACGAAGGCCCATAGGTGACCGAGGCGGCCCGAGCTGAACTCGACGCCCGGCGTCAGCAGCTTCTCGGGATGGCCGGGAAGTCCGCAGTCGTATTCACGATAATGCAGCAGCTTTTCCGCGGGCATCGCGCCGTTCAACACGCTCAACAGGTACTGCGTGGCGACACGGTGGCCTGCTTCATCGTAGAACACGGGTACGATGGGCGCGCCGTTCGCCATGAACGCGCGGACGATCATGACCTCGGGCACGGTGTCGTACGCGCCGCCCGTATGACCGGATAAGCCACGGGCACCCGCCAACGCCGTGAAGAAAACGATGGTGTCCCGGCACAACTGAATGTTGTGCCGAAGAATGGCTTTTTGGGCGTCCGTCAGCGCGCCGCCCGACGGGTCGAGCTCGAGGGACTGAAGTTTGCTCAGATCGATCGGAAAGGTTTCTGCGTTCATCCGCGCAGTATAGTGCCGTGCCGGAAGCTGATGAACTTAACCCGGGTGTAAGACGGGTCCTACAGGGGCGCGCTGTCGCAGGCAATCGGCTCAGGCTTCGAGCGCACTTTCGCAGAGCGGCTATTTCCGCAGCAACTTCCTCGAGCAGCGAATGCACACGCGGGCGGGCCCAGTACCGCGCTCGCGCCGGCTCGCGGAGACGGCCGGCGACGGTGAAACCCGGCCTTCCTAGCCAAACCCTTCGACACGTCCTCAAATGGAGACATCTCGGCCCTCCCGGGTCTGCCGCCTATTCTAGGCTGAAGCGCAGGCCTCGCTTGCGCTGCACGGAGGGGACCGCCTTTGAATCGCTCCAGCGCTCGAGTGCACTTCGTGACCAGAGGCGCCGGGCTCCTTCTAGGCTTGACCGCGGCCTGCACCACTCCCCGATCGGGCCGGGCTGAAGCGGAGCTCACCGCTCCTTACGGTCAGCACGGTGCCTTCGTGCTGGTCAAGAACTGGACGTTCGGAGCGGACCGCGCCGACGCCACGGTCCGCAGCCGGGCCGACTTGGACCGAAGTTTCTACTATCGCTACATCCAAGGCGGCGGCAAGCTCGATGGCCTGCCGACCTACTGGTCCTACCATCGCGACTATCCGCAGAGCGACCCGCGCTCGCTCCACGTACTCGGCAGCGATACCCTCACCCTCAAGGCACGCCTTGCTGCCGGGGGAGGCTTGTGGCCGCGCGGTATCGAGTCCGGCATGTTGCGCGCAAAGCTTCCGATCGCGTCCGGCATGTATGTGGAGATGCGCGCCAAGCTCCCGTCCGGCCTGGGAGCCTGGCCTGCGTTCTGGTTGGCTCCCGGCGTGCAGTACGACAACGGCACCTTCTCCGCCCTGCCGTGGCCGCCCGAAATCGACATCTTCGAATTCTTCAATTGGCAGGGCCGCACCCACACCCGGGTGATGACGGGCAACGTGCAATCGAGCGGCAAGCCCGAGAAATTTGGTTCTCCTCACGATGTATGGACCAAGTTCGTGAAGGGCGAGTACACCCCGGGTTTCGACTTTTCCGAGGACTTCCATGTGTTCGCACTGGACTGGCGCGGCGATGACCCCATCTGGTTGCTGGACGGCGTTCCGCTCAAGCAGACCCATTACGAGTGGCGCGCCCCGCCGGCCAATCTTCTGGTCACCAATCAGATCGGCATGACCCTGCCGGGCGCCAACCTGGCCGGCATGAAGGCCGATGAATCGCAGTGGAACTACATCATCGACTACATCCGCATCTGGCGGCCCGCGCCGTGATCACGTTGATCGTGCCGACGCGCAATCGAGCCCACACCTTGAAGCTGGTGGCGCCGAGCTACTTCAGCCAGGACGACGTGAGCGAGCTCATCTTCGTCATCGATGCGGGCGAGGATGATACCGGCGCGGTGCTCACCGAGATTGCACGGTACCATCCCGGGAAGCGCCTTCGCATCCTCACCAACGAGCACAGGCTCGGGGCCTCCCAGTCGCGCAATGTCGGGATCGCCGCGAGCTCCAACGAGCTCATCCTGTTCTGCGACGACGACGAGCATCTCGAGCCCGGGTACGCCCGTGTGCTGTCGCGCAAGCTCGAGGAGCTGCATGCGGGCGCCGTGTCCGGTCGCCGCATCTATCTGCGCCCCGCCGAAACCAAGGCGCAGGCGCTCGCGCGCTTCGGCTCTGGATTGCGCCCGGGCAAGCCGTTCCGGCCGCTCTTGTGCGAATACGTGAACGGCGCGAGGTTCGCCGGCGATCTCGCGCTGCCCGTCACCAATGCCATCATCCTCACGAGAAGGAGTCTGCTGCTCGCCTTCCCCTTCGACGGCCACTACGCGCGCGGCAACGGGTATCGGGAGGAAACCGATTTTCAGATGAATCTGTTCGTGCATGGCTTCGATATCTACGTGACCAACGAGTGCCACAGCTTCCACCTGCCGTTGTCGCAGGTGCGCACCGGCGGGCAGCGGACCCGGCCGCTGCAGCGACTCTACTGGTCCGTCCATTACACGCGCTATTTTTTCGGAAAATACTACACGCGGTATGCCCGGCGGATCGGCTTGAAAGCGCCGCGCTGGCTCGCGGTCGCGGCGTTCGCCCTGTTCGCGCTCTATCGGGAAACTCTGCGCCCGGGTCTGCACGGCATCGCACTCCGCGCGCTGACGCGCCGGCGTCCGGCGGCCGAACGGCTGCCGGCGGCCTAGTGGGGGCCATCATGGACAGAGCCGCATCCGACCGCGTGCTGACGTTCGTGATCCCTCTGCGGCACCCGCGGAACGCTCCCGACTGGGGCGCCCTGAAGCAACGGCTGGCGCAAACCATGCGCTCCATCGCCGCTCAGGACGATCCGCGCTGGCGCGCGATCATCGTCGCCAATGCGGGCGCGGACCTGCCCGCGCTGCCGGAGCGGTTCGTCCTCGCGCAGGTCGAGTTTCCGCCGAATCCGATGTTCGAGCGGGGCGAAAACGCCCTCGAGGCGTTCCGCGATGCCTGCCGGCTCGACAAGGGGCGGCGGGTGCTCGCGGGGATCGTGGCCGCAGGCATGGCCGGTTACGTCATGGTGGTGGACGACGATGATCTGGTCAGCCGGCATCTCACGGGCTTCGTGGCGGAGCACGGCGGCAAAAGCGGCTGGTACGTGGAGAAGGGCTATCTGTGGGGCGATGGCGGCAAGCTCGTCTATCAGTACGCCGATTTTTCAAGCTTTTGCGGCACCTCGCACATCGTGCGGGCGGATCTGTACGACGTGGCCCCGGGGAGGCCCCTGCCCGATTCCACGCTGGTGCGCACACTCTTCGGCAGTCACCTCTTCATCCGCGAATACCTGGCAGCCCGCGGCCGTGCGCTCGAGCCGCTGCCCTTCCCCGGCGCCGTCTACCGCATCGGTCATGCGGGCGCCCACAGCAAATCGCCCGGGTTGCTGAGGCAGGTACTCTTCAAGCGCGAGTTGCTGAGGCACCCGCTGCGCAGTGTCCGGCGGCTTTCCGGCCTGCGGCTGTTGGGACCGGCCATCCGCCGCCAATTCTGGGGAATCGGTCCGTGACGGTGACTCGCCGCACGACGGCCAAGTCCTTGGTCTGGAGCACGGTCGAGAACGGCGGCCTGGCGCTGATCTCGTTCGTGTCGTTGATCGTCTACCTGCGGCTCCTGTCAGCCTCGGACTTCGGTCTGTACGCGGCGGCGCTCGCGCTCGTCGAGGTCTTGGGCGTGATCGTCACCATGCTGTTTCACAACGCGCTGGTGCAGCGCCCCGAGATCACAGAGCGGCATTACGACACGGCATTTTGCGCCACCCTCGTGTTGAGCCTGGTCATGGCGCTCGCCTGCTGGGGCCTGGCGCCGCTGTTTGCGGCACTGCTGCATCGCCCGAGCGCCGTGGCCGTGCTCGCCTGGATGGCGCTGGTGTTTCCATGCTCGGGGGTGAGTGCGACGCTCGTCGCCCGGCAACGCCGCGATCTTCAGTTTCGCTCGCTGGCGATGCGCTCGCTCATCGGCCGGGTGGTGGGCGGCGGCATCGGCATCGCTGCGGCCTTCCGGGGTGCGGGTCTTTGGAGCCTGGTGCTGCAGCAAATCCTCATCGCCGCCATCAGCTCCGCCATTCTGTGGATGAGCGCCGTCCGGCGTCCTCGATTGCGGTTCGCGTGCGCTGAATTCAGGCAATTGATCGGCTTCGGCACGCTGTCCGTGAGCGCGCTCTTGCTGTCGACCTCGATCCGGCGCATTTACACTCTGATCGCATCGGTCCTGCTCGGCGTGGAAGCTGCGGGTTATCTCAACCTGAGTTTCCGCGTGGTCGATGTATTCTGGGCCATCGCGGCGACGGCCGTATCGCAAGTGGCGCTGCCGATGCTCGCCGGACTGCAGGCGAATCCCGCGCGATTCAAGCGTGCCTACCAGTTCTCGACGCAGTTTTCCTGCCTCGTGCTGTACCCCTGCTTCGTCGGATTGGCGGCCGTCGCGCCCGACGTGATCGAGCTGTTGTTCGGCCGGCGCTGGCTGCCGAGTGCCCCCTGCGCGATGGCGCTCGGGTTCCTCGTCCTGGTCCAGGCGCCACGGTTGTTGATCACGCCCGTGCTGACCGCGCTCGGACGGCCCCGCGATCCGCTCGTGGGTCTGGCAACCGAGCTCGCTTTCATGCTGGGCCTGACCGCCGCGCTCGGCATGCGCTCATTGACGGCGGCCATCGGGGTCTGGGTGGCTAGCGAGTGTGTGCTCGCGCTGGTCTTCACGGGGACCCTGCGGCGGGCGACCGGCTACGGACTGTTCGAGCAGTTCCGCGGTGTGATGAAACCCCTGCTCGCCTCCTTGCTGATGGCTGCAGCGGTGATCGAGATGCGCTCGCAGCTTCCGGCGGATTGGGGCCCCCTGCTGCGGTTGCTGGGGCTCCTGCCCCTGGGCGCGGTCGCGTTCACGGGTGCGGCTGCGTTTCTCGACCGCCGGCTGGTCGCTGATTTCCTCGACTTCGTGCGCACGGGTTTCGATCGGAATTGGAAGCGCACCGAGACGCCCTAGCGCGGTGGGCGGCACGATCAGGACGTCGGGCACGCCGATCAGCGTTGGTGGCCGGGGCCAGGCGTCCCGCGCCGCCGATCGCGCGCGAAGTCCTCGAGCCGCGTCATGGCCCGCTCGAGCGCCCGGGCGTGCGCCCCATCCGTGCTCAGGGAGCCCGCGTTCGCCTGCACGCGGGCGAGGTGCTCCGTCGCGGTCTGAAGCAGGCGTTCGCTGTGCCCCAGTCCGACGCGCGGCGGCGCCTTGAGCCCCAGTCCCGCGAGGCGCTTCAACAAGACCTCGAGCCCGACGCTCGCGTGCCAGCGCCACGCCTGGTTGATGCGCGAGCCGATGAGTTCGAAATCCGCCATGAGGGCGTCCACGCTGGCGAACTGCATCCGGTGCCCTTGAGCTACCGCGGTGGGCGCCGGATAGTCCATGGTATTGGCATGCACGCTCCATTGCAGCAAGGTGTTGCGCAGCGACTCGATCCGATTGCTCGGCGGCAGGCAAACAGGGCGATAGGGCATGTCCAACGAGGCGGCCCAGTCGACCCATTTGAACGGCGAGATTTCGCGCGATAGTGCAATGGGAATCCAGGGCACGCGAAAAGCATCCGCAATGATGGCCGCATGCATCGATTCGGCGATCACTTTCTCGGCTGAAGCGATGCGCTGCACCAGCCCCTTGGAATCGCCGCAGGGATCGATGAATTCGATTCCCAGCGACGCACAGATCCGCTCCCAGTATCCGTAGCGTACGCTCTTCCAATGAGGCACGAAAATCACCCCGCGCCGGCGCAGCCCGCGAAACTCCGCGAGCGTCGCCAGCAGGATCGCCGGATCCGTGATGGCGAGCCGCGGCTCGAGCGCGAGCGCCCGCGCGGTCAGCGGGCCGCGCACGCCATAGATCCGCCAGCGGACCGGATTGGTGGCGATATCCGCGGGTGGCGCGGTATATCCCGCGCCCGTTCCAAAGACGATCACCGTACGGGCGGCGGGGAGCTTGCAGTCGAGGATGGTGCCGATGCCCACGAACAAGGTGTCGCCGTCCTCGTCCCACATCCCGGGAAGCAGCGCATGCCAGAGCCAGCGATTCAGCTCGTCGCCGAAATTGCCCTGCACCGCACCGAGCAGATAGATTTTCATAGTCGAAATTTGAAGGTGACGTTGGCGGTCGCGCGGTTGTCGTCGAACTCGAGGATGGCGCGGTTGGAATCGCGCCGCGCGTATTGGTAGCTGAGCGTCGCGGTGAGGCAAGGCGCGGGACTGTAGGTCAGGCGCGCCTTGTCAGTCGTGACGGTGTCGCGCCTCGACGCGAAGGCGAGCGCGCTCGGGCTCGATCCGATGTAATCGTGGTTTTCATGGGAGAAGGAGAGCGCCAGCGTCAGCGCCGCGGTAGCCTTCCATTCGGGCTCGATGCTGCCGCCATTCGACACGAAATAATCGGATTCCGAATCGACATAAGCGCGCAATTCGTGCCGGCCGGTTAACACGACCTGCAGCGCGTCGGTGGGCTGCCACTCGAGCGAGGCACTGCCGATGCTTCCCGAAAACGCCGCGAATTCCGAATGGGGATAACCGCGCCTCAAATAGCCGGCGCTCGCCTCGAACCGCGTCGCCGCGGAGAAGGCGTATTTGACCGTCACCAGTGCGGTGTCCTCGTCGTAGTCGGAATTGAACGGCGCGCCGTTGAGCACGAACGGCGTCGGAAAACGCGAATCCGTGTAGCGGTACTCGACGCTCACGCTGTTGCCGGCAGGTGAGCTGAACTCGACCCCGCCATTGCCGGACTTGCTGCGAAAGTCATATATTTTTTCCGGCTGTGCGCTCAACGAGGTGGCCGCGCCGTCGACCCCGCCGAACAGGGTGACCTCGGGTCCCACCCGATAGCGCGCCCCCGCGAAATAATCCACCCGGTCGACCATGTCGAGTGCGTAGTAATCGGTGCTGGAGAAGCTCGTGAGCGCGCGAAAGTACTGCGCGCCCGCCTGCCCCGAGAGGCTCTCGCCGAACTGCCAGTCCCAGGCCGCATTGCCCTGCCCCGATAGGTTGCTGAGCGACCGGTTGTCGAGAAATCGATTCTCGTCGGCCCGGGCGTGCAGATCCACAGCCTGAATGCCGTCGTACCAATGCAGATCGGTGCCGAGGGAGACGGTGTCGACGACCTCCTGCCGGCTTGCGCCCGCCCCCACCAGCGCCGCCGGATTGGCGGTCGCAGGCAGTCGGTAGAGGTTGTCGTCGTACTCCACCTGCTCGGCCGCGAAAAGCGTATAGCTACTCGGTGCCGCAGACAGCGGGCCCTCGGCCGCATCTGGAAACGCGCCGGAGGCGCGCGAACCGTCCGCCAGCCATGAGCACACGATCGCGGACATCGCGAGCATCCTCCACGATCGCTTAAATCCGCTCATCCATTCTTCAATTCGATCAGGCAGTACCACGCATAGCGGTTGAGTACGGGCACTCGGCAGAGCACCCGGTCGAGCCACCATGCCATCCGGGTCGCGAACGAGCCGGACTTCGGATCGGCCCAGCACAGGCCGAGTGCCGGAGCGACGAGTCCGAAATAAGTCACTCGCATCGCCGCGAAGCCGCGCGCCATCTCGCGCAGATCCGAGATTTTCAGAGGGTGCTCGTCGGCGGAGCGCAGCTCGGGGGTCCGGCGCCGGTACCATTCCAGCGCCGGATTGTGCGCGAGCGGCTCGGCGAAGATGGCAACACCCTCCGGCTTCAGAACTCGCCGCACCTCCGCCATCGCCTTTGGAATATCGAGATGATGCACGATGCCGCTGCCGGCCACGACATCCACGTGCCGATCCGGCAATTGCATGGATTCCGCATTGTCCACGACGAACCGCATATTTTTCAGCCCGCGCCGATCCGCCTCGCGCCGCGCCCGCTCGATGGCCACATCGGAAATATCGATGCCGATCACCTCGCCGGCCTGCTGCGTGAGACCGAACGCGAGGCTTCCGGTACCACAGCCGTACTCGAGCACGCGGCGCCGGCGCGATTGCTCGGTGACTCGTTGCTCGTACAGATCGAACCCATAGCGGACGGCCGCGTAGAAACGCCCGACGCGGGTTTCCCGCTCGGAGTCATCGGCAAATCTCAGGTTGTGATACTCGCGCTCACGCGAAATTCGCTCGGCATCCATCATGGAATCTCCCCGTTCACTCAACTCGCGACCAGATCGATCCGCGGCCCGGGCAGCCCGGTCCGATCGGCCTGCTCGTGCGCCAACTGCCTTTGCACCTCGACAATCCCCTGTCGCAGCTGCTCACCGCGCGCGCTCCAGCGGTAACGCTGTTGAGCGAGTTCGAAGGCCCGCTCCTGCATCCGGTTGAGCTCATCGGGACGATCCATGCGAGACACCATCTGCCGCACCAGACCTTCCAGGCTGTCATCCGTCAGCAGCGCACGGCGCAGTTCCGACGGCAAACCCGCCGCGGCCTGCGAGAGGGTCGCGACGGGCAAACGACCGAATATGTAATCCAGGAACTTGAGCTTGAAGCCGCCGCCGATGCACTCGGGAACAACGCCGAAGCGCGCCCGCGCAAAAAGCGGCTCTACCTCCGAGACAAATCCGTGGAAGGTCGTGGCGCGGCATCTTGCGCGCATCTGCGCCTGCAGCTCCGCCGGGACTGCGCCCACCACGTCAAGCTCGATCTTATGCTCCCGGAATACGGGATCGGCGAGCGCAATGAACCGCACGAGATTCTCGCGCTTCACCACCCAATGAAAGGATCCCATCAGAATGACCCGCCGGGGGGTACGCGCATCGATGCGCCGCGCGGGCGCACTCCACCCGTCATACCCCGGCGTAATCACCAGAGCGCGCGAGTCGTCCAATCCGCGGCCGAGCGAGCATCGGTCCTCCTCGCTCACGGTCGTGAGCAGATCCACCGCGCGAACCAGGCGCCGCTCGAGCGTACTCGCCTTGTGCGCGTTGCCTTGCAGCACGAGGCGTTTGAGCGGCGAGCCGCGACACTCGCCCGCCATCAGCTGCCAGAGGTTTGCCTCGTGGTTGTGCGAGACGTGCACCTGCACCGTCGGCCGCGACCCGCCGCCGCCCGCATAGGCAAGGCAGCGATTCAATGCCCACCCCGCGCCATAGCCGTCGAACACGATGGCGTCCCAACGATCGCGCAGCTGCAGCTCGAGGAGCCTGCGGTAGGATCGGGTCGCATCGACCGCGGCCGCCATCGGGAGCGAGCTGAAAGCCGCCACGGCATGCCGGCGCCTGGGTCCGGGGACCTCCCGCCATTCGATGCCCGCTGCGTGCTGCGGCACTGCTCGCGCGTCGCCGAATCCGAGGAACCGCACGGCCGCGCCCGCCTCCGCCAGGGACCCGGCAAGCTTGGCCGAATACACCTTCGCGCCGGCGTCGAGTGGATACGGTATGTAGCGTGCGATCCACAAGCACCTGAGCTCAGGGCCGCTCGAGTTCGGGCGACGCAGGGATTGCGCAACTGAGCCGCGCGGGAGGGGGGACAGAAGCCTGCGAACGCGGCGGGCGAGCCGAACCTCGAAAAGCGACCACGAGGCCCAGGACACCAAGATCCCGAGGGCAAGACTCGACACCAGGAAAAACAGGAATCCGGCCGCCAGCCCGCAGCGCGGCACGAGGTAGCCGGCGGCAAGCCGCTTGGTCGCAGACATGATCAGCGCGTGCCACAGATAGAAGCTGTAGCTGATCGTCCCGAGGAACTGGAACGCGCGGCTGCGGAGAAAGCCGAATTGCCGGCTGGCATCGAGTGTGATGCTTGCGAAGAGGTGGATCGAGGCCACGAAGGCAACCGCGGCGGCCAGCCCCTGTTTGCCGCCGATCCACGTGAACAGCGTCTGCCCCAAGCTCGCCTTGTCGGCGCCCGTCACGCGCCACGCAACCAGAAAGATCAGAAGGCTCGCGAGCGGCCACTGCAACCAGCGCGCCCGGCGGCGAAACCAGTCCTGGCCGCAAAATACGATGACACCGGTCAAAAAAAACAGCGAGCGCGGATAAAGGCAGACGAACAGCGTGCTGAGCGCGATCCACGCCGCAATCGGCCAGGACTGCGAGGATCGGCGCCGCATCAGCCAGACACCGAGCACCGCGAGGAGATAGAACACCCACTCGTAGGAAAGGCTCCACGAGCCCTGATGGACCAGCGGCAATGGCAACAGCGGCGGCAGCAGGAACAGGTTGCCGACGAAGATGCCGAGGCCCTCCGGGACGGTCGGCTCCGCGAACATCTTCAAGTGAAGCACGACGCATACGGCCGTCACTGCGATCAGCGCCGGTATCCACGCGCAGTAGATGCGCACGAACCGGTCCTGAAGAAATCCGCCCAGCGTCGCGTGGCGCAGCAGGCTCCCCAAAATGACGAAGCCTGAGATCATGAAGAACATCTCGACGCCGTAGGCGAGCGAGATCCAGAGCGCCGCCACACCGTCCGCGGCCGGGCTGCCGTGCGGCAGCGTCACGACTCCTGCGCTACCCAGATGAAAGCCGAACACCAACAGCGCGCAAAATCCGCGATAGCCGTTGAGCGATGCATTGAAGTCGCGTTGCGCGCGCGCGGCCGTCGGGCTCGACATGTCGGACGCCCTCCCGGTCATTTGCGAATCGACGCCGCCGGCGTCCAGGTTTGATAACGTTCGCCGCGCAGCGACCGCCACACCCCGATCCCCGTGCCCGCGAAGGCGGACAGGATTTCCGCGATCTGCGCAAACGGCGGGATCGAGCAGAACCGGCCGAGCAGCAGCGCTGCCGCACCGAGTGCGGCTCCGCCGGCGGCCAATCCGTCGTGCCCCGACGCGAGCAGCGCCGCAGCGAACGCGGCGGCACTCGCCGCGAGCAGATAGATCGTGAACCAGCGAATCAGCTTGTGCGACACGTACTTGTAGAGGCTGACGCCATCCAGTTGGCGCAATTGCGGCCAGACCAGCCGATGCACGTTGAATGCCTGGCAGGCGATGCGTATTTTGCGCTGGAACTCCTCCTGCGAGGAGATCACGGACTCCTCGTAGGCAAACGCATCGCTTGCCTGTATGACCCGATACCCGCTGCAGAGGATCATCAACGACACGTACATGTCGTCGATGATGTGCGGCGGGGGCGGACGGTGCAGCTCCCGGCGGATCGCAAACAGGGATCCGTCGGCCCCCATCACGGAGCCCGTTTCCATCTCGAGCTTTTTCACGGCCTCCTCGAAGCGCCAGTAGCTGCTACCGGTCGAGGCGGTGGTGGAGTCGCCCGGGTTGGTATAGACCAGGTTGCCGCACACGCAGCCGACGTGCGGATCGCCGAAGTAGCGCTGGAAATCGCGCACGCACGCGAGATCCATGATGACGTTCGCATCCGTGAAGATGAGCACCGCCGCTCGTGCCTTGGCGGCGAGCAGATTCATACCGTAGGTCTTGCCATGCCGCTCGGCCGACACGTGCAGATCGACGGCAGTGCCATATTCGCGCAGGATGTCGGCGGTGCGGTCGCTGGCCCCATCCACATAGATCAGGATCTCGAGGTCCGGCTCCTGCGCCCGCAGGGCGAGAAGATTATCGACCTTGCGGTGGATGACCCGCTCTTCATTGTACGCACACACGCAGACTGCGCAGCTCGAGCGGCTCTCCGATCGCTCCGTAGCGGCCGGCGGCGCCGGCCGCATCGCCTGCAGCACGATGAGCGACCAGGGGTAGGTCACGAACGGGTGGCATGCGGCAAGCAAGCAAAGAATTCCGACCAGCGTCAGCACGGTGGTCACGTCGGCAACCCCCCTGGAAACGTCCCGGCAGCTCCCGCATCTACGCTGGCTTGCGGCGCACGCAGTGGCGTACGCCGCATCGCGCCTGGCGCCGTGCCTCGCTCGAACGGGCACCACAACAGCAGCCCGAGAGCCATCCCGTGCGCGAACGACGCGTACATGCCGTTGAGCAGGTAGCTGATGGCCACGGCGAGAATGAGCAGGCGCGGCGCGGTCGAGGCGGACAGGCAGCCGAATAGGAATCCGAAGTAGAGCAGCGCGCCCACCAGACCGTACTCGAACACGATCTTGAACAGCGCCATCTCGGCTACGGGATAACGGGCGTGCGGGGCATAACTCGAGAAGGCGCCCGCTCCGTAGCCGAACAATGTGCGCCAGGGGTCGGACCACAAATATTGATCGAACAGGAAAAAGCCGCCCACGAAGCGGGCGAACCCGCTCGATTGCGTCGAGTTGAACTCGCCGAGCCGCGAGAACACGTGATCCAGATGCAGGACATCGTGCAGCGCCATCGCCAGGATCAGGGCGGATGCGCCGAGGATCAGCAGCTCCCAGCGCCGCCGTGCGGCGAGATACAGCGGCACGCAAACCGCCAGCACCAGCACGCCTGTTCCAGAGCGCGACACGATCAGCGCGGCTCCGAAAATGGCGAGGCGCAGGATATGCGCCCGCGTACAGAGCTCGGCGACGATGGCAACCGCCAGAACCTGGCTGAAGAACGACGGCTCCAGCATGAAGACGCCGTTGGGGCGGTAGACTTCTGCGCCGTAGGACAGCGCGGCCTGTGTATTGTAATGCTGGACGATGAACGAGGACGGAAAGAAATTCTCGATCGGGAACAGAAAGCGTGCGGCGAGGACGAATTGCAGAGCGTACTGGGCGATGCCGAGCAGCGCCAGGAGGCTCACCACGCCGAGAAAGAATTGAACGATGCGATCACCCTCGCCCGCGCGCGCCAGGGAAAAGACGTAGGGCAGATGAAGACCCGCGAGCAGCAGCATGGAGGGAATGGAAAAGCTCTCCGGTTGCAGGCTTTGAATGAGTCCGAGAATGCCGATCAGCATGACGTAGAGCGTCATTCGGGCGGGGTCAACCCGGATGCAGTGGCCGACCATGCCCGCCGCCACTGCGCCCAGTACGAGAAACAGGGACACATCGATGCCCTGCTCGCCCAGCGGCGGGATGGTGAATTTCGAAAAAAAAGTGACCCCCGCGATCGGGGTCGCCAACACGGCGAAACGCAGCCGGTGTGCGGATGCCTGCGGGGGAAGCGCACTCACGAGTGCCGTCATCCGTCGATCACGGCGCCGAGCAGCACGGCGCCGGCCGGCTCGAGCTGAGATTTGACCCGAACCGCATCGGCGAGCCGGCTGCGGTGCCGCTGAGTCGCGAGCAGCACCCCGCCGGCGCGCGCCGCGATGACCTGCGCATCGGCGCACTCGAGCACGGGCGGCGCGTCGACGATGATCACATCGTACTGGGCCGAACAAGTCTCCATCAGATAGCCGAAGGAGATGTGCCCCAGCAGCTCCTGCGCATTGACCGGCGCGCCGCCGGCGCACATGACCGACAGACCGATGAAGCCCGGCACCGCCGTGAACACCTTATCCAAGCTCTCGCGGCCTTCGATGAAATCGACGACACCGCACTGCGGCGCGAGACCGAACAGCGATTGCTGAGCGGGGGTGCGCAGATTCCCATCGATCAGCAGCGTGCGTTCCCCGAGTTGCGCGAAGGTGACCGCCAGATTCGCGGCGAGCACGCTTGCGCCGTCACCGGCCCGTGCTTGCACCACCGCGAGCATGCGATTACCGCGTCCGAACCAGCGCAGCACCAGCTCGCTGCGCAGCGTACGCAGCGTCTCGGCGCGCCTGCTCTTCGGCCGGTAGGCGGCGACGATTTCGGTGCTCAAGGCCGATTCGCCGAAGCGCACGCAAGGAAAATGCAGCTGCCGCGCGAGCGCCCGCTGGACATCCTTTTCGCTCAGGAAGCCCAGACGCGTCGCGGCCTCGCCGAATCGCTCGCCCCGCTCCATCTGCGCGGCGAAGATCGCCTGTATGTCCTGCTCCGTCAGGGTTCCGTCGGTTTGCAACAGCTCACCGAGCTGAGTATCCACCAGGCTCGGCGCCACCAGGCTTGGGGCCACCGCCGAGCGTCGATTCGACATGTTCGCTGCTGCCATGATTTCCCCGCCCCCTACGCGGGCTCGACTTGTGGGGCTTTTCCGAGCAGCGGAATCCAGCGCCTGAGCCTGCTGCGGGCCGGCTCGCTCTCACGCGACAACTCGGAAAGCACCGCGATATTCGCCCCTTGAAAAAGATCCTCCTGCGACCGGATGCGCCGATCGAGGCGCTCGCTCGCCAGGCTCACGCCGGCGCCGAGCAGCAACCCCACGATGAGGCCCAGGGCGCAATCGAGAAACAAGCGCGGCCAGGCCTGCCGGATCGGCGGAAAGGCATGGTTGAGCAGCGCGATGTTGGTATGGTCGAGGTGACTCTCCAGATGAGTCTGGCTGCCGCGACCGAGCGCGGTATCGTACGCCGCCTGGGCATTCTCGGCATCGCGCTTCAGCACCGAGTAATCGTCCTGATTGTGCTGCAGATTGAGGATGCGCCGACGCTGTTCATCCAGGGCGTGCTCCAATTCCGCGGTGCTCTGACGCGCGATGCGCGCTTCCTTCGCAACCGCCGAATTGGCCTTCTCGACCTCGCTTGCCACCTTGCCGCGCAGCGAGTCGCGCTCCGCGAGTGCGCTCAAGTACTGGGGGTGATTGCGGTCGTAGCGCTGCGCCGCGTTCGCGAGCCGGGCCTCCGAGCGGGCGAGTTCGGCCTTGAGGTCCTGCAGCAGCGGATTGTTGAGCACATCGACCGCTGCATCCGGCCCATCCTTGGCCAGGGCCTCCTTGAGCTGCCGCTGCCGCGATTCCGCCTCGTACATGGCCGCCTGAGCGGCCACCAGATGGTTGGAGATCTCCGTGAGCCGCGCGCTCTCGGCATCCAGCTTGTTGCTGTCGTCGGAGCCGATCACACCATGTTCGACCTCGTACGCGGACACCTTGCGGCGCGCGTCCTCGAGCGCGCCGCGCAGCCCGTTCAGCTGATCATCGAACCAGCCGGCTTGCCGGCGTGCGGGATCGACATTCAGTTCCAGGCTCGTCTGCAGATAGGCCTCGCCGAACGCGTTCGCGGTGTCGGCCGACTGCTGCGCATTCTTGCTGGTGAACTGCAGGTAAATCACGTTGCTGTCCTTGGAGGGGCGCACGTTGAGGGACTTGAGGAGTTCCTCAGCGCCCCAATCGCGCAATCCGTCGAGCGGCGCATCGTCGCCGTTCGCGTCATGAAATTTCCTGATGAATTCCGGGTCGCCGGCAAGCTTCAGGCGATCGACCACCTTCAGGGCCACGTTGTGGCTGCCGATCACGTCGACTTGCGTCGCGACATAATTGGCGGGCGGCTGCACCGGCACCACGCCGTCCCGTGCGAGCGGATCGCTCCCCCGGATGTCGACCACCACCGCTGCCTCTGCCTTGAATCGCTTGGGCACGAACAGGCTCACCCCACACGCGAGCACCAGCATGGCAATGACCATGTACAGATGGGTCATCCGGTGTATCCAAAGTATTCGCATCAATTGAGATAGGGGCATGGGGTTCGTCCGGCGCTCAGAACCAACTCGGTTTGATCAACAGCACATCGTTCGGCTGCAGCACGTCGTCACCGGTCAGGGGGAGCTTGCGCTCCTTGCCGTCGGGGCTCAGGCGCTTCACGATCGCACCATGCTCGGTGCCGCGCGGCGTCAAACCGCCACCGATGGAAATGGCCTGCGCGATGGTGGTGTTGCGAGGCAGGCGGTACTGGCCCGGATGCTGCACTTCGCCGTAGACATAGAATTGCGCAGCGCGCTGCACGAAGAGCGTATCGCCATCGTGAACCGGCGGATTCATCGCCGGGTCCCCGTCGAACAGTCTCGACAGATCGATCGCAACGTGCGTGCCGTCCGCGCGCACCAGCGTGGCATCATCGCCGGCGCTGTCGTTGAGCAGGCCCCCGGCGAGGGCCAGCGCATCGAGCACGCTCTTCGAGGAATCGAGCGGATATTGCCCCGCCTTGGTGACCTGACCCATCACCGAGACCTTTTGGCTCTCGAAATCCGAGACCAGGATCGACACCTGAGGCCGGCTTACGAAACCGCCGTCCGCAAGACGCTTCGCCAGCAGCACCTCCGCATCCCGGGTCGACAACCCGCCGACGGGCACCTGCCCGACCAGCGCGAAGGTGATGTTTCCCGTCTGACTGATGCGGGCATCGAGGTTCAACTCGTCGTGATCGAACACCACGATCTTGAGCAGATCGCCAGGCCCGAGCCGATAGTCCGTCGACGCGGCCTTCACCTGCATCGACGGCCAGGCCATCAAGATGGCGACGATGATCAGCCCGGCTGCCCGCTGCGCGAGCGGGAGGTAGCGCAGGCAAAGCGGTTCAATAGGCATCGCGGTCGCCCCAGATCAGCGAAAAGGTGCGCAGCATGATTCGCAAGTCGAACCAGATGGACCAGTTTTTGAGGTAGTGCAGATCGAACTCGATGCGCCTTCGCATGCTGCGCAGATCATCGCCGCCGCGAAGGCCGTTGACCTGCGCCCAGCCCGTGATGCCGGGCTTCACCTTGTGGCGCAGCATGTAGCTCGGGATGAGCGCGCGATAATGCTCGTTCACGGCGATGGCGTGCGGGCGCGGGCCCACCAGGCTCATGCTGCCCTCGAGCACGTTGAGCAGTTGCGGCAGCTCGTCGAAGGAGGTGCGGCGGATGAATGCGCCGAACGGCGTCACGCGGCTGTCGGCGCGCTTCACCTGGGTGTAGTTGGCGGCTCCGTCCTCCGTGACCGTCATGGAGCGGAACTTATAAACCATGATCTCGCGGCCATCGAGACCATATCGGCGCTGGCGGAAGATCGCCGGCCCCTCGGAGGACAGCTTCACGCCGATCCCCACCGCGATCAGCAGCGGCGATAAACAGAGCAGAGCCAGCCCCGACAGAAGCAGGTCGCTCGCCCGCTTCGCCAGCGGTCGCACGCCGAAAAACGGCGAGGCGTAGACCGCGAACATCGGAATCCCGTGTACCACGTCGACGCGCGCCTGGATGTCGTTGAGCGCGTGCAGATCGGGAACGAAGTACACCGAGGCTACCGTATCGCGCAAGGCGCGCAGCAACTTGGCAAGCCCGGGACGAGGCGAAATCGGCAGCGTGATGTAGACCACGTTCACACGATGCAGGCCCACGAATGCCGCAACATCCTCCATTCTTCCGAGGACGGACTCGGGCGGCGCCGGCGCCCGGGTCCGGTGCACACGGCGATCCTCGAAGAAGCCAAGCAGCTGAATACCGAGGAGCGGTTGCTGCTGCAGCATTCTGCTCAACACCAAGGCCTGCTCGTTGATCCCGACGATCACGGCGGTCCGCGGCTTCATGGCATGGAGACCCACCCAGATCAAGAGCTCCCTGACCTTGATGGCCCCGACCCAGAGCACGAAAGGAGTGATTGCCGTCCAGACGATCAGCGCCGGATCGGTGAGCACGATGTCGATCCCGGCCAGATACAGGAGCAACGACACGCAGGCACGGATCGCCAGCCATCGCGCCAGAATGTCCCAGAGCCAGGCCAATTGGCGCGGCGCCGGGCGGTTGCGATCGATGCGGGCATCTCCCAAGAATTCGGCCGCACCGGCGAACGTGAGCACCCCGATCAGGAAGTGTGCGCCCGTGTAGGGTCGCCCCGCCACCCACAGGCAGAGCGCCAGCGAAGCAACGGCGGTCACGGGGTAGAACAGCGCCTTGACGAGGAACACCGCGCCGGTATCGAACGAGGTCACGTCCTGCAGCAGGTCGTAGCCGGACGACCGCCGCATCCACCCCGTCACCGCTCCTTTCTGGTCCATCGGAATGCCCTTCGAGGAGAGAGTTGCCGTTTCAACCCTGCGTTTCAGCCGTAGGGGGCGATGCGCCGCTGCGGCATGGACTTGTGTTTGCGGCGCAGCTGAAGCATCACCAGCCCGCAGCCGGCCAGCGCGGTCAACCAGCGGCTGCGGCTGCTGGGATTGTTCGCCTGTTCCTGCATGAACGTCGTGGTGGCCCGCACGTCCCGCACCACGTCGTTCTTGAGGTCCGCCAACCGCGCCCGGGTGGCTTGCCGCGCGATGCTCGCGACATGCGCTGCCGGCGGCGGCGGGCGCACCTCCAGGCTGTCCGCACTCGCGCCGGAAATCGCCAGAAGACCAATCAACAGGGACTCGCTGCGCTTCATGTTCAATCTCCCTTCTCCACCCAAGTGGGACCGTGCACCAGGTCAGCTGCGCAATCCGTCTCGCGCACATCCGTCAAATCAAGCGCCAGCTCCTTCGAATACGCGGTCGCTTCTGCGAGCGTTTAGCGGTACAAGCAAATCAGTCACACTCGTTATAGCGCATGGAATCCACCCCCCGAATGCGTCTCTGTTTTGAGACGTACGTCAGCAAACCATTGCACCCATGCCCTGCACGCACTGTTAAATAGTGGGCGACGCGTGAGTAGAATCACGACTATCTGAATCCGCCTTTCGAGGAGAAGTCTCATGGAAAAAACGACCGCGGACCTGTCCGACGCCAATCCGCAGGCGCACGTCGCGGAGCCGTTGTTCCGCGATTTCGGCGCCTTGCATGCATTTCACGGCCCGATGGTCACGGTCAAGGTGTTCGAGGACAACGCGATCGTACGCACGCTTCTGGAAGAGCCCGGCGCCGGCGGTGTACTGGTCGTCGACGGCGGCGGATCGATGCGCTGCGCACTGGTGGGTGGGAACCTCGCGCAACTGGCGGTGGCGAACGGCTGGCGGGGTCTGCTGGTTTTCGGCTGCATTCGGGATTGCGCCGAGATTCGCGACCTGGCGATCGGTGTGAAGGCACTGGGAACCCATCCACGCAAGTCCCACAAAGGACTGCACACCGGTCACCGGGATCGCGCGGTCACGTTTGCCGGGGTGACCTTCCGCAGCGGCGAGTGGCTGTATGCGGATGCGGACGGTATCCTGGTCTCGGCTGTCCCGCTGCACGGGCAGGGTTAGCTCGCCGTGAACTTACCTTTGCTGTGGAGTTTGCTTTACGGTGAAGCCTTGCCTTTGTTGTGAACTTTACCTTGTGAATTTTCTACGGTGAAGTTTTCCCGATTCGACGCCTATACTCTGCGACTGAATCGTCGAGTCAACGCCAACAGTCGGAGATCAGTGACATGAGCCAGTTCCCGGGTGCGGATGCTGCGGCGGCCCTGAGCCGCGATTGGCGGGAAAATCCCCGCTGGCGGAACATCACCCGGGGCTACTCCGCCGAGGATGTCGTGAGGCTGCGCGGCTCCGTTCGCGTGGAGCACTCCATCGCCACTCTTACCGCCAACAAGCTTTGGCAATATCTGCATCAGAAACCCTTCGTCAACTCGCTCGGTGCACTCACCGGCAACCAGGCGATGCAGCAGGTCAAGGCCGGGCTCGACGCCATCTACCTGTCGGGTTGGCAGGTCGCGGGCGATGCGAATCTGTCCGCCCAGATGTATCCGGACCAATCTTTGTACCCGGCCGATTCCGTGCCGGCCGTGGCCAAGCGGATCAACAACTGCCTGTTGCGCGCGGACCAGATTTATCACGCGGAAGGCGACTCATCCATCGATTGGCTCAAACCGATCATCGCGGACGCCGAGGCGGGCTTCGGCGGGGTGCTGAACGCATTCGAGTTGATGAAGCAAATGATCGAGGCGGGCGTCGCCGGCGTGCATTTCGAGGATCAGTTGTCCTCCGCCAAGAAATGCGGGCACATGGGCGGCAAGGTCCTGGTGCCGACACAGGAAGCCATTCACAAACTGGTAGCGGCTCGTCTTGCGGCTGACGTCTGCGGCGTGCCCACGATCCTGCTGGCCCGCACCGACGCGGAAGCCGCAAATTTGATCACCTCCGATGTCGACGAGCGGGACCGGGCGTTCATTACCTCCGACAAGCGCACGCCTGAAGGTTTTTTCTTCGTGCGCAATGGATTGGACCAGGCCATTGCGCGCGGGCTCGCCTACGCTCCCTATGTCGATCTGCTGTGGTGTGAAACCGGCAAGCCGGACCTTGAAGAGGCACGCACCTTTGCCGATGCCATCCACAAGCAATTCCCCGGCAAGCTGCTGGCGTACAACTGCTCACCCTCGTTCAACTGGAAGCGCAAGCTCGACGACGGCACGATCGCCCGATTCCAACGCGAGCTGGGCGCCATGGGCTACAAATTCCAATTCATCACCCTGGCGGGATTCCACGCGTTGAATTACTCCATGTTCGACCTGGCGAGCGGCTACCGGGAGTCGCAGATGACAGCCTACGTGGAGCTGCAGGAAGCGGAGTTCAAGGCCGAGAAGCGCGGCTATACGGCCACGCGGCATCAGCGCGAGGTGGGTGCGGGATACTTTGACGACGTGACCCAGACCATCGTCGCCGGAACCTCGTCGATCACGGCGCTGTCAGGAAGCACGGAGGAAGAGCAGTTCCATGAGGCGGCCCATTAGCGCGGCGCCCAGGCCGGCCGCAAGCGCCGGTGCCCGCGCCGGTGCCCGCGTCGGTGCCCGCGGTGTGCAGCGCTGGGCCCGCGGCTGACCGCCGTGAGCGGCACGTACGAACTCAAGGACCTCACCACCGGCAAGACGGCGTTGTTGAACGCCGTCTCGGGAACCATCGGGCCGGACGTGCTCGACATCGCCCACTTGACCAAGGACCTCGGGGTATTCACCTTCGATCCGGGCTTCGTCGCGACAGCGAGCACCGAGAGCAAGATCACCTACATCGACGGCGATGCGGGTCTATTGCTTTATCGAGGCTACCCCGTGGAACAGCTCGCGGAGCGTTCCAGCTTCCTCGAGGTCGCCAATCTGCTCATTTACGGCAGGTTGCCGACCCGGCCGGAGCTCGATGCGTTCCGCGACTCGATCATGCAACACACCGCGGTGAACGACCAGCTCATGCAGGTTTTCCGCGGTTTCCAGCGCGATGCGCATCCCATGGCGATGGTG
>Ga0182012_10000392_pt1 | contig 49345 bp, 52 predicted proteins | sample 612S2SmetaG_FD_120486 | JGI IMG/M metagenome (GOLD analysis project Ga0182012, IMG submission 120486) | Permafrost microbial communities from Stordalen Mire, Sweden - 612S2S metaG | ecosystem: Environmental > Terrestrial > Soil > Wetlands > Permafrost | place: Sweden: Stordalen | collected... | reverse complement strand
CCACCCTTTCAAGGTGGCGGCACGGGTTCGAATCCCGTTGGGGGTGCGACGGAAATTCGCCAAAAAGCCAACAATCACAAGGCTTTTGGAGTGTCCGCTGTTGACCGTGAGTGTCCGTGAGTGTCCGCCATTTGGTGCCCAATTGGTGCTCGCTAGTGCCCGTGGAACTCTCCACAGTCTTCGGTCACGCAAAGCCCGACTCAACGATGCGAGCCCTGGTTGTGTCACGGGCCTGCGCAAGAGACCAGAATGTCTCGGCAATCGCAGTCGGCTCAATCGCTGTTTGGGTCGATGTCGCCGTTCCCTTTACGGATCCGGCGATCATGACCTCGCCAACGTAGATGTCGAATTCGCGCAGACGCTCGGCGAGGATGCCCACGAGTTTTGACTTCGCGGCGTTCTCAAGCGCAACCCCGTCAGCTTCAAGAAGCTTCGAAAACTTATCTGCTTGAGAATTGTGCTCACCGAACGCTCCGTTGGCGACCAGGATCGCCGCACCCGGGTTGGATTTCAGATCCTCAAGTACTTCCTGCACGCAGGTGAGCAAACCCCTAATCCCGATGTCGAACGCTCGCTCGATATCTTCGGGCGCTGTCAACAGCACATTCGTGACGCTTCCACTTCGAAAGGCGGTCCAGAGAACAGCGGATACGCTCCCGAGATCGCTTCGAATTGCCTCGACGGTCGATCGAACCTTCGACGGTTCGCTGGCATCAGACACGTACGCGGACGCCTCGATGCCACGGGCCTTCAAGTGGGCGACTCCGTCGGCGAGCCGATCAGCGCTTCGTCCGACCAGGGCCAAAGAGTAGCCCTCGCGCCCGAATCGCTCTGCGGTCGCCTGCGATATTCCTGGACCATAACCAAAGATAATCAGTACACCCGTAATCGCTCCTACCTCCAACTTGCACTAAATAGACAGACGACGAGTCTCCGCTTTTCAGCACCGTGTTGTGACCACGAACTCGACGGACCAACTTAATCGGAGGCTCCTCCGATTAAGTACAGTCTACCTTAGGAGGCAGGACCCGCGACAATGTCACCCACTGATTCAGAGCCACCACGCGCCCGAGTTGCCGAAGCTCGACGAAACCGCCAAAACCTAATTGCGGTCGCCACGAAAGCCTTCAGTTTAAGTTCGAAACGAGTCTCGTTAGAGGAGATTGCCAAGCAGGCAGGGGTGGGGATTGGCACGCTCTATCGCCATTTCCCAACGCGGGAAGCGCTGGTGGAAGCGGTCTATCACGATCAGGAGGACCACCTGCGGACGGGCGCTCTCGAGCTTCTGGCCACGCACCCTCCGACAGAAGCGTTGCGCTTATGGATGGACCTATTCGTCGATTGGGCAGTCACGAAGCACGGCATGATCGACACGCTTCGTGTCATCATTTCTTCCGGACGGCTCGAGTTCGCTCAGATGCGAGCAGAGTTGGTTGTGGTGGTACGTATGTTCCTCGACGCCGGGATAATGGAAGGAGAGATCCGGCCGGACGCAGACGCGGAGACGATTGCTGCAACTCTCGCTGGCATCTTGACTGTCGCGGGAGAAACCGAGCAACGTGACCAGGCTGCTCGCATGCTGAGTTTGCTGGTGGATGGTTTACGGCCAATAGTGTGACCAACGGTGCGAGCATCGCCATGTCGACCGCTCTCGAACAGACATTCGTTGATGTTGGCGCTCAAAACGGATAGTGCGCATAGACCAACTTCTATTTGGGCCTAGCGGACCCCCACCAGACGCCGGTGAGTCGAGAAGACCCACGCGAAGACTGCCAACACTGTCGCCTCGTCCAACAGCACACGGATATCTTCGGTTCGAGCTCCGGCCTGATAAACGCCTGGCGCGATGAGGCCCAACAAGGCCCACACGAAAGCGAGCGAGGCGATGACGACGACGATCACGCTGATAAAACTGACGACCGCAGCGTAACTACGAACAACGCGCATCGATGGACTCGCCTCTGCCTCTTCGCTACCCGCCAACTCGATCGCCTTCGAACGGTGTGTAAGCGCCGTGTAGCCACCCACAATCGATAGGAGAAGCCCGATGGTGATCCCCCGGATGGTCGAATCCGCGAGTGGGTGAACTTCGGACGAAACGTAGGTTGTGCTTCCGGCGCCGATGAGGTTGAACAGCGTGACGAAGATCGTGATGACCCCCGCGATCTCCAACCACAGAGCAATGAACGCGGTTCCCACGTGGTAGACGGCGCTGGTGCGATTACCCGTCGGATCGGGCTCGGCCCGATTTGCCACCACGATGATGATGTACGTGACAATGCTTCCAACACTGGCCAGCACGCTCAACAGCACGAGCACTGAGACGTAGGTGCCCACGATCGCTCCCATTGATGACGTTGACACCACTTCCCACCCCACTTCTCGGTTCTAGAAGCAACCTACTAAGCAATCCTTCAGTTGGTGGGTTCTTGACGAACATTGCCACCGCAATGACTTGCATAACTTTCCCAACCGGACCAGCCCCGGAGCGTCTCGAGACTTAAGCGAAAATGAGGACGACGACGAGCAATCGCTAGCACATCACTATTCTCAAATTTCGTTGAGTCCCTTCACGGCGGTTCGATCGACCCACTGCCATACGTCGCCATGACCTGCACCCTCGAACTGGGGAGTTCTGTCGCTCAGAAGTTTCAAATCCCGACTGGGAAGTAAGTAGTCGGTCCATTGTCCCTGGACAGTCCCGTCTATTCATTCCGCTTGACGTACTTGGCGAGACGTTCAATCCACTTCAGCCAGACCCAAACCGGTGTTTGAACTACCACACCGGTGGGGTGCGAATATTGTTCGCCTGAAGACCACTCAATTTCGGGGGTTTTGGGATGTCCGCGAGTGACCAAAAGTGACCGCGTGTGGCCACTATTTGACTCTGCTACATACACGAGGACTACCTCTACGGAGTCACAACCGCTGGTCAACGGCGTGACAACAAAATGCAAATCCCGCTTAGATTGAGGGTGCAGGGGCGGATTGGATTCACAATCATGACAAAGAATGTGCGCATCATTTGCAGGGACGGTCAAGCAGTCACTTTACGCGAGTTTGTCGGAACGTGGCGTACGAGAATTACCCCGCTGTTCAGGGGATTCCGATCCGCAGTGGCAGTTGTGGCCGTGGTGACACTCAGTCTCGTTGCGCTTCCGGCATTTACGTCGAGTGCTTCAACAAACCACGAGGGAAGCAACTCGGTTTCCGCGCACTGCCAGACGACGACGACGTGGAGGACAACGACAACAACGACGTGGAGGACAACGACAACGGTGCCGTCTACAACAACGACGGTGCCGTCTACAACGACAACGGTGCCGTCTACAACAACGACGAGTACGTCAACGACGTCCACCACAGTGCCGTCGTCCACGACGAGTACATCGACAACGTCCACGACGAGTACGTCAACGACGTCTACGACCGTGCCGTCGACAACAACGACGAAGCCTGAAGGCTCCACGACCACGACGCCGCCGCCTCCGCGGTCATCGACGACCACCTCGACGGTGCCGTCTACGTCTACTACAACAAGCACTACGGCGAGCACGACGACATCGTTGATCTCGCCAACCGACACAACCGTTATTGTTTCTCCTCCAACGGCTCCTTCGATTTCGACAGCCACCGTACCGTCGGGTGCTCCGGGAGCTGGTGCCGGTGGTTCGGCAGTGTCAACCGACAGTGGAGTAATCCTGACGGCAGCGGCCTTGGTGCTGTTCGCCGGACTGGCTGGTTTAGTTCTTGCATTTCGCCGTCGCCGCGGCGTCTAGCGAATTTGAGCAATCCGCTCATCATGAGCGAATAGTTAGACGTGAATGGACAAGATGGTCCTCACTTCCAAAGCGAGGACCATCTTGCATCCAATTCGTTCAAATAGTGAGCTTCACAACGACGTCCTAAGGATTTAAAGGAAGTGGTGCGTCCGCTGGTTCTAATCCCCTTTGGGAGTTAGCAATAACGAAGATTCCCTGTGTCTTTCGGTGCGAATCGCTCCCTCTCGTGGACTTTGCCAGAGATTCGAACGAACGCAGCCACTCCATTACAGGAGTTTGAACTGCAACCGCTGTGGGGTGCTAGCCATAGAAAGCATGACTACCCCCATCGCGAAAGCATATTTAGCGCCGGAGAATATCGATGAGCCAATTCGCTATTCGGGCCACGTCGAGCAGCCCGACGGAAGTTTCGAGTTCTCCCCAGTTTACGAATCGCTAGCGGAAGCAGTGGCCTGGGCTCGCGAAAGAACAGACTTCGTCATCGGAAGAGAGGTCGCAGGTGAATACCTCTGGTACGGGATTGGACCCTCACCCCACGGTCTCACGGTACCGCCCGAGTAACTCAGATACCGCCAATAACCATTTCAAGTTCGAGTTCTGACTTTCTGACGCGAGGGGTGCCCGCGAAGGACGCTATGGACGGCTTGGATCCGAACCGTCGAATGGAGCGACTCTCCCAAGAAGGCTCCGAGCTGCGGCCAATACCGTCTCGTGATCGTGCGTCACGATGAACGAAAAGCGTCGCTCTCGTTCTGTAGTTGAGTCGTCATCCCCGAGATCCTTCGCAATCAAAGCTCCGAGGTAGTGAGTTCCTATCACGGCGACTACCCACTCTCCACTGACCGGATCGTCTGGGGAGAGTTCCACTCCTCGAATGCCTGGCGCTGGTTCTTGACTTAGACCGACGCCCAATGCCGCCACCAGTGGACACCGTTCTGCGAGACGTGAGTATCGCTTGGCGGTATCCGGAGTAAAACGCTCAGCGCTCTGAAAGGCACTCACCACGACGGGAGGAGTTTCCAAGTACAAGCCCTGGCTCTCCAGGTGTCGTGAAATGGCGAGAAGAAGGCCCTTTCGGCCAATGCGTGTCGCCGAAGAATCCACGCCCGCGAATGGAGAACGCGGAACTGGACGCACCGGTCGAGGTTTGAAGAGAGATTCTGTGGGTGGCGCGAAGTCTTCGAGGGGACCCGGCCGCGCAAAGTACCAACCCTGGCCCAGCGTCGCCCCGAGGGCTAACGCCTGTTCCAGGTGTCGTTCGGTCTCCACACCCTCGGCGAGTATCAATGCGCCCGTTCGTTCGGCGTGGGCCGAGACCGCCGTGAGAATTGCTCCCTGCTCCACTTCGGGCCAGCGTTGAATGAGCGAGATATCGAGCTTCACTACCGAGGGCGAGATAAATGGAAGAAGTGCCAAGGACTCGGGAACTGCACCAACGTCGTCAAGGGCGACTGCACAGTTCGCCCCACGGAGCGCGCGCACCGCTTCGAGAAGTTCGGCCGGTCGCGTTGTGAGCGCACGCTCAGTTATCTCGGCAACGATCGTTATCTGTCCCTTCGTGCGGGCAACGAGTTGACGAGCCGATTCAGCGGAGATTGTTGAAGGCTCCAGGTTTACGAACAGCGCGAATCCGTCGGGTAGGCCATGTTCAAGCGCATCGTCGACCGCAGCATTGCGGCAGGCAGAATCGAGTTCGTCCAACCGACCGAGTTCTTTCGCCTGTTGGAACGCGACATCCGGGGCCACGTCAAGGTGGGGCCATCGAGCCAGCGCTTCGACGGCAACGGTCGCCATAGTCGCGAGATCGATGATGGGTTGAAAGGCCGGTAGGAGATGTTGGCGCTGAAGGAGTTCGTCGAACACTCCGGGAATGTGATCGCTCATTGGCCAGAATTGGCGACCCCGCACAGGTACGCACACATTGACCTCAGGGTAGTCCAGAACGATTCGGCATTCGTGACCTCACTCCCTAGCATTTCGAAACTCTTTTGCGAGTGAGTTTTTGCGAAGCCTCGAGGTGAGAATGAGGACCCTCGCAGCACAGAGAAGCGCAACGCACTCCGAATGTTCTATCGACCGCGCCCGTGCCAGAAGCCGCTACGCGTCCACGCGGAGCGCAACGAAGGTTAAGGAGATGGGTGGTCCTGATTAATCGAGCCACGCCTCGATCTGAATTGATTCCATGGCTGAAACTCGCTCGGGCCGAGTTGACGAGCGCGGTGGATGATCGCCACCAGAACGAACCAGCGGCCCCGCAAGATGTCCGTCGGCCGGGGCCCCGAATCTCGTCCATGGTGGAGACAGAGATCGCGATGCGCTCGACAATCTGGAAGAAGTCGACCGTGAAGTTATCGACGCGGTCTTGGAAGATTGGGGCTCGGGCCGAGCCGGGAGACGGTTTCGGCGCCGTCACGGAACGGGCGTCAGCGTTCGCTGAAGAGCGGAACCTCTGCACCCCCGCGTCTCGAAGTTCCTTGTTATGCTCACGCTCGGACAGAGGTCCAAGGCGTCAACGGCTTCGCAAGAACCGTCCACAAAATCCAAAGGGGAGTGCAATGATTTCAATCGGAAGAGGCCGCGTGGGGCGCATCGCTCTCTCGGCCAGTGCCGCCTGTCTGCTGTTGACGGGACTTTCAATCGGCGCAGCTGGCTCAGCTAGCGCGACGACGTACAAAAAGACGTTGGCCTGCGAGGTCACTGACACCGGCGGCATCAACGACCGGTCATTCAACGCCTCGGCCTACCTGGGGCTCAAAGAGGCAGTAGCGGTCGCACCGAAGCAGATCAAGAAAGAGGATCAGTCGACGCCATCGGACGGCACTGAGTCCACCTACGAGACCGAGATCGCGTCATTCGTCTCGCAGCACTGCAGCATCATCATCACGGTCGGCTTCTTGATGTCCGACGCCACGTGGAACTCGGCGCAGGCGAACCCGAAGGATCACTTCGCCCAGGTCGACAACGGCAACTCAAGCCCTGGTAAGGACGGCGTTGCGGTGAAGCCCTACACGGGAACAGCCAAGAACATTCTGGGCCTGACCTACGAGACCCAGCAGGACGCGTTCCTCGGTGGGTACGAAGCGGCGGCGTACGCCGTGGCGCACAACGCTGCAGCACCGAAGGTCGCGACCTACGGTGGTGAGCAGTTCAGCTCCGTGACCTACTACATGGACGGCTTCTACGACGGCGTCCAGTACTACAACACGAAGATGAAGCCAAAGGTGCCCGTGGCGGTGCTCGGTTGGAACGAGAAGACCCAGAAGGGTACCTTCATCAACTCCTTCACCGACGAGACCACGTCGGCAACTGACACGACTGCCTTCCTGGGCCAGGGCGCGACCACCATCTTCCCGGTCGCCGGCTCCGACGGCCTCGGCACGACGGCTGCAGTGACTACGTGGAACAAGGCTCACACGTTGAAGGCGAACGTCGAATGGGTTGATACGGACGGCTGCACCAACGACCCGTCCAACTGCAACTTGTTCCTCAACTCGGTCACCAAGGGCGTGACGGCGTCGGTGAAAGCCGCAGTCTTAGAGCAGGCTGAGGGCAAGTTCGCCGGTGGCGACTACATCGGTACCTTGAAGAACGGCGGCGCCGCCTTCATCCAGGACCACGGCACGATGGGCAAGGCGAACAGCGCGGCCACCATCGCCGAGGTCGCGACGCTCACCAAGGGCATCGAGAATGGCAGCATCAAGATCCCAGTTGGCGGCAAATAGTCAACAGCTACTGACACCCACAGCGGGGGGCGAGTCTTCGGACTCGGCCCCCCGCTGTGTTTTCTATCCCGATTAGGTTTGAGATTCATGAAGCTGGAACTTCGAGCGGTCACCAAGCACTTCGGTTCGCTCGCGGCCAACGAGAATGTCGATCTGATCGTCGAGCCGGGACAGATACACGGACTGCTCGGGGAGAACGGTGCAGGCAAGACCACGCTAATGAACGTGCTGTACGGGATGATCACGCCGGACAGCGGCCAGCTACTCATCAACGACGAGGTCGTTGACATTCGCGATCCTAAAGACGCCGTGACGCACAAGATCGGCATGGTGCATCAACACTTCATGCTCATCCCAGTTTTCACGGTCGCCGACAACATCATCCTCGGCAGTGAGCCCGTCAAGCCGTGGCCATTCATCGATCACCGCAGCGCCACGGAACGCATCATCGCTCTTGCTAAGGAGTACAACTTCCACATCGACCCCTCGGCCACGATCGAGAATCTCCCGATCGGTCAACAGCAACGTGTCGAGATCCTCAAGGCCCTGAGCCACGACGCCGAGATCCTCATTCTCGATGAGCCGACGGCCGTGCTCACCCCGCAAGAGGCCGACGCGCTGATGGTGATCATGCGCACCTTGAAGTCACAAGGCAAGTCCATCATCTTCATCACGCACAAGTTGAAAGAAGTCCTCGAGATCGCTGACGTCATCACCGTGATGCGCCTCGGTCAGGTCGTGGGCACGACGACGCCCGCCGAGACCAACGAAGCAGCCCTCGCGACCATGATGGTGGGTCGCGACGTCAACCTCGTCGTCGAAAAGCCGCCCGCCAACCCCGGCGAGGTGGTCCTTGACGTCACGAACCTCTTCGTCCAGGACGATCGGGGCTTGACCGCGGTGAAGGGAGTCTCCTTCGAGGTGCGTGCTGGCGAGATCCTCGCGTTCGCCGGGGTCCAAGGAAACGGGCAGACCGAACTCGTCGAGGCGCTCACCGGGCTGCGACGCGCGACTGCGGGTTCGGTGTTATTGAACGGAACTGAGCTCGTGGGCCGGAGTGTTCGCGACGTACTCAACGCAGGCGTCGGCCACGTTCCCGAGGACCGACAACGTCATGGTCTTGTGCTGACTTTGTCGATCGCGGACAACCTCGTCCTCGACCAGTTGGATAGTCCCCAGTACAAGTCGTGGTCGGGTCGCAAGCTGAAGGCGATCCAAGAAAACGGCAAGAAGCGCATCGCCGAATACGACATTCGTGCCCAAGGTGAGGACGAGCCACTCAGCGCCCTCTCGGGCGGGAACCAACAAAAGGTCGTGATGGCACGCGAACTCTCGCGCGAACTCAAGGTTCTGATCTGCGCCCAACCCACTCGCGGACTCGACGTGGGTTCAATCGAGTTTATGCACCGCCAGATCGTCGCGATCCGTGACGAAGGTGTCGCGGTGGTGATCGTCTCGAGCGAACTCGACGAAGTGATCGCACTCGGGGACCGCGTCGCGGTCCTCTACGACGGCATGATCCAGGACGTCGTAGCACCGACCACGAGCCGCGAGGACTTCGGACTCTTGATGGCCGGATCTCGTCCGGCCGTGACCGGAGCGACTCTATGACGACCGACGTCGTCCAGACACCACGTTCCAGCCGGCTGCTCGAGATCGCTCTGCGAGTTCGGCGCGCGAACATGGCGTTGGTACTGGTACTCGCGCTCCTCGTCGGACTCACGATCGGGGCGTTCTTGATCATCGTGACGACCCCATCGCTGGTGCACTCCTGGGCCACGTTCTTCTCACATCCGGGTGCCACGATCTCGCAGAACTTCAACACCGTGTGGTTCGCCTACGAGCAACTCTTCGAAGGTTCACTATTCAACTTCCACGCCATGCGGCTCCTCCTTGACCATCCCAACAAGGCCAATCTGGCGAACGCCCTGGGACCGATTTCGTTGACGCTCCAGGACGCCACGCCGCTCATCGTCGCGGGCCTCGGCCTCGCCATCGGCTTTCGCAGCAATTTGTTCGACATCGGCGGACAAGGCCAAGTGATTGCGGGGGGACTCATCGCTGGCCTCATCGGCTTCAGCTTGAACCTGACGCCGATCCTCCAGGTCTCCTTCGAGTTGGTGGCGGCGATGATTGCTGGCGCCCTGCTCGCCTCCCTCGCCGGTGTCCTCAAGGCCTACACCGGCGCCCACGAGGTAATCGTCACCATGATGAGCAACTACATCATGGTCCTCTTAATGGGTTACCTATTGATCACGAATCTGTTCGCCCGGCCCGGCGTGAAGGACGGCGCCTCCAAGGCGGTGACGCCGACAGGACAACTGCCCTACTTCTTCTCGCATCTCAGTTCTGGACTGCTCGTGAACGTCGGTTTCCTCATCGCGCTCGCAGCAGTCTTCGTCGTCCAGTGGTTCTTCAACCGCTCCAAGACCGGTTTTGAACTACTGATGGTGGGTCAGAACGGCGAGGCCGCGCGCACCGCCGGCATCAACGCCAAGCGCACGACGATCATCACGTTGTGTCTCGCTGGAGCGCTCTGCGGCCTCGCGGGCATGCTGGAGTTGACGGGCGTCGACCACTTCCTCTCGCCGAACTTCGGCGGTTCCTACGGCTTCGACGCGATCACCGTTGCCTTGCTCGGCCGTAACCGTCCGTGGGGGGTCTTCTTCGGCGCAATCTTCTTCGGCGCGATGTACGCCGGTGGCGAGGCCATGCAGGCCTTCACCCCGACCAATATTCAGTACTCCCTCGCCCAGGTGATCCAGGCGGTCGTCGTCTTTTGCGTCGCGACGCCCGCGTTGATCGTTGAGATTTTCCGTCTCACCGACAACGGCCGATTCCGATCCACTGGCTCCTCGGGAGGTTGGACGAAATGAGCCTCGCCCCAGAGATTGCCGCTCCCGAGATCGTCACGCTGGAGAACTTGCGTCGGGTAACACGCGAGCGCGCGTTGGGCTACGGCATCACCCTCATCGCGATCGGCCTGCTCGAGGTCCTCTGGTTCGGTGCCGCGAACTCCGCGCTCCAGACGACGATCGAGTTGGGCTACAACAGCTCGTCGGCAATGCCGCCAATCACAAGTGCCGTGAGGGTCATCCCTCTTCTCATCGGACTCCTCTTGCTCGCTCCCGTGGTCTCGAAGCGCGCCCGTGCCTTCGTCCCGGCGCGCATCAAGTTCACGAAAGGCGTGCGCAACTTCCTCGTCATCGTTGGCGGTTATCTCATCGCGTGGCCGGTCGTCTTGTGGCTCGGCGTCAACAGCGACGGGGCACTGCGCACGATGACCATCCCGGATTCGGCGACCGGGTACGTCGTCGGTATCATCACCACGGTCGCGGGAGGGATTCTCGCGTGGCGACGACTCGACCGCAGCGCCTCACCCCTCCTCTACACCGGCCTCATGCTCTTCATGCTCGGATTTCTCATCTGGGTTGCGCGCGGGTCCAACGTGTCGGGCCTGCATCTGCAGCTCACCGGGATTCTCGCTGCGTCCGTGGCGGCCGCCACGTTCCTCATCTTCGGGTCGCTGTCGGGAACCTTGTGCGAGAGGTCCGGCGTCGTCAACATCGCCATCGAGGGCCAGTTCATGACTGGGGCGATGTCATCGGTCATGGTCGCGAGCGCGATGAACGGCACAGGAATCTCGCTGTTCCTCGGGGTCCTCGTCGCGGGCGTCCTCGGAGCGTTGCTCGGCTGGGTCCTCGCGGTCATGTCGCTGCGCTACCAGGCGAACCAGATAATCGTCGGCATTGTGATCGTGGCCTTCTGCACGGCTGTCACGCAGTTCATCACGTCCCAAGTGTTGGACGTGCACCAGAACCTCAACGGCGCCTTTCCACTTCCGGTGTGGGCGATCCCGTTCTTTTCCCACATCCCGATAGTCGGTCCGATCCTCTTCGATCAGAACATCCTGGTGTACGTGGCGATCCTCGGGGTCATCATCGTCAACATCGCGCTCTTTCGCACCCGGTGGGGTCTGCGGGTGCGCTCGGTCGGGGAAAAGCCCCTCGCCGCAGAGACCGTGGGCGTGAGCGTCACGCGGATGCGCTACGGCGCCGTCATCCTCGGTGGATTCGTCGCGGGACTCGGTGGCGCCGCGTTCACGATTGGTGCCGGGACGAACTTCACCTTCGGCATGACGAACGGCTACGGCTACATCGCGCTCGCCATCATGATCTTCGGTCGCTGGCGCCCCTACGGCGCCCTCATGGCGTCGCTCCTTTTCGGCTTCACCATCGCGCTCAGCGCGAACCTCAACATCTACCTGAGCCAGCTGGTCATCCCCCAACAGTTCATCAGCATGCTGCCCTACATCATCACGATCGCCGCGGTGGCGGGACTCGTCGGTCGCATACGCCCTCCCGCCGCGGACGGCGTGCCCTTCAGTCGCGAGTAGTCGCGCCGAGGTCCGACGGGCCCGCATCGCCACGCCGAACTCACTTTGACCTCAATCGATCGCGGCGGCTGTCGACGTCGTTGACGGTATGAGCGGGTTCTTGCGTAGGGCGCCGTGACTGGATCTTCGCCGAGTTCTCGTTCCGTCGCTCCACACCCACAATGAATGACACACCGTGGAAGACGATTTCGAAGAGCAAAGTACCCGATCAAAAGTTCAGTTACTTTATTCATCAGAATCGATGCGGGGAATGACGTTCGTCGCCGTCGATGGGGTACGCCAACCATTCGTGCCCTGGCCGTATCTACTCGAGAGGACACCGGATGAATCGTTCGCGCCGTCGCTGGCGATAAGGATGGTGATTCGTCGCGCGCGGGAAGACCGTCACCGCACCAACGCCCGCCTTCCTTTCCGGCCACCAAACTTTCGGCAATCCTTCAGTGCGCTCTCGGTGCGTCCATTCCGACTGTGGTTCTTCAGCCAAGTGCTCTCGGCCTCGGGCACCATGACCCAAGGGGTGGCCCTGGCGTGGCTGATGCTGCGCCTCACCGGCAGTGGGGTTGATCTCGGTCTGTTGACGACGTGCTCCTTCTTGCCGATGTTGGTTGGAGGACCCTGGTCCGGCAACCTCATCGACCGGTCGAATCGACGACGGCTCCTCATCGTGACCCAGAGCTTGTTCATCACTTTGTCGACGCTCTTGGCGGTCGTGATCGCACTCGGCGCCGTGAAGGTGTGGATGTTGTTTCTCTTCGCGTTCGCATCGGGCGTCGTCGGCACCCCCGACTCCGCCGCGCGTCAGGTCTATGCCTTAGACCTCGTAGGAACCGATCACCTCACGAGCGCGATCAGTTTGAACGAGGTCGTATTGAACGTGTCGCGCGTGGTCGGACCGGCGCTCGGCGGAGCTCTTTTGGCCCTCGAGGGAGCCTCGGCCTGCTGCTTCGTCAACGCGGCCTCGTTCGTTCCCCCCCTCATCGTCTTGTTCGTGCTGCGCAGGGGCGAGAGACCACTCCCCGTCGATCGCGCGCCACGCACGGACCACCTACTCGCGGGCCTTCGCTACGCGTTGGTCAACCCCACCATTCGCACGAGTCTTTTCTTCGCCGCGGCGTCGGGCATGCTCTTCAACTTGAACGTGCCTCTGCCGCTGCTCGCGACCAGGGTGTTTCATCTCGGCCCCGGTGGTTTCGGGCTGATGATGTCCGTGTTTGGAGTCGGCGGCATCGTGGGTGGTCTGGTCGCGGCGACCGGTGGCTCGCAACCGACGAGGCGATCAGTGGGTGCGCTCGCGGCGTTCACCGGGCTGTCGGTACTCGCCACGGCGTTCGCTCCCAACCTCAGCTTCGAATACGGCGGATTGCTCGTCACGGGCTGCCTGTCGATCTGGTTCATCGCTCGAGCGAACGCCCTCGTGCTCTTCGAAGCCGACGCCTCAATGCGGGGGCGCGTCATGGGTTCGTGGACGATGGCGCTACCCGGGTGCGAGCCGATCACGAGTCCTTTCGTCGGATTCGTGGGCGAGACGGTGGGCGCGCGCGAAGGATTCGCAGTATCCGGAGTCGCGTTGATCGTGCTCGCCGCAGCCAGTTGGCGCACGCTCTTCGCACGAGCGAAAGAGCGACCGAATTGAATCCGTCGTGTCGGCGCAGCCCCTGATCTGGGCCGTACTGGCGGGCGTCACGACTGCTCGCGCTGCGAGCAGTTAGTGAGATCGGTCGTGGGCTCGACCGACGCGGTTCGATGAGCGCGAACGCACCGCGCCCGGGGCGGCCATCTCCCGTGCAGCGATCGTCGGACGTTCAACATGGCGAAGTTGATTTGACGCGCGAACGACGGCGTCAGTGCGATTCACGCGTCACCGCGTATCCACTTGAACCTCGAAGGAAGTCGAGGTCCGCACCTGTATCGGCGCCCATGACGTGGGTGACGTAAAGGTGCTCCCAGCCACGAGTCGGCGTCGCGAACCCATCAGTGGTAGCTCGACTCGGGCGGCGAAGCACGAGGTCACTCTCAGGCACGTCGAGTGTCAGTTGTCTCTGGGCGACGTCGAGAATGATCCAGTCCCCAGTTTCGACAATGCTCAGTAATCCACCAACCGCGGCTTCGGGTGTCACGTGCAGCACCACGGTTCCGTACGCGGTGCCGCTCATGCGCCCGTCGCAGACGCGAACCATGTCACGTACGCCCTGTTCCAGAAGCTTGCTCGGTATCGGCAGGTTGGCGACTTCGGGCATTCCCGGATAGCCCTTCGGTCCGCAGCCCCGAAGAACGAGCACCGAGTCGACGTCGACGTCGAGATCAGGGTCATCGATGCGCGCGTGCATATCTTCGATGCTGTCGAAGACCACCGCCCTTCCTCGGTGGTACAGAAGTTCGGGTGTGGCCGCGGCTGGTTTTATGATTGCGCCACCGAGAGCAAGATTGCCGCGAAGTACGGCGATCCCCGCATCCGCAATTATCGGGGATTCGCGAACGTGGATGACTTCTTGGTCCCAGATCTGTGCGTTCTCGAGGTAGTCAACAAGGGGCTTACCCGTGACCGTCAGTGCTGTCGAATCCAGAAGATCCTTGACTTCCTTGAGCACGGACAAGAATCCTCCCGCGCGATAAAAATCATCCATGAGGAATCTTCCGGCCGGCTGAAGGTTCACGAGAAGGGGAACGCCAGAGCCGATCTCGTCGAAGTCGTCGAGAACCAAGTCGATGCCCAGTCGTCCCGCAATCGCGAGCAAGTGCACCACCGCGTTGGTCGATCCACCGATGGCCGCGAGCGCCACGATCGCATTCTGGAACGACCCTTTCGTGATGAGCGTGCTCGGACGACGGCTCTCATTGACGAGCTCGACAATGATTCGACCGGTCTCAAATGAGTTCTCCAGCAGTCGGGCATCGACCGCGGGCGTGCCCGCGGATCCGGGAATGGTCATTCCCAATGCCTCGGCGAGCAGAGCCATAGTTGACGCAGTTCCCATCGTGTTGCAGTGACCCTTACTGCTGATCATGGACGACTCGCTGCGAAGGAACTGCTCTTCGCTCAGAGTTCCCGCGCGAACCTCTTCACTGAGACGCCAGACGTCGGTGCCACATCCCAGCGGCACACCTTGGAAGGTTCCGGTTTTCATGGGCCCTCCGGGTACGACGACTGTGGGCAGATCCACGGAGGCCGCGGCCATGAGTAGAGAAGGGATCGTCTTGTCGCATCCGCCCAACAAGACAACGCCGTCTATCGGATTGGCGCGCAGCATTTCTTCGGTCGCCATCGCCGCCATATTGCGCCACAACATCGCGGTTGGTCGCACCTGTGTCTCGCCCAAGGAGACGACGGGAAGGTTATGGGGGATCCCACCGGCCTCGTAGACGCCCGCTTTGACGCTCTCCATGACTTCGTTCAAATGGGCATTACATGGCGTCAGGTCCGACGCCGAATTCGCTATCGCGATATGCGGTCGTCCGTCGAACGCATTCTCCGGGAGGCCTCTTCGCATCCAAGCACGATGTATGTAGGAATTGCGGTCGGTACCGCCGTACCATTCAGAGCTCCGCTGCTCACTCACAGTCTCTTCTTCCGTTTATTGGAAATCGTGTATATCATATGGACTATCATGACGATCCTAGGTGACACCGTACGCCAACCCACTGAAGTCAGACTCGTGGGCTCGGACCGCGTGCTCGCCGTTCTCGTCGAGCTGGCAAAGTTCCCTGATGGAGCGAGCCTTGACGATATGGCTCGCGCAGTGGCGAGCCCGAAACCTACTGTGCACCGGGCACTCGCGTCGCTCTGCAAAGCAGGCTTGGCTGACAAAGATGGCCGTGGCCACTACGTGCTCGGCGACGAATTTTTGCGCCTGGCATTTGTCAATCACGAACTGAGGCCCGACCACGTTCGGGTGCAACCAATTCTTGCCCGACTCGCAGCTCGTTTTGGAGAGACCGCGCACTTTGCGGTACTTGACGGACACGACATTGTGTACCGCGCGAAAGTGGATCCGGCCTTCGGCGCCATGCGCCTCACGTCCACCGTCGGCGGTCGGAATGCTGCCCACGCAACTGCGGTTGGCAAGTTGCTCCTTTCTCTCAAATTGCCGAATGTCGAAGCGGTGAATAACTGGATTGGAGACCGCGAACTGGTGAAGCGGACCCCTCGCACCGCGGTCACCGCGGAGCAATTGCACGAACAGCTTGAACTCATTCGAGAGCACGGCTACAGCACTGACGACCAGGAGAATGAGCCCGGCGTGAATTGTCTGGCGCTACCTGTCTATCTCTCGTCACCGACGGACCCGAGTGGTGCCGTCAGCATCAGTGCGCTGGCGTACCGTACGACGATCCACGATCTCCTCGATGACCTTTCTGTTATCCGAAGAATTGTCGCCGGCGATATTGAAGAGAGCCGGCAGTGAGCGTCTATTACGCCACACCGGCGTCGCCAGCTCGATACGTCGTGGCTGAGAGCCCGGTGTGGGACGCGCAGAATTCTCGTCTCCTGTGGGTCGACGTCGAAGTCGGCAACGTCTTCGTCGGTCGCCTCAGCGATGGGATGGTCGAGACGTCGGCTCACTATGAGATCGGCGACAAGATCGGCGCCGTGGTTCCCGGTGACGACGGCACTCTCCTTGTTGCAGCGCAGGATCGACTCGTCGTCATAGCCACCGACGGCTCTCGTCGGGACGGGCCCTCAATTCTCTCTGGGACGGCGAGCCGATCAAACGACGGCGCGTGTGATCCGGCGGGTCGGTTTCTGATCGGCACCTACCACTTTGACGAACGCGAAAATCAAGACACCCTGCAACGGCTCGAATATGACGGCACCCTGAGCTTGATTGACACGGACCTTTCAATCTCCAACGGTTTGGCCTGGTCAATCGACGGAACGCTGATGTACAGCACCGACAGTGCGAAGGGGATCATTTGGGTACGCGATTACGACGTTTCGACCGGGGAAGTCGGGAAGAGACGCCCGCACGTGAAGATTGCCAGCGGCTATCCAGATGGAATAGCACTCGACTCCCGGGGGAACCTCTGGATTGCCATTTGGGGGAAAGCCGAAGTGCAATCGTTCTCTCCAGCGGGAGAACCTGGCAGCATCGTGCGGCTCCCCGCGCCGCACGTATCCAGCGTGACCTTTGTTGGTGAAAACTTGGACCTTCTACTCATCACCACGGCGTACCGTGATCTCGATACCCAAGGTCTGGAGCACTATCCGGATGCGGGACGACTCTTCTTGGCCGACGTCGGTGTCACTGGTCATCCGACCACGCCGTGGAACTCTTCCGCCCTCAAATGAAAAGGAACTAAATGCACCTCATGCGAATCGGACCAGTTGGTTCTGAAAAGCCCGTCGCTCGTCTCACTGACGAAACGTACGTTGACTTGTCAGAGACGATTCATGACTTCGATGAGACGTTCTTCAGCTCGGGAGGATTGCGGACGCTTCCGGCCATCATTGCTGCACAGGTTGCCAGTGACGCCACGTCGAGGTTCGCGGGAGAACGCGTCGGCGCACCTATTGCGCGCCCACACCAGATTCTTTGCGTAGGACTCAACTACAGAGACCACGCCGCCGAAACCGGTCAGGAGATACCTCGAGAACCTATTCTCTTCACCAAGTCACCCAACACCATTATCGGACCAAATGACGAGGTACGAATTCCGAGGGGTTCGACCAAGCTGGACTGGGAGGTCGAGCTTGGCATCGTCATCGGCAAGCGCACGAGCTATCTTGACTCGATCGAGGATGCGAAGGATTCGATCGCCGGCTACTGCGTCGTCAACGACGTGAGCGAACGGGACTTTCAATTAGAGAGAAACGGGCAGTGGTCCAAGGGCAAGTCCTGCGAGACTTTCAATCCGGCGGGGCCCTGGCTGGTGACGCCGGACGAAATCGACGACGTCCTCAATCTCGGACTGTGGTTGGACGTCAATAACGTGCGCCGCCAGACGGGCTCCACGTCGGAGATGATTTTCAACCCGTACTTCATTGTTCACTATCTCAGTCAATTCCTCGTGCTCGAGCCGGGTGATCTCATCGACACCGGTACTCCGCCGGGTGTCGGCATGGGCCTAAAACCTCCAGTCTGGCTCGAAGTGGGAGACGTTATGGAACTCGGTGTCGAGGGACTGGGCACGCAGCGCCAGATCATTGTCGCGCCGAGATGAGAGCCTTCGTATTGACCGGACCGCGCGAATGCGGAGTGCAGGATATCGACCCACCGATCGCCGTCCCGGGTGGCGTCATTATCGACGTGCACCGCGCCGGCGTGTGCGGCACCGACATCGAGTTCTACATCGGGCAGATGCCGTACCTCCATGAAGGTCACGCCCAGTATCCGATGCGACTCGGGCACGAGTGGATGGGTACGGTATCGGCGGTCGGTGACGGGGTTGAACCATCGTGGCTCAATCGCCGGGTCACTGGTGACACCATGTTGGGCTGTGGCACCTGCCGGCGGTGCTTGAGGAACAACCAACACGTCTGTGATTTCCGATTCGAGGTTGGTATTCGCGGTGGATTCCCGGGTGCGCTCGCGGAGCAGTTGGCGATGCCAGTCACCGCTCTGCACGCTCTCCCGGACTCCGTTGACGACGCGCTCGGGGCCTTGGTCGAACCGGGCGGCAACGCTCTTCGCTCAGTGTGGGGTGCTCAACTTTCCATTGACGATCGCGCGCTCGTGCTCGGCCCGGGAACGATCGGCCTCCTCGTGGCGATGTTCGCGAAAGCCGCCGGCGCCGAAGTACATCTCATGGGACGTTCGCCACGGTCACTCGAATTCGCGCGGACGCTCGGTTTCGACGGTGTCTGGACCGAAGAGGATCTCCCGAACCTTCCGTGGGACGCGGTGATCGACGCCACCAACTCACCGACCGAACCGGCGAGGGCACTGGAGCTCGTGGAGCCGGCGGGGCGAATCGTGTACGTCGGGCTCGCGGGTAGCCCAAGTCTCATTGACACCCGGAAGATGGCCCTCAAGGACGTAACGGCGGTCGGCATACTCAGCGCATCTCCCGGCCTCGTCGGCACCATAGATGTCTACGCCTCAGGAGCATTCGATCCTCATCAACTGGTCGCCGCGACGGTCGGACTGGACGGCATCAGCGACATTCTCTCTGGCGTCCGACCCGAAGGTGCGGGTATGGGTCCCAAGATGCACATTGATCCAAGAATCTAAACGGAGGAGCGTAAATGACCGAATTCGACAATCTGGTCGCACTCGTGACGGGAGGCGCGAGCGGAATTGGTGCCGCTGCCGCTGCGCTACTGGTCGAGCGCGGAGCGCACGTTGCGGTATTGGATCGTTCAGTCGAAGGCGTTTCCGACCATGTGTTCGGTGTCGTGTGTGACGTTGTCGATTCGAACCAAGTCAACGCCGCCGTCGCTCTGATCGCCGAACACTTCGGTGCTCTCGACATCGTCATCAATAACGCCGGGATCGGCGCCGAGGGTAACATCGCCGCGAACAGTGACGAGGAGTGGCATCGCGTCTTCGACGTCAACGTCGTCGGTCTCGCGCGCGTCAGTCGGGCGGCACTGCCTTTCCTGCGGAGATCGGATCACGCCGCGATCGTTAACACCTGCTCGGTCGTCGCGGTGGTCGGGCTACCGAATCGTGCGTTGTATTCCGCGAGTAAAGGCGCTGTCGCATCAGTCACGCTGGCTATGGCTGCCGACCACGTGCGAGAAGGTATTCGAGTAAACGCCGTCTTGCCGGGAACCGCCGACACCCCGTGGGTCGAGCGGCTGCTCGAGGCGGCGGATGATCCCGCCGCCGCCGCTGCCGCGCTCCGCGATCGTCAACCAATGGGCCGCCTGGTGAGTGCGGAAGAAGTTGCGCACGCCATCATTTATCTGGCGTCGCCGAACTCCGGTTCGACGACGGGAACCCTACTCGGGGTGGACGGCGGGATGGCGGGGTTGCGCGTCAACTAAGTCGCATCAGAGCCTTCCAACGTAAGGACTCTCGCATTTCGCCTACAGCAAGGCCGCCGTGTGCCGGGCCTTTCAAACGGTCGCTGATTGATTTCGCGCCGCTTCGAACTAAGCAGGCCTTATCTCCCCTTAACCTCGCCTCTCGAGAACTCAATCTTCTCAAGGCGTACATAACACTTCAACACCGGCACGACACCTCGATCATGTTCACGACCTCAAATGCCACCTGCGGGTTGACGTTTCGCTCGACACCCGTATCAATTCGAACGTGGGAGAATGGTGATACCTCGGTGGAAGGTTTCTGATGACCATTGCAATCGCTGGGGCATCAGGCTTCGTAGGTCGCGCGCTCACAGTACGACTACTAGAAAGTAATCACGACGTTCTCGCACTTCACCGGTCGGAAAAGACCGCCGTGGCGAGTGAGAGGACCGTCGTGGTCGATCTCGGTGACGACATTGCTACCGCTCATGCCCTGACGAACGTCGACGCCGCCTTCTACCTCGTCCATTCGATGGCCGACGGCGATGCATTTCGAGACCTCGACCTCCGCCTCGCGACCGCATTTGGTCGCGCCGCGTCACGAGCCGGCGTCGGTCGAATCATCTACGTGGGGGCCCTCGGTGACGCTCCGAGTTCTGCTCACCTCTCCAGCCGTCACGAGGTCGGCGCGGCCCTTCGAAGTTCCGATGTTGACGTAGTGGAGCTTCGAGCTGCGGTGGTGTTTGGCGCTGGGAGCATATCTTTCGAGATGCTCCGCTACCTCACCGAACGCCTCCCCGCGATGGTGTGCCCTCGCTGGGTGCGTACCCGAATTCAACCGATTGCGCTTGTCGACCTTCTTGACTACCTCGAGCAGTCACTTTTCGTTGCGCCTGGCGTCTATGAAATTGGCGGAGCCGAAGTGACCACGTATCGCGAGATGATCTCTGAGTACGCCCGTGCCCGCGGCCTTCACGCGCGCTTCATTGTTGACATCCCGTGGCTGACGCCACATTTGTCGTCATATTGGGTCGATCTAGTCACACCGGTGGATCGCTCAGTGAGTCACGCACTCATCGAAAGCCTGGTCACGGAGGTCGTAGTGGTCAACGGTGCACGAACACAACAGGCCTTCTCCGTCATGCCCATGGGCGTCGAGGGCGCTCTGAGGACGGCACTTGATCAGCAGGAAAAAGACGTGGCCGATTCGTTGTTTACGCGACGCCAAGGCCAGCGCGACGGTGTGTACACCGTCGTCGCCTCACTCGCATTCCCCGTGGGCCTCGAAGACGCAATCCAGCGTGACCTAAAGACCATTGGCGGAACTCTCAGCTGGTACGGCGCTGCACCCGGCTGGGCGCTTCGACTCGTTCTCGGGCGCCTCGTGGGTGAGAAACTTCGCCCACAATCTCCCGAGGCGTTGGTCTCCGGCGCGCTCGTCGACTGGTGGCGAGTCGCCCACATTGACGAGTCTCAACTGGTGTTGCGCAGCGAAGGATGGTTTCCCGGAGATGCGTGGTTGGGCTACCGAATCCGTGAGGGTTCCCTTCAGCAAGTGGCGGCCTTTCGTCCCCGCGGGGTGCCGGGATTCATTTATTGGAAGTTGCTCGGACCATTTCACCGCATCGTGTTCGATCGGATGGTTCGACACCGCGTACGTCGGGCGTCCGAGGCCTCGGCTTCTCACTAGTTGGCGGGCCTCAACTGTCACCTTCACCAGCGTGACGTCCGCGACGCCCTCTGGAGATCAGTCCGACTCGATGAGTCTCGGCGACTCAATCGCCATATTCGTGGATGACGACATCCGTTCAACGGACTGTTCGCAATCACACGTCTCCGGTGTGCCGGCCTTTGAGATCTTGATCAACCGAACGTAGGCGAGCGGCCATGGCCGCCAATAATTTCATTGCTATCGCTGGCGATGTCTCAACCAACCGAAAGAATTCATTGCGTTCGAACACCGTGACGGTCATGTTGGCTTCGGCGGTCACCGGGGCGCTCCGGCGAGTTCCGTCAAGCAGAGACATCTCGCCGAAAAGGTCATCGACGCCGAGCGGAACGTTCCAGGAAGGTTCGGACATCCTCGCTTGGTAGTTCTCGGATTCGCGCACGACCGTGAGCTTCGACTTCGAACCGTTCGCTCCTAGCGAATTTGACCGTCGTAAAAGCCGTAGCGCGCCAGCGGCTCGACGAGCTCGTGCTCCTCGTAGGCGAGATGCGAGAGCAACGTGTCCGTAAGGATGTCCATCGCCCTTCGGAGTCCAGAGAGGTCATACGGATTGGCCACGAGATCGACCAACTCGCCGTTGAGATTCTCCAGGACGTCATGGATGATGGTGTGTTCTAGGGAGAGCCGGTCGATAACCGGTTCGAGTTGTTCTTCACAGGAGCGCAGATGCGGAAATATGTCGGCGTCCTCAAGACCGTGATGCAACGAGACCATGCGGCAGTACGCCGCGCAGTAGGCACCGATGGTCCAATCGTTCTGTCGGATCGAGAGTTCATCGAACGAGACCATGGCCTCACTGGGCGACACCGCCCCGGACTCGACGCTCTCGACCAGAGCGCGGATCTGGTCGAGTTCCTGGCGCAGATGGTCGTGCACGGCGATCAGGTGCGAGCCGACCGCGCGTCCGATTCGGGTGTACGTCACATCCGCTGGCGATGCCGTCCTCGTCGGCCGCTTGGACTCGTCCCACAGTTGCGTTTCGCTAAGGCGGATTCCCGTGTCGAGCGTCGGGAAGACGCCAAGTCGTTCGTACTGGGAACCGGAAGTATCTGACGGACTCATCGCCTTAGGTTAAATGACACGTCTGGGCGTCTGGGCGAGCGAATCGTCAGCGAAATGCACACTTACAATACTTGTGTTATTACAACATAATCAATCAGGAGTCAGCGAAAGTGCCGGAATTGAGCGACAAACGAAAGCGACTCGTCCTCGTGATCTGTTGCATGAGCCTGTTCATCGTGGGCGTCGACGTGACCATCGTCAATGTGGCGCTGCCCTCGATCCAGCACAGTTTTCACGCCACGGTGAGCGACCTGCAGTGGACCATCGACGCCTACTCACTGGTCATCGCCTGTCTCTTGATGCTCTCGGGATCGTTGGCCGATCGCTTCGGTCGCCGAAGGGTCTTTCAAATCGGACTGATCATCTTCTCGCTCGGGTCGTTGCTGTGTAGCGTCGCGCCGGGACTCGGTTGGCTGGTGGCCTCTCGTGGTTTGCAGGCAATCGGTGGTTCGATGCTCAATCCGGTGGCCCTCTCGATCATCTTCAATACCTTCACCGACCACACGTCACGAGCACGAGCGATGGGCGTGTGGGGATCGGTGTTTGGCCTGAGTCTCGCACTCGGTCCGGTTCTCGGTGGCGTCCTCGTCTCGGGCATCGGGTGGCGCGCGATCTTCTGGATCAACGTGCCCGTCGGTCTCACCGCGATCGTCCTCACCGGAATTTTCGTCCCCGAATCGAAGGCCCAACGGGCCCGCCGACTCGACCCCCTTGGTCAAGCGCTGGTGATCGTGGCTCTGGCCTCTCTCACCTACGCCATCATCGAAGGTCCTCGACGAGGGTGGCATTCGCCCTTGATGTTGGGGCTCTTCGTGCTCAGTGCGGTGACCTTCGTGGTGCTCGCGCGAGTCGAGTTACGTCGTGACGAGCCACTGATCGACCCACGGTTTTTCCGAAGCGTTCCCTTCTCCGGCGCCAGTCTCATCGCGTTGGCGGCCTTTGGATCACTCGGTGGCTTCCTCTTTCTCAACACGCTCTACCTCCAAGACGTCCGTCACTACAGCGCACTCGACGCGGGACTCTTGTTGCTCCCGATGGCCGCGATGCTCTTCGTCTTCGCACGGGTCTCGGGTCACCTGGTCGCGACGAGGGGACCGCGACTGCCCCTGGTTCTCTCGGGTCCGCCGTTGGCGATCGGCGCGGTGATGCTCGCTCGACTGACGGCGGATACGTCGATCCTCTACCTCGTAGTCGCCTACGTCATCTTCGGCGTCGGTTGCGGGCTGGTCAATGCTCCGATCAGCACGACGGCGATGTCCGGCATGCCCCTCGACCAGGCCGGCGTCGCCGGGGCCGTCGCGTCGACGAGTCGCCAGGTGGGCTCGTCCCTCGGCGTCGCCGTGACCGGTTCGATTGTGGCGCTCGGTACGGGGGCAACGTTCGTGGGGGCCAGCCACGCCGCGTGGTTCGTCGTCGCCGGGTGCGGGGCGACGGTCTGTCTCTTGGGCTTGGTCTCCACCGGTACGTGGGCACGAGCAACGGCGACGCGCAACGGCGACCGTCTTGAGAGGCGAACCAAGGAGATGGCACGATGAGTGACCCGACGAAGCTCCACGAGGACCAGGCGGTTCGGGTGTGGTCGGCGTTGTACGACTACGTCAACGCCCAAGACCGTCGTCGCGAGTTGCAATCAGCACTCGGCCTCGGCGGTGGATTCGGTCGGGTCAAGGTCTTGCTGCACCTGGAAGAGGGTCCGATGACGTTGCGCGACATCGCCGACGCGAACGGACTTGACGCGCCCTACGCCACGGTCATCTGCGACAAGCTCGTCGAAAAGGGCTTGGTGACTCGCACGCCGCACCCGGACGACAAGCGACGCAAACTCGTTTCTCTTACTGAAAAGGGTAGGGACACGGCCCGGCTCGCGAGACAGATCCTCGGCGAACCTCCGCAGAGCCTGGCGGCAATGTCCGCGTCAGACCTCGGGGTGCTCGAAGAACTTCTGTCACGTCTGTCGGCTTTGGCCTAACTGTTGGAGGAAGCCTCGCCCGCGAGTGACAAGACCTCGTCGAGATCTACCAAATCCTGGGTCCGCAGGTATCCGCGTTTTTCTAAGCGTCGGGTGTATTCCCGATGATTCAGAACGCGTGTTTATGTTTTTATCGTTCTCCGTTGCGAGACAGGGGTCGTACGATAGGGCGATGGCGTGGAAAGAAAACTCTGTGAGAGACGTGGGCGAAGAAATCGCAACCTGTCTCGCCAAGGGAGATTCGAGTTCGGCCATACGACTGGCCTTTCACTTTTTGGAGCGGTATGACAAATCCGATTGGGAGACTCGAGCCCGCATCACTGCCGATGCGCCAATAACCACCGGCAGTGATCGCTACGACGCGCTCCTAGCCGGGATCGTCGAGTTCGCGTGCGCGTCGCATGGCGTCGTTGCCCCCTCGTGGGTGAACGACGAGCATTACTTTCTCAACAAATGGTGGTTTGTCTCGGGCATGGCATCCCTGCATGCCAACGCGCTGGTGCACAGTCCGATTTCACTCGCTCGCCGAGGAGTCTTCGTAACGCAGGGCGCGCTGGAGTACGCGTAGTGGCGCTTCTCGGTCGTCAAGAACTCCTTGAAGCCTTGGCGGAGCTCGATGAGGAGCTGAGGATCCTAAACGTCCGCGGCGAGGTTTTCATTGTTGGTGGTGCGGCGATGGCAATTGCCTATGACACGCGAAGAGCAACTGCGGATGTTGACGCTGTTTTTGTGCCTTCACACGAAGTACGAACCGCGGCATCGCGAGTGGCCGAACATCTGAATCTTGAGCCCGATTGGCTCAACGACGATGCGAAGGCGTTCTTGCCCGGCGAAGACGAAAATCGAATTGGTGTCTATGAAGGACAGAACCTCAGCGTCGCGGCGGCGTCGCCCCAATAGCTTCTTGCCATGAAACTAATGGCATCGCGAATTGAACGAGATCAAGATGACATTCGCGAGTTGTACAAGCTCTGCGAATTTACGACGGCCGAGCAGGGTCTCGAACTGTTGGTGTCGTACTATCCGGAAAATTTGATTCTTCCCAGGGTTCAGTTCCTGCTTCAAGAAATGTTCCCGGAGGGACGCGAGAAGAGTCGCGACACTGGCATGGCGCGCTAAGTGTTCAGTTCGTCGCCATCAATTTCAGAAATCGTGAATCTGCCTTCACACGACTGGATCATCGAGCGAATCACCGAAACCGCAAATTAGCTTTCGAGCACCTGCGTTAAGTACTCGAAGAACGGTTCATAGAGCCACGAACCGTCATAACGCAGGCCGTTCACGAAGAATGTGGGCGTCCCGTTCGCACCGCTACGAATGGCGCCTTCAAAATCCGCCTCGACTCGTTGACGCGGCCCGCCGTCGGCGATGTCGCTCTTCACTTTGTCGACGTCCGCACCGACTTGTTCGACGTAGCCCAGGAGCGCCGCGTCGCTGAGGTCGTGCTGGTTCTCGTAGATCGTGTCGTGGATCTCCCAGAACTTGCCCTGCTCTCCGACTGCCTCGGCGATCTCGGCGGCCGCTTCGGCGTGAGGGTGCACATCGACGAGGGGAAGGTTTCGAAAGATCAGCCGCATCGAGTCGGCGAACGCCGTGCGCATTCGCTCCACGATGGGATGCGCCTGGCCGCAGTAGGGACACTGGTAGTCGCCGTACTCGACCACGGTGAGTTTCGCGTCGAGTGGACCACGCGAGTGGTCGTCGGGCCCTACGGAAATTGACAAACGGGCATGCTCGCTCACGACATCGCCTCCACCGCTCGAAGGGCGCCATCGGCACCGGGATTGACGCCCACGGGTGAAACCTCACTCCACACGACAGTGCGATCGGCGTCGATGACGAAAAGAGCGCGCTCCGACGTACCGTCACCATCACGGTAGACGTCGTAGGCTCGGGCGACTTCACCTTTGGGATTGTGGTCCGCCAGAAGTGGGAACGCGACGTTTCGTTGCTCCTTGAAGGCTTGGTGGCACCACGGACCATCGACCGAAATTCCCAACAACTGCGCGTCTCGAGCGCGAAACAGTCGGTCCGCGGCGCTAAATACGGAGAGTTCGTCACTGCAGACCGGACTCCAGTCCGCCGGATAGAAAATGAGGACCACGGGCCCGGTGAATTCCGAGAGTGCGACCTTTTGATCAGGTGTCGCGAGTAACCCGAAATCCGGCGCGATAGCGCCCGCCTTCAACGCCACGCGTGCTCCTCTCGCCCTGCAGTATTTTCGCGTATCACCGTGATTTGAGGGTGAGTATAGATATGCTCACCAGGATTTGTGCCGTTCGACTAACTCGACGCGGGCCGTCCACTACTGGCCGGAACGATCGTTTCAACCCGTGGCGCGTGCTCGAAAGTGCAATGTACGTGGTCGCGTGCCCAATTAGCACTCTCCACACGAGACTGCCAGAAAACTGTCAACCACCGATATGCTCGACATCTCGAACTTCAGTTTGGCTTCTCACGAAAAGCCCGCAGCGGCTCGAGCGAGAAGGAGTTCACCCGCGTTGATCAAGGTCGAGCGGGTGAATTCGATCACTGGAAAGGGAATTGGAATGACCAATCAGATTGTCACCCTGCCGCTTCTTCCTTTGAAGTCCGGCGTCATTTTGCCGGGCACGGTCTTCACCATGGCCCTCGAATCCAATGAGTCACGGGTCGCTGTCGACGCGGCCCGCTCCGCCGGCGGGCACCTTCTCCTCGTACCCCACATCGAAGGTCGCTACGCGAGCGTTGGTGTCATCGCTGAAGTGATGGAAGAGGGTTCGTTGCCCGGTGGCCTCGAGGCGATCGCCATTCGTGGCGACCAGCGCGCCACCATTGGCACCGGAGTTCCGGGGACCGGTGACGCTCTCTGGGTAGAAGCCGAACCCCTCAGCGACGCTGAGTCGACACCCGACGTCGTCGAGCTCGCGCGTGAGTACCGCGCGGTGCTCGAGAACATTCTGCTGAGTCGCGGCGCGCGTCAATTTTCCGCGCAACTGCGCGAGATCACCGAGCCCGGGCGCCTCGCCGACGTCGCGGGCTACTCCCCTGACCTCACGCTCGCCCAGAAGGTCGAAGTCCTCGAGACGATCGACGTCGAATCGCGACTGCGTCTCGTGCTCGGATGGGCCCGTGACACGCTGGCCGACTTGACCCTGCGCGACCGTATCAAGAACGACGTCGAAGAGGGAATGGAAAAGACGCAACGAGAGTTTCTTCTCCGTCGACAGCTCGAGGCCATAAAAAAGGAGTTGGGCCAACTGGGCGACGGTGATGACGTCGACCCCGATGACTACCGTGCCAAGATCGCCGATCGCGATCTACCCGAGCACGTGCGAAGCGCCGTCCTTCGCGAGATCGACAAACTGGAGCGCACGAGTGACCAGAGTCCCGAGACGGGTTGGATTCGAACGTGGCTCGACACGATCCTGGAACTCCCTTGGGGGGTTGAGTCCGAGGATCGGCTGGACGTCCCCGAGGCGCAGCGAATCTTGAACGCCGATCACGACGGACTCGAGGACGTGAAGGATCGCATCCTCGAACACCTCGCGGTGAGGAAGCTCCAGGCGGAGAGGGGCCTAGCGCCCGTCGACGGTCGAGGTTCGGGCGCGATTCTCGCGCTCGTCGGCCCGCCGGGCGTCGGCAAGACCTCCCTCGGTCAGTCGATCGCGAACGCGCTTGAGCGAAAGTACGTGCGCGTCTCGCTCGGTGGCGTTCGCGACGAGGCGGAGATCCGCGGGCACCGCCGCACGTACGTCGGCGCTCAACCGGGACGGCTCGTACGGGCGCTGCGAGAGGCCGGTACCATGAATCCCGTCATCGTGCTCGACGAAGTCGACAAGTTGGGTTCGGACTTTCGGGGCGACCCGTCCTCGGCACTCTTGGAAGTCCTCGACCCCGCGCAGAACCACACCTTCCGCGACCACTATCTGGAAGTCGACCTCGACCTCTCACGAGTGATGTTCGTGGCGACGGCGAACGTGATCGACACGATTCCTAGTGCGCTGCTCGACCGAATGGAAATCATTCGCCTTGACGGCTACACCGAGTCCGAAAAGGTCTCCATCGCTCGCCACCACCTGCTCGGTCGACAACTCGCACGCGCGGCACTGCGTGAGGATGAAGTCATGATCGACGACGACGCGTTGCGCGTCATCGTGGCCGACTACACCCGCGAAGCCGGCGTGCGAAACCTAGAACGAGAGATCGGACGTCTGTTTCGTAAGGCGGCCACCAAACTCGCCGCCGGCGAACGCGAAGCGCCGATCGTCGTGAACGCGTCCGCGGTGCGCGAGTGGCTCGGTCGACCCCACTTTTATTTCGAATCGGCCGATCGAACCAACGTGCCGGGGGTGGCGACGGGACTCGCCGTGACCGGTGCCGGCGGTGATGTCCTCTTCGTCGAAGCCAGCGTGTCCGAAGGTCCGGAGGGTCTGACGCTCACCGGTCAATTGGGTGACGTCATGAAGGAGTCGGCCGAGATCGCCATGTCCTACGTGCGCAGCCACGCCGAGGAGTTGAACATCGATCCAAAGGTCTTTAGCGGGAAGCGATTCCACTTCCACGTGCCGGCGGGTGCTATTCCCAAGGACGGCCCTTCGGCGGGCGTCACCATGACGACCGCGCTCGTCAGTCTGCTGCGAGGCGAACCGGTGAGGTCGATCGTCGCCATGACCGGTGAGGTCACGCTGCAGGGTCGGGTCCTTCCCATCGGCGGCGTGAAACAGAAGGTCTTGGCGGCGCACCGCGCCGGATTGACTGAAGTCATCTTGCCCGAGCGAAACGGACCGGACCTCGAAGACGTACCCGAAGAGGTTCGTAACGCCATGACATTCCACCTCGCCGGCACAATCGCCGACGTGCTCACCCCAGCGCTCGCGAGCACAAAGGACGCATTTTCAGCGGCCGCGTGAGCCTTTCAACTTCGCGGCTCGCCGAGCAGCTACGACTGTTCGGCGACCGCGTCGACGCGCACTGCCACCTGCGAGTCAGCGAGCTGCCGCCAGGTGAGAATGACTAGTGCGACGAAGCGGCGCCGGACTTGGCGCCCTCGGCGACCATACGCGCGACGAGTTCAATGAACTCGGGCGTTATCGACAGGTGACCTTGCAGTAGTCGGTGGTACGCCGCCCCGTACAGCAGATCCATGATCACGTCTATATCTGAATCGGCCGGAATCTCACCACGCTCAATTGCCCGGACCACCATCGTGCGGTGCTGCTCTCTCACCGGCGTCATGACCCGTTCGATCCAGCCTTGCGCGAGGACGTGGTCGTGCTGGGCTTCGGCGACCAGCGCCACGAGGGCACGCCCCGTCGGAGTACCGACGACCGCCGACGACCACAACGTCAGGGCTTCTTGAAGGTCACCTTTGAGTGTGCCGTCGTCGACCGGCGGTTGTTGGGCGAGGAAGTCATTGAGGAACGCGTCCAGGGCGAGGGTTCCCTTGGTGGGCCAGCGCCGGTAGATCGACGACTTGCCGACGCCCGCACGAGCCGCGACGTCCTCAATCGTCATGGCGTCGAGACCGCGCTCTGAAAGTAGTTCCGATGTCGCGCGCAGGATCGCCTTATCCACTTCGTCGCTGCGCGGACGGCCTCTCGTCGCCCCCGCTGGAGAAATTTCACTTGACACAGCTCTCAACCTACCATATATAATACGATACGTTCCGTATTGTTAATTCCCGGAAAGAGTGGAGAAGTCGTCATGAGCATTGGTTACGAGAATATCTTCAGGTTCCCGCCCTACACGAACTCGTGGCGGGCGCTGAGCGGTGATTGGCCGGATTCGCCCTGGATTGAACACTCACGAGGTCGCCGTCCCTGGCGAATCCGATTGGGAAGTCGAGCCGGTTACTGGGTCGTCGCGCTCGCGCTGCTCTTCACGATGGCGACGTCGACTCTTCCGACCCCGCTCTACGTTCTGTACCAGCGCCGGGACCACTTCTCGTCCTTCACGGTCTCGGTCGTATTCGCCGTGTACGCCGCCGGCGTGATCGCCAGTCTGTTTCTGGTGGGTCACGTGTCCGACTGGCTCGGCCGTCGTCGGGTCATGGCAGCCGGTCTCTTCATCAACGTCGCGAGCGCCTTACTTTTCGTGGTCGCACGCAGCCTTACCGGACTCATCGTGGCTCGCGTCATCTCGGGTCTCTCGGTTGGTCTGACCACGGCCACCGCCACGGCGTACCTCGCCGAGTTGCATCTTCGCGCGCACCCCGGCGCCACTCGGCGTCGCGCTCAGGTGATGGCGATCGCGGTCAATCTCGGTGGAATCGGAGTTGGTCCTTTGATCGCCGGCCTTCTCGCCCAGTTCGCGCCAGCTCCACTGGTGCTGCCCTACGTGGTCGTGGGACTCACACTCGCCGCCCTCGCCGTCCTGGTGCTCGCCACGCCCGAGACGGTGATCTCACCCGCCTCGCGCCCGCGCTGGCGCCCCCAACACGTGGTCGTGCCCGTCAATGCGCGTCGTCAGTTCGTCGCGGCGAGTCTCGCTGGTCTCGCTGCCTTTTCGGTCTTTGGCGTCTTCAGTTCCTTGGTACCGCGTTTTCTCGCGGACACGATGGGAAACACGTCACTCGCCGTCGCCGGAGCCGTAGCCTTCACGGTGTTCGCTTCCGGGGCGTTGGCCCAAATGGCGCTCAGTGCGCTCAAGGCCGTCACACTGCTGCGCGCGGGTGCACCGCTGCTGCTCACTGGTCTGGCGACACTGGTGACGGGAATGTGGATTGCCAACCTGGCCATATTCATGGTGGGGACCATCGTGACGGGAGCCGGTACCGGGTTGATATTTCGAGGGGCCATGGCAACGGCCGGCGACAGCGCTCCTCCGGAGTCGCGCGCTGAGACCCTGGCTGGTTTCTTCCTCGCCGCCTACGTCGGTCTGTCGGTTCCGGTGGTAATCCTCGGCTTTGCCTCGAGATTCGCGTCCCCACGAGTACTCATGCTCCTCTTCGCGGTAGTGGTAGCGCTGGCGATAGTGGCGTCCGTGCGATTGATCGTCAATGAACTTCAACACGAGAAGACGAGGCCGACCCGACGACAGAACACGTTGCCACTGCCCAGCCGTTCGTTGATCGCCACGTCGAACTGCGTTGCGAACACCAGGTGAACCAGCGGAGCCCATCGCCACACGACGACTGCGATGAACGAACTGGTCGGCGGTTGGACCCTGCGTCGTTGTCGTCGCGCACGTCAGCACCGGACCAGTTTCGTGGCGCGGCATCCAAGCGCCCTATAGATTCACCCAAAGGAGGAGGCAAATGAAGATGAAGAGAACTAACGACTTGACCATCGCGTTTCTTGGAGCGGGTCGCATGGGTGCCCCGATGGCGTCGCGTCTGATTTCTGACGGATTCAACGTTCAGGTATGGAATCGAACAGTTGAACGCCTCAGTGGTTTGGTCCAACTGGGAGGGATCGTGGCTTCGACGCCGGCGGAAGCGGCACACGGTGCCGACGTCGTGATCACGATGTTGCCCGACGGGCCCACGGTCGAGACCGTGATCGACGGCGATGACGGCGCGCTCAAGACGCTGGCGCGCGGCGCCGTCTGGCTGCAGATGAGCACGATCGGCATCGAATGGACCGAGCGCTTGGCGGCAAAAGCCGACGAGGCGCAAGTGCTGTTCGTCGACGCCCCGGTGTCCGGCAGCGTCGCGCCGGCCACCTCCGGTGAGCTGCTCATCCTGGCGAGCGGACCCGCGGAGGCGAAGTCCGTCGCGACGAGGGCCTTTGATTCCATGGGTCGCCACACATTTTGGATGGGACCGGCGGGCGCTGGCTCGAAAGCGAAACTCGTGCTCAACAACTGGCTCGTCGATCTCGTGGAGATGGTGGTCGAGACGCTCAAATTCTCCGAGGCCCTCGGTCTCGACCCTCAACTCATCGTCGATGTTCTCGCTGAGGCTCCGATCGGATCACCGTATGCGGTGGCGAAGGCCCGCAGCATGCTCGAAGGAGACTTTTCCACCAACTTCGCGTTGAAGTACGCGATCAAAGACGCGCTGTTGGCCCTTGAGGCGGCGAAGAACGTCGACGGCGACCTCGCCTTAACGGCCAGCCTGATTCCGTCATGGCAGCGCGCGCTCGGAAACGGCGCCGGCGATCTCGACCTCTCCGCTGTGTATCACTTTGCCAGCGCGTGACGTGAAAAGGCCTTCCACGTCGACGGTCCCACTCCTCAAGTGATTCGACCCCGAGACACTTTCCGGTCACCACCACCTCAGAGGTCGAAGGACAAGGAGTTGACCAACTACGCCTTGGTCCATGAATCACCCGGTCGACCGGCCCGCGTGGCCCACACCGCGACGATGAGAACCAGGAGCAGCGCAGCGATCAGCGGATAATAGAGGGCAGCGTGAAGTTCCAAGACGGCTCCAATCACGGCCCCGATCAACATCGAGGCGATGGCGACCACGCGGCGACCTGCACGTGACCCGGGTCCGCCAACCCAGGTGCTGTCGGCGCCCAGGCCAGTGATGGTGAGCGTCAGGACCGTCGTGGTGAGGTCGGGAACGGCGATCTTTCTCACGGCGGCGTTCTGGACGCCCATGGCAATTCCGAGGACCGTGACGAACCCAGCGCGATAGCCGCCCGGCACCGGGGTGCTACTAAAAACCGACAGCACGACGGCGACCGCCAACAACACCACCTGGATCGACGCCGAGGAACTGAGAATCCTGTCTCGATGGGTTGCGAAAGTCGAACTGAGCTTGCCACCGACGAACGCACCGATGATGAAAGTCACAAGTGCCAGCAGCGACTCCGTAAGCGAGAAGCCCGGCACGTGGGCGAGCGCGAAACCAATGAAGAGGATGTTGCCGGTGGAGTTCGCGACGAACACGTGTCCGAGTTTCAAGAAACTGAATGAGTCGACGAGTCCCGTCACCAACGTCATGAGGACGAGCATCGTCGGAAGCGGCCCGTGTCGTGAATCGACTCCCGGGACCAGTGTCTCGCGAATATCAGAAAAGAACGCACTCATTCGGCCCCCCATCGGCGAGGCAGGCACTGACCCCAGCCGGCCCCGAGCCTAATAATCACAGACTCGGATTCTCACTGTTCTTCACGGTGGTGACGAGGAGCTCTTGCCCGAGCACCCAATCACCGAGAGATCAAGTGAACGGTGCGATCGGCAGTTGCCTTAAGAGGTTGCCACCCTTACCTGACGTGCGAAGTCCGAAGACGAGACCTTCGGCGAATCACGTGCACAATGACGTACACGAGCAACACCAGCACCGACGTAGCGTGCCACTTCTGGAGTTGGGAAGGCAGGGGAATCGACAGGAAGATCGTATGGCCGACGATGAAATCGGCCACGCCCGACACGGTGGCGTTCAAGAAGAGGAGCCAGAGAATCAGGTCGGACACCGCCATTCGTTTCCGAGTCGCCGGTGACCTTTGACCCCAGAATCTCGAAATGAGCCGCCCCACCGTTCGGCGTCGTTGCCACAGATGGATGAGAACCAGGGCGAGAACGATTGTCCCGATGATCGCGTGGTCAGTGGTCCCCGAATGACCGAAGTACTTCTTCGAGAGAAAAACGGCTGAGATGGTGGCGGCGACGAAGCCTACGATCAACGCCAGATGGACAGTCCACCGACTGCGAGCGATGGAATCTCTTCGAGAATCCGAGTCAGTTCGAATGGTCACCGTAGGGATCCTTCAGAGTGCGTTTCGAGATTGAAGCGGCCCATGACGGCTACGTTATGAACCGGTGGCTTGCCGGACAATCGGGGATTACCCTGAAGTGACCCGGAAGGAACGACTACTCGTGTCTCAACCTCGCGCGAAACGCTCGTTAAGTGAATCAGAGCGCAGAGGGCCCGTTGAATCGCCTTTTCGTCGTTCGTTGTTCAGGCGGTGAGATTTTTGTCTTCCATTTCCCAGGCGTGGTCCATCGTGTGAAACGCGGTGTGTCGAATTAGGTAGCGCAGTGGCCACGTCCGAGCCATCCGGCCCTCGGAATGGTATGTCCGGATTGCCTTGCCGTACGCGTCGCGATACACCTTTAGACCCTGGACGTCTAGGACGACTTCGCCGTCTCGTGTGTGAACCCCGACCTTTCTCGCCCAGTCCTGTTCGACGGCGAGAGTATGGCGAACTATCCCATCCCGGTCACGCCCACCGCCTCGCGGACCGGATTGCATCTGCGCCGACGCGCGCGCACGAACCTCGTCGAAGAACTTCCAGCAGGCTCGCATCAGGGTCAGCTCACGCACCAATTGATCGCTCGACATGTCTTGTTTGTCAAAACTAGAAAATGCGAACGAAATGCCCCAGAAGTCGGTCGAGCCCGTACCGAGATATCGCTCGACTTCATTCACTTCGGTGATTGACGAGAAATCTGAATTCATCTTGGCGAGCTTCGCAACCTTTTCATAGCGCGGCAGGTAGTCACGCAACTTTTCAACAGCGGCCTCGGCCGTTTTTGCGCCCCGCTCGAGTCCCGGAAAATCGGGGGCCACCGCCGCAAATTTCCTGCCTTTCGGTCCGCTCTCCAGCGCCACTCGAAGTTCATTCGTCACTGCGTGCCTCCTCAGCAAGAGATCGGGTCTCGGTCGCCTTCACGTGTCATGGACGTAATTCGACGTGGTGCTCCTCCAAGGACTCTTAGTTGTTTACGAGATGATTCATGGAACGTCGAGCACCAAATCCTGCCGAACCATTTCCCCGGATGGAACGTTCACGGTAATCGGGCCAGCTTTGAGGCCGCTGGAAAACACGCCGGAGATCGTGTACGCACCGGTCGTCACGTTGACGTACAACAACTGCCCCGCACTGAGCGCCATGTTATTGGCGATGACCGTCCCGACCGAGTTGGTGATCGTGATAGTCCCGCCGCTTGACTTACCAACGAGACTCTCACAGTTCGGCACCGAACGATAGATGAATGGACCGCCTTCAATGAAGAGCCCGGAGATCAGTTCGGTCGGTCCCGGCTTCATGATCGGCTCGCCGGGAGGTGGCCCTATGGCCCCGGAGCTCGGACACAGCGGGTTGACTGCGACGGTCACGAGCGTGGCGCGAACTCCCGGGCGAACATTCTGGGTGTGGATTGTCTGAATCGTGGGGATTTTCACCACCGCGCCGGAGAGCCGCAATTGGCATCCCGCAGCTTTGGCTCTGTGGCGCGCCGCCGTCACCGTCAATCCCGTCAGTCGAGGAGCACGGCAGCTCGAGTGCGCCGATGCCGCCGCAGCGCTCGGCGTACCGGTGAACGTCAACGGCAACAGCAACAGACCCACGACTGCCACAATCGCCGACCACGACCTCAACGAGCGATTCATTGCAACACGGTATCCGGCGAATGACTCGTTGGTGGGGGCGCCCTGGGCGTGAGTCGAGATCTCATCAACCAACTGATCCCAGTAGAAAGAGCTCAGGTCGTGGCCCATACCATCCAGGATCACGGAACGTGCTCCGGGATCGGCCCGTACTTCAGACGATCCCGGTCACAAGAGTTCGTCGATCTGGGAAACCGCCTGCGTCATTCCTTCGGACATTCCCATGTCCAGCATCGTCTTCATCTGCGCCGCATCAACGAATGAGCTCATCGAGGTCATGCGAGTTCCCCCGTCGATCAGTTCGAACGTGACGTGCGCGGCCATCGGCTCAACGCCGAGTTGCGGTTCACCGTCATCGCCGGCGAGACCGTTCGCGAACTCGAGTTGGTTCGGTTCGTCAATCGTGAACATGCGCCAATATCCATGGGGCGTGCCACCATCGGGTCCAGTCATGTAATAACGCGATTCACCACCGACCGAGAAATCGTGTCGCGTAAACGTCGCGGGATAACTGGGTGGTCCCCACCAGCGCTCGAGATGTCGGGGATTTTCCCACACGCCCCAGACCCGCTCGGGGCTCGCCTCGAACTCTGCGACCACCGTGAGACTCAATGTTTCTGGGTCCGCCACCGTTGAGATAACTGTCATCATTCACTTCCTTTCTCGCCGAGGATTTCGGCAATCCTTGTGGCCCTTCCAATCCAGATCTCCTCGAATGCTTTGAGAAGTTCTGTCGCTCGGCGCAACGTCGAAACGTTCCCGTGAACGATCTGCTCTCTTCCGTGACGTTCCTTGGTGACGAGTGCCGCACGTTCCAGGACGCTGACGTGTTTTTGCACCGCCGCAAAACTCATTTCGTAGTCATGGGCCAGCGTGGAGACCGACAGGCCCCGTCCGATGACGCGTTCGAAAATGTCACGTCGGGTCGGGTCGGCGAGAGCCCGGAACATCCGATCGACTTCACGGTCCGCAAGTTGATATACAACCATATGGTTGTATGATATCGAAGCCGACGTCGAGACGCAAGTCGGGATTTGGTGACCCGATTTACCCCCTCAAAAACGTGGGGCCGAGACACATAGTTGCCACGCAGGGCGACAATCTCGGATTCAACTCCGCGACCAGGTCGGCGTACGTTGCCGACGTGGTGACAAGATTTTGCTAAAGCGGATAGCGACGCGACGCGACGACGTCAGTCCGATGCGACGAGATTCAGGCGCACCGATTTCGGTAGGCCCGCGACGACCTGTTCGTAGGAGTGCGAGACCATCTCAATGATCTCGTCGTCGGGCACCGTGCCGTCCAAATGAACGGTGTTCCAGAGTCGCTTGTTGAGGTGGTAGCCGGGAATGACCGCCGCGTACTGAAGTCGAAGATCGATCGCGAGTTCAGCTTCGCACTTCAAGGAGATCGCCTCCGGCGAACCCTCGGGCGAGAGAATCGCGAAGATCTTGCCGCCCACCTTGAGCACGTCGACACTCGGGCCAAAGGGCTGCTCTTCGCTAGCGCCCGCCAGCGTTGACGCGAACTCCGAGATCTCCTCCAGGCTCAACGAGTGATGCGATCGCGACACCGACGGATCGAGATCAGTCGTCGATTGACTGATACAGGTCGTGCGAAATGAGTTTTCCCGGAAAGCCGCCAGGATGTGCTTCACGCCACACCTTCATCGCCGCACTGTCACCGATCGATTCATTGACTGCGCCGTTGTCCGCGAGACCTTTGAAGTGTTGGATCACGACAACTCGAAAGACGTCCTTACCGGCCACCCCCGTGAGCAGGTCGACCTGCGAGACGCCCGATTCGACGAAAGCCTTTGTCAGGCTCTTGATTGTCTCCATGAACTCGTCGGACTTCTCGGGGTCCGGTTCCCAGATTGAGATTTCGTACGCCTTCGCCATGGTTCAACCTTTCGCTTTGCGGTCCGGTGATCTGCCGGACTCAAACAGTCCCGAATCTAGTTATCCCCCGTCACTTTCGCTCGTGGTACTTGCCGGCGTGGACTGTATCCTCGCTCAATGACGTATCACCTCGCGCAGTGCAACATCGTGAAACTCAAGGCACCTCTCGACTCCCCCGTGGTCGCGGGCTTCGTCGCGGCGCTCGACCCCATCAACGCCTTGGCGGGCGTGGCGCCCGGATTCGTATGGCGCTTAAACGTTGACGGGGGCTACGCGACCAGCATTCGGGTATTTGCGGACGACCGGATACTTCTCAACCTGAGCGCGTGGGAGTCGATGGAGGCACTCAGGCAATACGTGTACCAAAGCGATCACAAAGACATCCTGCGCCGACGTCGCGAGTGGGCCGACTGCTTTGACGGAGTCCAGACGGCGATGTGGTGGATTCGCGCCGGGACCATTCCCGAAGCGACCGAGGCCGTGGAACGGTTGGAATCATTGGAGCGACTGGGACCCACTGAACACGCCTTCAATTTCCGAACACCGTTCGACGCACCGCCTGAGGTGGAATCGGTCTAGCGGAATTTCGCCATCACAATCGACCAGGTCACAGGCCCGATGGAGTTGTCGTTTTTCCGCTACTTGGAATCCTTTGGCCAGGGTAGGTTCGAAGCATGGTCGAAGATTTTGAACGCTGTTATCTCGCGCTGCAGTCGCGCGATCCACGATTCGACGGATGGTTTTACACCGCCGTGACCTCGACCCATATCTACTGTCGACCAAGTTGTCCGGCCCAGACCCCGATGCGTAAAAACGTTCGTTTCTACCCCTCGGCTGCCGCCGCGCAGCTCGCCGGTTTTCGAGCCTGCAAACGTTGCCGCCCCGATGCCTCTCCCGGTTCACCGGAGTGGAACTCGCGCGCGGACGTGGCCGCTCGAGCGATGCGCCTCATCGCGGACGGACTCGTCGACCGCGAGGGAGTCAATGGTCTCGCTCGACGGATCGGCTACAGCGTGCGCCAGTTGGAACGCGTCCTGCAAAACGAGATCGGTGCCGGTCCGATCGCCATTGCGCGGGCACAAAGGGCGCAGACCGCGCGCATCCTCATCGAAACGACCGGCTTGGCCATGGCCGACGTGGCCTTCGCCGCCGGCTTTGCCAGTGTTCGACAGTTCAACGACACCGTGCAAGCCGTATTCGCGTCGTCTCCCACGTCCCTTCGCACTCGTGCGAAGGGACGGCGTGACGTCGCCGAAGCGTCAGCCGCGATCCAGTTACGTCTCGCGTTTCGCCAACCCCTATGTCCCGACAACTTGTTCGGGCATCTCGCGGCCACTGCGGTTCCCGGCGTCGAAGAGGTGCGGGGACAGACCTATCGTCGGACTTTGCGATTGGCCCACGGTCCCGGCATCGTCGAACTCACGCCGACGCCCGACTACATCAACTGTCGCGCCGTGTTGAGCGATATGCGTGACCTAACGGCAACGATTGCGAGGAGTCGCTGGCTGCTCGATCTCGACGCCGACCCGGTGGCGATCGACCGTCAACTGAGTATCGACCAATCACTGGCCCCGCTCATCGCCAAGTCACCGGGACGTCGAGTACCTCGATGCGTTGACGGAGCCGAGATGGCGCTACGGGCCGTCCTGGGCCAACAGGTTTCGACCACCGCGGCCCAGACTCACGCCGGTCGCCTAGTTCAGCGTCACGGTGAACCCGTGAGCGACCCGGGCGGGGGACTCACGCACCTCTTCCCGTTGCCGACTGCGTTGCGCAGCGTTGCACTGGCGATGCCCACGAAACGGCGCGACACGTTCGCGGCACTCGTGAAGGCGTTGCGAAGTGGCGATCTCGAACTCGGACCGGGCGGTGACCGCGACGACGCGATGAACGTTCTTTCCGAGATCCCCGGTATCGGACCATGGACGAGACAAGTGATCGCCATGCGAGCGCTCGGCGATCCCGACGCCTTCCCCGAAGCCGACCTCGGCGTTCGCCACGCGGCCGAACTTCTCGGACTCCCGTCATCGCCCGCGGCGCTCGTGGAGCGCGCTCACATCTGGCGACCGTGGCGCGCGTACGCGGTGCAGTACCTGTGGTCGGTCGACGACCACCGCATCAACGACTGGCCGCCCCGGTCGTGACGTCTATCCCGCTATGAAAGGAAACGAATGAATGAAGTCCTCACCTCCACGGTCGAGAGCCCCATTGGACCGCTCACGCTTGTCGCTCGCGACGGCGCACTCACGAACATCTCGATGCACGAACAGTGCCATGTGTCACCACCACCGGACGACGCCATTTCGGACGACGCGTGGTTCAAGGACGTCGCTGCGCAACTCCACGCGTACTTCGCGGGCGAACTGTCAACGTTCGATCTCGAGATGAATCTGCTCGGCACGCCATTCCAGCAAAGTGTGTGGGCCCAGTTGTGCGAGATCCCCTACGGCGAAACGATTTCCTACGGCGAACTGGCCCAGCGAGTCGGGAACCCCAAGGCGTCGCGTGCCGTTGGTCTGGCTAACGGTCGTAATCCCATCTCAATCATCGTGCCGTGTCACCGGGTAATCGGGGCCAACGGGTCCCTCACCGGATACGGCGGCGGACTCGAGAGAAAGACGTGGCTGCTCGAACTCGAATCAAAGCGTCGCTCGTAGATCGCCGAGGCGTGTGACGCGCTGAGCGCCGGACACGACTTCGCGAACGTTGCTACATTGCGAACATGGCGACGGACAAGAAGTTCATCGAGGCGGTCCTCGACAAACTGCAGCCACTCGAGATCACGGCGAAACCGATGTTCGGCGAATACGGCCTCTACTACCGAGGAAAGAACTTCGCACTCGTCTGTGACAACACGCTCTTCGTGAAGATCACCGAGGCCGGTGCCGCGAAAGCCGGACGCGTCAGCCAGGGCTCGCCCTACGACGGTGCCAAACCGGCCTATCGAATCTCTTCGGCGAAACTGAACGACCGCGACTGGATCATCTCGTTGGTGACAGCGACGAGCGATGCTTTGCCGCTGCCCAAGAAAAAGGGTTTCCGCGTTCGACCGTGAGGTCCGGGTCACTTAACGCGGTGACAGTTCCCGTTGGCGGGGTTCAGGAGACGACTCGTCACGGCGATGTCAGAATGACGACGTGATCATTGAAACCACCAACTTGTTGTTGCGGGCCTTGACGCCGGACCCCGCCGAGGCGATCGTGGCCGGAGAACGTGACGGCCAGTCGTGGGCGCAGGATTTCCCGACGCCGGGTGACGTTCGCGTTGCCGGCGCCGCGCTCGTGGGCGGGGCCACCTTCGCCACCGACGCCGTGCCGTGGGGCCCTCTTCACGGTCGTAGAAAAGTCAAGTGAGATGAGCATTGGCGGAATCGTTTTTGAGAGCTCTCCCAATGAACGAGGTGAGGTCGAGATTGGCTACGGCATCAGTGGATCATTTCAGGGCCGCGGCGTAGCGACTGAAGCAGTTCTCGCACTGTGTGAACTTGCTCGACGAGGCGCGCGAGCGGTGATCGCCGAAACCGATATTGAGAATGTCGCGAGTCAACGAGTTCTTGAGAAGAGTGGATTCCGTATCGAGGCCCAGGGCGTAGCGCTCATCCGGTGGAGAAGGGATCTTCCAGACGCCGAGTCATGATGCGAGATATCTCTACGAATCGGTCAATTCACGTGATTCACGAACGATCAGTGTCAAGCCAACAAAAGGATTCCATCCAGTGGCTTGACAAGGTAGTGAGTAAGCACTTACAATAGCCAAATGATGGTTTCGACCCGACAAACAGCCGCCGAACGACGAGTCGCCGTTTTGAGTGCCGCGGTCACCGAATTCGCGAAGTCCGGTTATTCCGGGACTTCCACTGACGCCATCGCCATTCGCGCCGGCATCTCTCAGCCGTACCTCTTTCGCCTCTTCGGAACAAAGAAGGACCTCTTTATCGCGACCTATGACCAGGTCGGCACTCGAATCGTCAAGGAGCTGTCCCGGGCGATCGAAGGACTGGACCGCGAAGAGGCGATGCAGGCCATGGGCATGGCGTACCTGCATTTGATGCAAGATCCCGAGATGCTCCAGGTTCAGATGCACGGCTACGCCGCCGCGACGGGCGATCCCGAGATCGCCGCCGCCTGTCGAAGGACCTTCGAAGTGCTGTGGCACATGGTCAAGGACAAGTTGGGACTGGACCAGGAAATGATCCAGGATTTCTTTGCCAACGGCATGTTGATCTCGGTGATGTCCGCGATTGACCTGCTCTCGGTCAAAGAGTCGTGGGCCCAATCGATCTGTCCCGGGTCCGAAAAGTTCGACGCCATGATGGCGATCTCCGAAGCCCGCAAGGGCAATGGTGACGTCGCAACGGCACAAGCGTCATGATGACCCCTATATTTTTTTTCCTCTCTCAAGATAGTGACTACTCACAACTAACAATCCCTTCCATCAGGAGTTACCAGATTGAAGCGCAAGGGCAAGGAGCACACCAATGACCACCACACTGAACCGGCCGATCGACGTCGAGCCCATTGATCGACCATCGACGCCCCGCGCCGATGGTCACCGTGGCGCGTGGGCCGTGCTGATCACCGGTCTCGCGCTCTTCATGGCATCGCTCGACAACCTCGTCGTGACGACGGCACTTCCGGTCATCCGCGTCCACCTCCACGCCGGGCTCTCGGGCCTCGAGTGGACGGTCAACGCCTACACCTTGACCTTTGCCGTACTACTCCTCACCGCCGCCGCCGTCGGCGAGCGTTTCGGTCGTCGCCGAACATTCATGACCGGCGTCGCCATCTTCACCACCGCGTCGGCGCTCGCCGCGATTGCTCCAAGCATTGGCTTTCTCATCGCCGCCCGGGCCCTCCAGGGCGCCGGTGGCGCGATGATCATGCCGCTCTCGCTGACGTTGTTGAGCGCGGCCGTAAGGCCCGAACGTCGCAACGCCGCGCTCGGCATCTGGGGAGCGATCGGTGGCGCGGCCATCGCTCTGGGGCCGCTCGTCGGTGGCGCCGTCACGACCGGCTGGTCGTGGCACTACATCTTCTGGCTCAACGTGCCGATTGGCATCGTTCTCGTGCCCCTGGCGTGGTGGAAACTGGCCGAGTCACGTGGGACCCAGAGCCGTCTGGACGTCCGGGGAGCACTCCTCGTCAGTGGCGGCCTCCTCGGCGTAGTGCTCGGCCTCGTGCGCGGGAACGCCAGTGGTTGGACCAGTTCGAGCGTGCTCGCCTCCTTCGTGATCGGAGCCGTCTTGCTGGCGGCGTTCATCCGGTGGGAACTGCGCGCTACGGCCCCGATGCTGAGTTTGCGAATGTTCAAGAATCGAGGTTTCGCCGCGATCAATGTGACGGCGCTCTTGTTCAGCTTTGGCATGTTCGGCACCGTGTTCTTCCTCTCGCAGTTCCTGCAGACGGTGCAGGGCTACTCGCCCCTCGGCGCGGGACTTCGAGTTTTGCCGTGGACCGGCATGCCCATGCTGCTCGCACCCGTCGTCGGACTACTCGCCCAGCGCATCGGCGGTAAGCCCCTGGTCGTCACCGGCCTCATCCTTCAGGCCGTCAGCCTGATGTGGCTGGCGTTGCTGTTGACGCCGACGACGCCGTACTCGGACATGGTTCCCGCATTCATCGTCGCCGGCGTCGGCATGACGCTGTTCTTCGTTCCGGTCGCGTCGCTCGTACTGGGCTCGGTTCCGAAGGATCATGAAGGACTCGCCTCAGGCACCAACGCCGCGTTCCGTGAACTCGGTGGCGTCTTCGGCATCGCGCTGCTCGGCGCGGTCTTCTCCTCGAGTGGTGGATACCTCTCCGCGCAGGATTACGTCAACGGACTGCGTCCCGCGATGTACGTGGGAGCACTGGTCGTCGCGATCGGCGTCGTGACGGCACTGCTCGTACCGGGCCACAAGAAGCTCAGCGAGCCCGCACTGGCCTCTCTCCAACGAATCAAGGAGATCCCCCTCCGCGATGCGCCAGATCTCCTCAGTGCTTAGGCTGCAGTCAGCAACAAAGTGATTGATGGCCGGATCCGAAAGTAGCACCGGTCACCCGCCGCGGACGGGGCGATCATTGATTGGACGCAGGGTTCATTTGAAGTTATGCCGGATCGAAACATCGATGGCAACGTCGAGAAACGAGAGGATTGAGATGAATCACTTCTTCAAACACTCATCCGACGGGACCCGCCGAATCACCCGAACCCTCCAATCAATGATCGGTCTCGTGGCCGTCGGGGCCCTGTTGTTCGGATCAATGGGAACTGGCGCACAGGCCACTGCTTCGAAGACGATCACACTTACCGCTGCCCAGAACGGACGCGTCATCACGGTGAATCCGGGAGCCAACATCTCGGTGACGCTCGAGTACAGCAACTGGACCTTCAGCACGCAGGGCACTCGAAAAGTCGTCACGCTCGTATCTACGACCGCCACCAAGGGTGCAACGTCCGGCGCAACACAGGCTTGTGTCCCGGGGCGTGCGTGCGCCTCAGTGCGGGCCGTCTACGTTGCCCTCGAACCGGGACTCATGCGACTGTACGCGCACCTCTCGTCGTGTCCGACGGGCGTAATCTGTAGCGCGAGTCCGAGTCACTGGACGGTCGTCATCCGCGTTCGCTGAAATAATGGTTGAATCCTGAGATTGGAACAACCATGAGTGTCATGCCCTTTGCCCTCGAAGGCTTCGAGTTGCAGCCGTTCACCTCCTCGACCGGCATCAAACACAACGTCTATCGAACGGGCGCAGGTCCCGCGGTCATCGTCATTCACGAGATGCCCGGCATCACACCACTAGTCGCCGCATTTGGCCGCAAGATTGCTGAGCGAGGAATGACAGCGGTACTGCCTGATCTCTTTGGAACTCCCGGGCGTGAAATCTCAATTGGTTACGTGCTGGGGACACTCGCCAAGATTTGCGTGAGCAAAGAATTCAACCTGCTCGCCACGAACAAGACCAGCCCTGTTGTGAACTACCTTCGCGAACTCGCTGCCCACGAACGTGAGGCACATGGCGGGCCAGGTGTCGGCGCGGTGGGCATGTGTCTCACCGGTGGCTTCGCCATGGCCATGTGCGTGGAGCCGTCGGTCATCGCGCCGGTCATGAGTCAGCCGTCGCTTCCCTTCCCTACGAACGCGGAGCATCGAAGCGCGCTCGGTCTCTCCGACGCGGACTTGGCGGTGGTGCAACGTCGAACACAAGAAGACCTGTGCGTAATGGGCCTGCGCTTCAGTGGTGATAAGAAGTCACCCGCCGAGCGCTTCACCCGATTTCGCGAGACGCTGGGCGACAAGTTCATGGGTGTGGAGATCGACTCGTCGCCCGGAAATCCATGGGGCTACAAGAAGTCGGCCCATTCGGTGCTGACCGAGGATTACTCCGATGAAGCGACTTCACCGACACGTTTGGCACTTGAGGGCGTAATGGACTTCTTCACGTCGCGACTTGGCATCGCGCCCAAAGACACAAGCAGCAAAGACTAAGCCGGTCGACGCAGTGGCGAGCATCTGGGGAATGACACCCAAATGGTCGATCGAGTCCGAATGCGAACGGCGTGGCCGCGACAACGTGATCCACGACTGCATCGCGATCCTCAACGGCCGGGGCGTGGAAGACGACTTTCTACGAGTAATCGGTGGGCCGAGCGCCGAGAACGTCCTCGAAGGTCGAGACAGCGGCATCGACGTTTACTGGCCCCGCGTATGGGCGGCGCGCGGTCTCTTGCACGTGTGGGACGACGTCGCCACGGATGCGATTATCACGGCGACGACGCACGCCGCATGGCGCGTACGCGAGATGTCGGCCAAGGTGATCGCGCGACATCACGTCGGTTCGGCAATCGACGCCGTGGTGATTCTCTTGGACGACGAGAACGCCCGCGTGCGAGCGTCAGCCGCTCGAGCGTTCCGTACGATCGCCGAGTCATAGTTATGACGCCGAACACGTTCATCACCCAACCACGGAAAGTGCCGACCCTACGGGGCTTCGATGTCGGCCAGTTGACTCGCGATGAGGCTCTTGTCCTCGGGATCGGCGATGACCTCGACGAGGCGAGCGGCGAGCGCCGACCAGTTGTTGAATTCTTCGACGTCACCCAGTGCCGCGAACGCCCGAGCGACGCCTTCCGCGCTTGACGCCACGAGCCAATCCGGGACCTCGTACTCCTGGGCCGCCGAATGCGCTCGCTTGGCGAAGCGAAGGGACAACTCGCCTTCTCCGACCGCGGCCGCGGCTCGAGCGACCATCCAGTCGCTGACGATCCACTGCTCCCTATCGCCGGCGTTCAACCAGTGATACCGAGAACTGAACGCCACGGTCAACAGCTCGATATCGTCATCGGCGTCGCGCGTCGCCTCTAAGAGCTCCCAGCACCGATTGAAGAGCTGGGTCGCTAACTCTCGATCGTCCAATTGCGCCACGACGAAAGTTTAAATGGCTTCGGCGGCTCCAACTGGGCGTGGGTCCAGTGAATCTGAATTCAGTCCGGCACGACCTCGAACCAGATCAGCACCACCGGCGTCTGGTCGACAATTGACTCGCCGTACTCACGCCAATATCGTCGATGGCCCTCGCGCCATTCTTCAAGGGACTCGTCACCTTCGCCCTCGGCCTGCGCGAACGTCCACGGAACTTCGATGAACGGTACGGTCTCAACTCTCACCACGACAACCGTCGCAATGCGCCGCGCGTCATCGTCGACGAGGGCCAACAGCTCTCCCTCGGACTCCAACTCCTCGTTCTCTCTCACGTACTCGAGCAGCAGTCCCGCGGTCGCTCGTTTGCGACCATCAAGAATAAGTTGATTGAGGCGTAGTCGCAGAGCGCCCGGCGAACCGATTTCGAGAGCACGAAGACCATCAACAATCGGAAATGGCATGACGGCTCCTTGACCATTTGATTCGAATCAACAATCTACGGCGCGTGTTCATCATCTCGCGTCGATGACGACTCTGGCACGGGGTGATAAACATCGTCTGTGTCGAAGCCAACTCGAGGAAAATGGTCGATGGTGGCCGCGCTCGTGGTGATTATGGCACTTATCGTGATTCTCATTCTCCGGCCCGAGAAGATCGTGACGGCGAGCCCAGTGCCACGACCGTTCCCTGCGCGAGCCCCCAACTCACGTCGGACTACCAAATTGAGCAGTGCCTCGAATCGAAGATCAGAGTGGTGAGGGTCCGGATGGAATCGTCGCTACGAGATGAGTCCGACTATTTTCACTACGCCACTCGGTCTCAGGATCGGCGCGTCGCCCAGCGAACTCAGTCAACGTTCACGTCCTACGCGCGAGAGGAGTGCCTCGCCCTCACCAACCCCTACCAATCGGGCACAATCGTGCCGATTCTCTATGGCGAGTGTGTGCTCGGGTTCGACCACCAACGACTGGACTACCTACGCCACGCGATTACGTCTTTCAAGAAGGGCGGAGAGTCGCAGAAAGCTTCCTAGGCACTTTCGTTGGGCGAGAACTCACGCGATAGGGTCGCTCCATGCCACCGCTCCTGCTCACGATCCTCATCGCGGCGGCGGCGTGCGCGTTCGCATGGATTGCGTCGCTCGCGACCGGCGACACGTCGTGGGTCGATCGAATGTGGTCGATCGTGCCGGTCATCTACGTGTGGGTCTTCGCGGCCTACGCCCATCTCGACAACCCAAGATTGGACGTCATGGCCGCACTGGTCACGGGGTGGGGAGTTCGACTCACGTTCAACTTTGCCCGAAAGGGTGGTTACAGCGGCGTCGAGGACTATCGCTGGGCCGTGATTCGTTCGTCAATGCAGCCGTGGCAGTTCCAACTCTTCAATCTGTTCTTCATCGTGCTGTATCAGAACGCCCTGCTGGTATTGATCGCTCTTCCCGCCTGGAGCGCCTACCAGAATCGCTCGACGTCATTTGGCCCGATCGATCTTTTGTTGACGTTGCTCTTCGTTCTCTTTGCCGTTGGCGAGACGGTCGCCGATCAGCAGCAGTGGAGCTTCCAAAAGTGGAAGAACGCCGAGGTCCAGGCCGGGAGAACCCCGAACCCTCGCTTCCTCCAAAGTGGTCTGTTCCGATTTTCGAGACACCCGAACTACTTCTTCGAACTCGCTCAGTGGTGGGTGGTTTTCTTATTTGGTGCGTTAGCGGCGCGGTCGGTTCTCGAGTGGACCGTGATCGGCCCGTTCCTGTTGACGCTGCTCTTCGTTGGTTCGACTCGCTTCACCGAGAAAATCTCACTCTCGCACTATCCCGAGTACGAACTCTTCCAACGTTCGACGTCGCCCGTCGTACCGTGGTTCGCGCACAGCGTCGCGATCGTGCAAGTGCCGGAGACCTAACTGCGCTGCTCGCGAAAGTGAAATCGTTGCGGAGCGATGACTCGCGCATGATTGCCAACGAAGTTCCCTTCGGTACAATCGCTCTGTGCAGCCCCAGAAAATCATCCTCTACTACGGGTTCACACCACTTGACGACCCGGACGCCATTCGCCTTTGGCAACGGACACTCTGCGACATGCTCTCGCTCAAGGGTCGAATCCTCATCTCGCGCCACGGCATCAACGGGACTCTCGGCGGCACGATTGAAGACCTGAAGAGATATATCGCCGCGACCAAAGATTTCTCCGGTTTCCGGGGCATCGACTTCAAGTGGTCCGAGGGCTCCGCGGACGATTTTCCTCGTCTGCGGATTCGCGTTCGTGACGAGATCGTCTCGTTCGGTGCTGCAGATGAATTGTCGGTTGATCGCCGCGGCGTCGTCGGTGGTGGCGTGCACCTCAAACCCGACGACGTCCACGAGTTGGTCCAGCAACGAGGCGACGACGTCGTCTTCTTTGACGCGCGAAACGCCTTCGAAGCCGCAATCGGCCGTTTCAAGAACGCCGTCGTTCCCAACGTGCTCGCGACGCGCGACTTCGCGTCGGTGCTCGACAGCGGACGATACGACCATCTCAAGCACAAAGCCGTCGTCACGTACTGTACGGGCGGCGTGCGTTGCGAGGTCCTCTCTGCGCTGATGATCAAACGCGGATTCGAAGAGGTCTACCAGCTCGACGGAGGCGTCGTGCGCTACGGCGAAGCCTTCGGCGACGACGGCCTCTGGGAGGGCTCGTTGTACCTCTTCGACGCACGGATGCATCACGAGTTCAGCGAGCACACGAAGATAATCGGCACGTGCGAACGATGCGAGGCTCCCACGAGTCAGTACCACAACTGCGCGAACCTGGCCTGTCGAAAGTTGATTCTCCTCTGTGGCGACTGCGAACTCGACAACGTCAGTACGAACTGCGCGCCGCAGCACTTTGCGAACTCGGGCGTCGACAGTGCGAACGAGCTCGCCGACGTACAAAGCGCTTGAAAGGGAAATCCTCCGGCGAGCCAAGCTCGCCGGAGGATTCCTAACAATTACTGGGTACTGGGAAATGAACTAGTGACGATTGTGTCCGAAGTTCTTCCCGGCGCCTTGACCTTGACCGTGACCTTGGCTGTGACCTTGATCCTGACCGTGACCGGATGAGGTACCAATGTTCACCGAACTGGCGTTAAGGCTGCCCGCGGTCGTGCCCGCAATGCCGACGGCACTGATCTGTGCTCCGACAACCACGGCGGTGAGCGATGAAGCCGCGCCACCCGAGGTGTAGGTAGTGGT